>Ga0302177_10002818_pt1 | contig 12146 bp, 12 predicted proteins | sample I_Palsa_E1_2_FD_198780 | JGI IMG/M metagenome (GOLD analysis project Ga0302177, IMG submission 198780) | Peat permafrost microbial communities from Stordalen Mire near Abisko, Sweden - I_Palsa_E1_2 | ecosystem: Environmental > Terrestrial > Soil > Palsa > Peat permafrost | place: Sweden... | reverse complement strand
GAAGCTTTGCTGGCGCAATGCGGCCGACCTGTACGGGATCGACGTTTCGGTCGATATCGCGACCGGCTAGTCGCAGAATAGAAGGAAGTAAGGGAGAGCGAGGAGATCGAGATGACGCTGACCCATTCACAAGAGCGTATTCCGGCCGCCGAGCGCATCGCGGTCCGGTGCGTCGACTCGGATGTCCATCCGACGCCCAAACGCGGCGAGATCATCCCGTACATCCCCGAGCCGTGGCGCAGCAAGTACTTTCTGAGCCGCAATGTGGGCGAACAGATCTACTACGACGCCCCCGACTACGCGCACGCCTACGCGATGCGCACCGACTCGTTCCCGCCAAACGGCGAGTTCCCCGGCAGCGACCCCGACATGGCATTCCGTCAGCTGATCATGGAAGCCGGTTCCGACATCGGCATTCTCGAACCCGCCGCGTATCCGGCGCGCATCCCCGAGGCGCAGCACGCGATGTCGGTCGCCCTGAACGACTGGCAGGCCAATCACTGGCTCGACAGCCACAACAATTGGCACGAGCGGTGGCGCGGTTCGATCTGTGCCGCGATTGAGGAGCCCGAGGAGTCCGTCCGCGAGATCGAGAAGTGGGCCGGGCACCCGTACATGGCGCAGATCTTGATCAAGGCTGAGCCGCGGCCGTCGTGGGGCCACCCGAAGTACGACCCGATCTGGGCCGCAGCCGCCAAACACGAAATCCCCGTGAGCTGCCACCTGTCCCGCAGCCAGTTCGACGAGCTGCCGGCGCCCCCGGTGGGATACCCCAGCTACAACCACGACTTCATGGTCACGTACTCGCTGCTGGCGGCCAACCAGGTGATGAGCCTGATCTTCGACGGTGTCTTCGACCGGTTCCCGACGCTGCACATCGTCTTCGTCGAGCACGCGTTCAGCTGGATCCTGCCGTTGATGTGGCGGATGGACGCGATCTATGACGCACGCAAATCGTGGGTCGACATCAAGCGCAAGCCGTCGGAGTACGTCAAGGACCACATCAAATTCACCACCCAGCCGCTGGATTACCCCGAGGACAAGACCGAGCTGACCCGCGCGCTGGAGTGGATGGAGTGCGAGAAGATCCTGCTGTTCTCCTCGGACTACCCGCACTGGACCTTCGATGACCCGCGTTGGTTGGTTAAGCACCTGCCCAAGTACGCCCGGGATGCGGTGATGTACAAGAACGGCATCGCGACGTACCACCTTCCCGAGACGGTTCCCGTCCTCGAGGGTCAAGTCAGGGTGCTCTGAGTTGCCGGAGGAAATCGCCGAGCGGCCTCAGCCCCGCTTGGCTCAAGGCCGCGAGCACGTGGTCGCCACAGTTGACGAGATCCCCTCGGGCAAGCACAAACTGGTGCCGATCGGGCGGCATGGTGTGGGCGTCTACAACGTCAACGGCACCTTCTACGCCATCGCGAATTACTGTCCGCACCAAGGTGGTCCGCTGTGCTCGGGACGCGTCCGGGGGCGCACCATGGTGGACGAGACCGCGCCCGGCGACGCGGTCATGGTGCGGGATCAGGAATACATCTACTGCCCTTGGCACCAATGGGGTTTTGAACTGGCAACCGGCACGACCACGGTCAAGCCGGAATGGAGCATCCGCACCTACCCGGTGCGAATCGTCGGCAACGACGTCCTGGTGATGGCCTGACTTACAGGAGAATCTGTGTCTTCTATCGAGGTAAACGGTGGCAACGTCGTCTACGAAATCCTCGGTGAGTCAGGCGATCTCATCGCCCTGACTCCGGGAGGCCGGTTCAGCAAGGAGATCCCCGGCCTGCGCCCCTTGGCCGAGGCACTCGTCGCCGGCGGCTATCGGGTGCTGCTCTGGGACCGGCCGAATTGCGGCGCTTCCGACGTCCAGTTCTACGGGCAGAGCGAGTCTCACATGCGTGCCGAGACGCTGAAGAAGCTATTGAACGCCCTCGGCGTTGAGCGGTGCATCCTGGCCGGCGGGTCCGGTGGAGCAAGGGATTCCATGCTGACCACGATGCTCTACCCTGAGCTCGTCGAGAAGCTGGTGGTGTGGAACATCGTCGGTGGCATCTATGGCTCCTTCGTGCTCGGTTCCTTCTACATCATCCCGAGCATTCTTGCGGTGCGAGGCACCGGAATGGACGGTGTGGCGAAGGTCCCGGAATGGCGTGAGCGCATCGAGGAAAACCCGGACAACGAGAAACGCCTACTCGCATTCGACAACGACGAATTTCTCAAGTTGATGCTGCGCTGGCTGAACGCCTTCGTTTCCAAGCCGGGGCAGACGATCCCGGGTGTCGATGACGAGATGTTCGATCGAATCAAGGTTCCCACCTTGATCATTCGTGGCGGCGAGAATGACATGGATCACCCCAAGCGGACATCGCTGGAAGTCAGCTGCTTGATCAAGGGATCCAAGCTGATCAACCCGCCCTGGCCGGAGGATGCCTGGGAGCGCGCGTCGGAGGCTCGCGCCCAGGGCAAAGTAAAGCACTTCAACATGTTTGACACCTGGGTGCAGGCGGCACCGGCGATCCTGGAGTTCCTGGGGCGCTGATGCATCTACACCGCGCGAATGTGCACCTCGCAGTTCAAGGACGCCTCCAACGCTGTATGGATCCGGCTCTCCGGAATACGCTCGAGGTCGGCTTCACGCAGCGTCACGTGCACGATGTCGTAGCCGTCGTCGCCGGGCGTCCGGACAATTTCGCCGGTGAGTCCGAAACCGGACAGCACGCCGTGTGCGTCATCATCGGTTCCCCGGCTGACGAAGGTGACCACACCGGGAACCGGGGCGGTCGCAAAGGCATTGGTGCACAGGTCAATAGCCGCCTGCTTGGCCGCGTCGACATCGTCGCAGGTGATCAACAGCTCCACCTCGCGGGGACCGGCAGGCATGGCCCCGAGATCCTTGACGAGGACATCGCCGCCCACGTGACCGACACGATCGAGGAGCACCGCCATGCCCTCTGTTAGTTGTGCAGGCGCCAGCGTGTTGTCTGGGTCGACATTGACCCGCACGACTGCGGTTCGCATGTGCGCAAGCCTAACTGTGACGTCGGGAGCCAGCTGATGGAGACCAGCGCCGCGCCAGTCATCACCATCGGCTCCTCGCCCGGCTTCACGCCAAGGCTGCTGAGCGGCCACAGTGGCCAGGGCCGCGAAGACCTTGCCGCATACCGGCAACTCGACGGTTACCAGCCACTCGCCGGAGCTGACGAACTGGTCGGCGAGGTCGAGTCCAGCGGGCTCCTCGGCCGAGGCGGGGCTGGCTTCCCGCTCGCGATAAAGGTGCGCGCGGTACGCGACAACGGGCGCGCCGCCGGTGGCGCCGTCGTTGTGGCCAACGGCGAAGAGGGCGAACCGGCTTCGATCAAGGACAGGTGGTTGCTGCGGCACCGACCGCATCTGATCCTCGACGGACTGCGACTTGCCGCCGCGATGGTGGGCGCCGACCGCACCTATGTCTATGTGTCCGACCCGGAGTCTGCGCGCAGTGTGGAAGCCGCGCTCGCCGAGCTTGGACCGGGCGCCTTCGACGGCATCGCGGTCGAGGTGTGGGACGTCGAGCCGGGGTACATCGCCGGTGAGGAAACCGCTGCGATCCGCGCGATCAACGGCGGTCCGGTCAAACCAACGGACAAGCCGCCGCGACCTTTCCAGGAAGGGGTCGGCGGACTCCCGACGCTGGTGAGCAATGTGGAGACCCTGGCCGGCCTGCCCTACCTACAGCAACACGGATCAGCCGAGTTTCGCTCGCTGGGCACGTCGCAGTCGCCCGGCAGCTTCCTGGTAACGGTCACCGGTGCCGGCCGCGCCCCAGGCCTGTACGAGATTCCGCACGGGCTGCCTTTCGCCGAACTGCTTGCCCTGCATGGTGTTTCGCCAGATCAAGTACGGGGCGTGCTGATGGGCGGCTACTTCGCCGGCCTGCTCGATCGCTCGGTGCTCGACACCACCCTGGACCACGAGACCCTGCGCGGCCTCGGTTGCGGCCTGGGTAACGGTGCGATAGCAGTGATCACCGACGACTGTCCGCTCGCCGTCGCCGCGTCGGTGCTGGCGTACTTCGACCGCGAAAACGCCGGACAATGCGGCTCCTGTTTCAACGGGACCGCAGCGATGGCCGCCGTTGCCGTGGCACTGCGCGACGGTGTCGCCACCGACGAGGACCTGGCAAGGTTGCGCCGGTGGTCGGTGGTGCTTCGCGGCCGCGGCGCGTGCGCGACGTTGGACGCCGCGACCAATATCGCCGCGAGCCTGCTGGATAAGTTCGCCGACCTCGTCCAGAGTCACCTCGACAATGGTTGCCGGACATGCCAACTCGGCGCGTTCATAGCCGACCGTCCCTACGAGGTGGAGGCGGTGAGCCACGCGTGAGAATCCGTCTCGACCGCACGGTGTGCGACGGCTTCGGCGTGTGCGCCAAGCACGCGCCGGACTACTTCTCGCTCGACGACTGGGGATACGCGTCGCTGGAAGGCAACGGCGAAGTCGCCGAAGGTGACCGCGACGACGTGATGCGGGCACTGCTGGATTGCCCGGTGCACGCGATCACCGAGTGGGGCGAGCACCACGACAACGAGCCGCATCCGAGGTCGGTCGGTGCGGACGAGGATCCGGCCGAAAACCTCAAAACCGAAGCGAACGAAGCCGAGTGGGGATTCACCCGTTGACCGGACGCCCGCTGCCGCTGATCACGACGGACAACGAGTTCTTCTGGACTTCAGGTGCCGACGGCAAGCTGCGTCTGCAGGAATGCGCCGATTGCACCGCGCTGATCCATCCACCCGCGCCGGTGTGCCGGTACTGCCGCTCGCACAACCTGGGTGTGCGAGCGGTGTCAGGCCGCGCCACGTTGGCCGGATTCACCGTCAACCATCGTTTCAGCGTGCCGGGCTTAACCGCCCCCTACGTCGTCGCCCAGGTCGCCATCGCGGAGGATCCGCGAGTTCGACTGACCACCAACATCATCGACTGCGATCCCGAACAACTTGAATTGGGCCAGCAGGTGGAGGTGGTCTTCGAGCAGAACGAGGACGTCTGGCTGCCGCTGTTCCGTCTCGTCGAAGACGCAGAATCCGCGGCGTTGCCGATCGACGAGATCGCACCGGAGCGGTTCGGAGAGTTCGTGCGGCCGATGCTGACGCCGGAGAAATTCGAAGACAAGGTGGCGCTCACCGGAATCGGCATGTCGGAGATCGGGCGGCGCCTGATGGTGCCGCCGCTGTCGCTGACCATCGCGGCCTGCGAGGCCGCGATCGCCGACGCCGGCCTGACGATCGACGACATCGACGGCTTGTCGACCTACCCCGGCGGCGGCAACCTCGGCGGCTTCGGCGAAGGCGGGATCACCTCTTTGGAAGCCGCGCTGGGCATTCGGCCGACATGGCACAACGGCGGCATCGAGACTTTCGGCCCCGGCGGCTCGGTGATCGCCGCGATGCTCGCCATCGCCGGCGGGCTGGCCCGGCATGTGCTCTGCTTTCGGACGTTGTGGGAAGCCACCTTCAACGAGCAGATGAAGCGGGGCAAGATCGTTCCGTCGGGAGGCCGTCGCGCCGACTGGCTGCTGCCGTTCGGCGCAACCTCGGCCGCACATACGTTGGCACAGAACGCACAACGCCACTTCCACCGCTACGGCACGACGAAAGAGACACTGGGCTGGATCGCGTTGAACCAGCGCGCCAACGCCGAGCTGAACCCGACGGCGGTGTACCGATCACCGATGACCATGGATGACTATCTCCATGCGCGTCCTATCACCACACCGTTCGGGCTCTACGACTGCGACGTGCCCTGCGACGGCGCTATCGCGGTGATCGTGTCGGCCGTCGATGCCGCCCAAGACACCGCCAAACCACCGGTGTTCGTCGACGCCGTCGGCACCCAGATCATCGAGCGGATCGATTGGGATCAAAGCACATTGACCCACGAACCTCAGGTACTGGGTCAAGCGGCTCACCTGTGGTCGCGCACCTCGTTGAAGCCCGCCGACGTCGACGTCGCCGAGCTGTACGACGGGTTCACCATGAACTGCCTGTCCTGGATCGAGGCGCTCGGATTCTGCGGCATCGGAGAGGCAAAAGACTTCCTGGATGGCGGAAAAAACATCGCCCGCGACGGTCAGCTGCCGCTGAACACCCACGGCGGTCAGCTGTCACACGGCCGAACCCACGGCATGGGCCTGCTGCACGAAGCGATCACGCAATTGCGCGGCGAGGCCGGTGAACGACAGGTCGCCAATGCCCGCATCGGTGTGGTCAGCAGCGGCGGGCTAACGCCGAGCGGCGTGCTGCTGCTGCGGGCCGAGTAGATGACGATAGTTCTGCAGCCCAGGCTCGTCATCGTCGACGGCGTGCCGATGTCCGCGTTGGTCGCCGAGGCGCCGGACCCGCGAGCGGTGATCGTCGCTATTCACGGCGGAGGCACCACCGCACTGTATTTCGATTGTCCCGGCCATCCTGAGTCGTCGCTGCTGCGAGCCGGCGCGGCGCACGGATACACCGTGGTCGCACTCGACCGGCCCGGCTATGGCAGCTCTGCTCCCTACCCCGAGGCGGTGGCCCGCCCCGAACAACGGGTTGCGCTCGCATACGGCGCGGTGGATCGGGTTCTCGGCCAAAGACCGCGCGGTGCTGGGCTTTTCCTGATGGCCCATTCCGGCGGATGCGAACTCGCATTACGGATGGCCGCCGACGACCAGCGCACCGATCTGCTCGGCATGGAACTGGCGGGCACCGGGCGGCACTACCATCCCGCGGCCCGCGAGATCCTGAAAGCAGCCACCCGGGACCACCGCCCAGCGGGCCTGCGCGAGCTATTGTGGCATCCGGCCGAACTGTATCCGCCCGAAGTACTAAGCGGTGCAACGGTTTATCCTGGCGCACCACCCTACGAGGATCAGATGGTGTCCAACTGGGCCCGCCAAGACTTTCCGGCGCTCGCCCCGGCCGTGCGCGTGCCGGTGCAGTTCAGCATCGCCGAGCACGAGAAGGTGTGGCAGTCAGATCCGCCCGCGCAGGCCGAGATCGCATCGCTGTTTTCCGGCACACCACGGTTCCAGATCAACGAACAAAGCGATGCCGGCCACAATATCAGCCTCGGCCACACGGCCGCGATTTACCATTCGACGGTTCTCTCGTTCGCCGACGAATGCGTGAACGGTCAAAAGCAAAGCAGGTAAACCGGTTTGGAGGCTGGCTGATGCACGTCGGGTTCATTGGGTTGGGCAGCCAGGGCGGCCCGATGGCCGGACGCATCATTGAAGCCGGGTTCCCGACGTCGCTGTGGGCACGCCGTCCGGCCGCACTGGAACCGTTCACCGACACCGCCGCCAAGGTCGCCGGATCGCCGGCCGAACTCGCCGCCGCCAGCGATCTCGTCTGCCTGTGCGTGGTGGGTGACAGCGACGTCGAGGAGATCACTAGCGGCGGCGACGGGGTGCTGGCCGGGCTCAAGCCCGGCGGGGTGATCGCCGTGCACAGCACCGTACACCCCAAGACATGTCATGCGCTGGCGGAAAAGGCTGCTGCACAGGGCGTCTCGGTTGTCGACGCGCCGGTGAGCGGTGGGGCACCGGCCGTCACCGAGGGCCGTCTGCTGGTGATGGTCGGCGGCGACGCCGACGTCGTCGAACGGTGTCGCCCGGTATTCGAAAGCTATGCCGACCCGATCGTGCACCTGGGCGATCTGGGGTCGGGGCAAACCACCAAGCTGTTGAACAACTTGCTGTTCACCGCCAACCTGGGGACGGCGGCCACCACATTGGCGCTCGGCGAGGCGCTGGGTGTCTTGCCCGACCGCCTCAGCGAAGTCATCTCCCGCGGTAGCGGCAATAGCTTTGCGCTCAACGTTCTTGGCGGCGACACCGCCGGTTTGCAGCGGCTGGCCGACATGGCCGGCGCGCTGCTGCAAAAGGACGTCCGCTTGCTCGCCGACGTCGCGGACGCCGTGGCCGCGGCTGGCGGGGTTGTGCTGGAGGCCGCCGATGCCACGCTGTCACTCATGGAACACCCACGGTGAGAATCGGATTCGTCGGCGCTGGCCGGATGGGCCGTCCCATGGTGGCCCGCCTGGTCGCGGCCGGTCACGACGTCAGCGTGCTCGGTCGATCCGACGAGAAGCGCTCAACCATCGCGGAATTGGGTGCTGACCCGGTCGGCGAGATCGCGGCGGTGGTCGCGGCCGCCGACGTGGTGGTGATCTGCGTGTTCACCGACGAACAAGTGCGCGAAATCTGCCTGACAGATGGTCTGACCGCAGCGATGCATTCCGGCTCGGCTCTGGTGCTGCACACCACGGGCAGCCCCCACACCGTCGAGACCATCGCCGAGCTCGCGGCGCCGAATGACGTCGACGTGGTGGACGCGCCGGTCAGCGGCGGTCCCCACAACGTGGCGGCCGGTGAACTGACGCTGTTCGTCGGCGGCGCCGAGCACACGGTGGCCCGAGTCCGCTCGGTACTGAGCTGCTACGGGGATCCGATCCTGCATGTCGGCCCGCTGGGAGCAGGCCAGAAGGTGAAGCTGGTCAACAATGCGCTGTTCGCCGCGCATCTCGGGTTGCTCGCCAAGTCCGTCGAATTCGCGGCGCGGCGCGGCGTCGAGGAATCCGCGCTGCTCACCGCTCTGCCGCACGGGAGCGCGGCGAGCCGCGTGTTGGACATCGTCGCGGCCGGCGGATCCGTGGCGTCCTTCATCGAAGCCGCAGGCGAACTCGTCGGCAAAGACGTCGCTGTGATCAGACGCATCGCCGCGGAACTGGGCAGCGACCTCGGCACAATCGACGACGTCATCGATGCGGCAATTCCGGGAGTCAGATGAGGCCTTTTCGGCACGCAACGAACCGTCTACCGTTAGCGTTACAGTCGAGCATTCCGTCGTAACGCTGTACGCCGCTCACTGGGCGGTGAGGAGGGTGAAATGACCAAATCAAAGGTCGTCTTTGATCCGTTCTCCGAGGAGTTCTTCACCAACCCGTTCGACATCTATCAACGAATGCGGGAGGACGCTCCGCTCTACTACGACGAGAAAGAGGACTTCTATGCGCTGACCCGCCACGTGGACGTGGCCGGCGCGCTCAAGGACTGCGAGACCTACTCTTCAAGCCGTGGCTGCGACCTGGCGATGGTGCGCAAGGGCATCTCCGCTGAGCAGAGGTCGATCATTTTCATGGATCCACCTGAGCACCGCCACATGCGCAGCCTGCTCAACAAAGCCTTCACCCCGCGGGCGGTTCAATCGCAGCACGACACAGTCCACGAAGTGATCGACAAATATCTGAATGCGGCCGATCCCGAGCAGTTCGACGTTGTGCAGGACTTCTCCGGACCGTTCCCGGTGGAAGTCATCACCCGGATGGCCGGGGTGCCCGAGGAGTACCGCCAACAAGTACGGCACTGGATCGACATCAGCCTGTCCCGTGAGCCGGGACAGATCGAGATCGGCGAAGTCGGGATGAAGGCCAACATCGATACCGCGATGTATTACTACGGCTTGGTCCAAGAGCGCCGCGAGGACCCGCAGGACGACATGATCAGTAGGTTGATCGCCGCCGAGGTCCCTTGCGCGGACGGCACATTGCGTCGCCTCGATGACATTGAGATCACCAGCTTTTCCACGTTGCTCGGCGGCGCGGGGGCGGAGACGGTCACCAAGTTGATCGGCAGCGCGGCGGTGCTCTTCGCCCGCAACCCGGACGAGTGGGAGAAGCTGAAAGCAGACCGCAGCAAGGTCCCAGCCGCCGTGGAGGAGCTGCTGCGCTACGAGGGACCGGTGCAGTACAACGTCCGCTACACCCTGAAAGAGGCCCACGTCAGTGGCGGCACGATTCCACCGGGCAAGCCGGTGTTCGTGATGAACGCCGCGGCGAACCGCGACCCGGAAGCCTTCACCGACGCCGACACCTTCAACATCGACCGCGACCAGACGGAGGCGCAGCACCTCGGTCTGGGATACGGGATTCACAGTTGCCTCGGCGCGGCACTGGCCCGGATGGAAAGCAGGATCGCGCTGGAGAAGCTGCTCGACTTCATGCCCCACTACGAAGTGCAATGGGATGATTGCAAGCGAGTCACCATGCAGAATGTCGCCGGCTGGCTGAACGTCCCGGTGAAGGTGTTGCGATGAGGTGGGCTCAGTGACAAAGAAGATTGAAGTCGACTGGGGCCTGTGCGAAAGCAACGGGGTCTGTATGGGCGTCATCCCGGAGGTTTTTCGGCTCGAGGATGACGACACGTTGACCGTGCTGCAGGACGAAGTGACGCCCGAGAACGAAGAGCAGGTGCTCGAGGCGGTTCGTCAATGCCCGCGGCAGGCGATCTCGATCAGCGAATAGCTGCAAGCTCGGAGTTGCTCCGATATAGGCGATTTCATTTCGACGTCTTTCGGCGTACATGCGCACGTCGGCGCTTGATCGCTCGCACGTCCTCGGGGTAAATCGAGCGAGTTTAAACGAGACGCTGAGCGCCCGCGCAGTGTTAAATCAGACCGTGGTCGATACCCAAGTCGCGCCCGTCGTACATCACAAAATCGTCGATCGTCGCCTGCGCCGGCACCACAAGGGCGACTCGCACCGGCTGACCGCACTCGGCGGGATTGCCGCAATGTCGCTCGACGCGCTGTCCAGCGTCGCGTACGGGCCGGAAGCCATCGTGCTCGGTTTGATCGTGGCGGGCACCGCCGCCGTGACCTGGACCGTGCCGATTGCGATGGCGATCGCCGCCCTGCTGCTGGTGCTGGTGGTGTCCTACCGGCAGGTGATTGCCGTGCACCCCGACGGTGGCGGGGCCTACGCGGTGGCGAAGAAGGATTTGGGCCGGTGGCCGGCCCTGCTGGCCGCCGCCAGCCTACTTGTCGACTATGTGTTGACCGTGGCGGTGAGCCTGGCGGCCGGGGCGGCCAGCCTGGCGAGCGTGTTTCCACCGCTGGCACATCACTTGCTCGCTTTGACATTGGCGGGGCTCGCCGTGCTGGTCGTGATCAATCTGATCGGCATTGCGGAGTCGGCGAAGGTGCTGATGGGTCCGACCCTGCTGTTCATCGTCGGGATTTTCGCCATCATCGGCTTCGGCTTCTTCCAGCCCCACCCGGTGGCCGTCATCGGTGACGATCTCGGCCCGGTCCACGCAACCGAGGCGATGGGAGTGGTGGTCGTTCTCAAGGCCTTTTCAGCTGGCTGCTCCTCGCTGACGGGAGTGGAGGCGATCGCCAACGCAGTGCCTGCGTTCCGGTCGCCTGCGGTGAAGCGCGCTCAGCACACTGAGATCGCGTTGGGAATCCTGCTGGGGACCATGCTCCTCGGTCTGGCCTTCCTGATCCGGTTTCACGGGGTGGTACCGCGCGGCAATGTCACCCTGCTGGCGCAGCTGTCTGCCGCTGCGTTCGGAACCGGATGGCCTTTCTACGTCATCAATTTGGCGGTGACCTTGGTGCTGGCCTTCGCGGCCAACACCAGCTTCGGTGGCCTGCCGGTGCTCATGCAGCTGCTGGCCAGAGATCACCGCCTGCCGCATATGTTCGCGCTGCGCGCGGAGAAGCCGGTGTTCCGTTACGGGATCACGGCGTTGGCGCTGCTGGCTACCATAGTGCTACTCATTGTCAGCGCCGACACCCAGAAGCTGTTGCCGGTGTTCGCGATTGGGGTGTTCATCGGGTTCACGATCAGCCAAATCGGTCTGGTCGTGCACTGGTTCCGGGACCGCGGCCCTCGATGGCTGGGCTATGCCCTACTGAACGGCTTCGGAGCGATTCTCACCGCCATAGCCGGGATCGTCCTGCTGGCAAGCAAGTTCACCGAAGGGGCCTGGCTGCTGGTGTTCTTGGTGCCCGGACTCGTCCTGCTCATGGACAGGATCGAACGGTATTACCAATACGCGGGTAAACAGCTGGGCCTTGGCCAGATACCGCCTAAACCGGTGGCCGCTACCGCCACGGGGGGCATGGTCGTGGTCCCCATCGTCGCGGTGAGCTGTGTGGCCGAGCGAGCGTTGCAGAGCGCGATGCGCTTTGGTTGCGAGGTCGTCCCGGTCACCGTCGAAGTCGACCCGGAGTCGACCCAGCGGCTGTGCCAACAGTGGCGAGAGTGGGATCCGGGGTATGAGCTCAAAGTACTGGACAGCCCGCACCGCAGCCTGGTCTCGCCCACCGTCCAATTCGTGA
>Ga0302177_10002814_pt1 | contig 12156 bp, 7 predicted proteins | sample I_Palsa_E1_2_FD_198780 | JGI IMG/M metagenome (GOLD analysis project Ga0302177, IMG submission 198780) | Peat permafrost microbial communities from Stordalen Mire near Abisko, Sweden - I_Palsa_E1_2 | ecosystem: Environmental > Terrestrial > Soil > Palsa > Peat permafrost | place: Sweden: Abisko... | reverse complement strand
GCATCCTCCATCCTCGTCGCCAATCGAACTCAGTCCCGCGCTGAAAAGATCGCAGAGAACTTCAGCAGCCTTACCGTGCACACTGAAGCCATCCCATTCGAGTCTCTGTACGAGCAAGCAGACCGAGCCGACATCGTCATCACCTCCACCGGTGCCCCTCAGAAGATCTTCGGGCACTCCCACGGCCAGCACTTCCTCCATCGCCGTCGAAATCGGCCAATGTTCTTCATTGACATTGCAGTTCCGCGGGACGTCGACCCGCGCATGAACGAGGTGGAAGGCTGCTTCGTCTACGACATCGACGATCTTCAACAGGTAGCGGCCGCAAATCTAGCCGACCGTAGCCGCGAGGCTGCCGCAGCTGAAAATATCGTCAGCAGGGAAGTCGACAAATACCAGGAGCGTCTCCAATCGCGCGACGCCGTCCCCGCTATCAAAGCTCTCCAGCAGCAAGCCGAGCAGCTCCGCCTGACCGAACTAGCCCGCTCCCAATCCAAGCTGGCAGATCTCACCCCACAACAACGCCAGGCTGTAGAAGCGCTTACCCGCTCTCTTACCGCGAAGCTCCTCCACCCCCAGCTCACTGCGCTACGAGAGTCCACACGCGCAAAAGATCCTGAATAGTCACAAGAGTGTGGCCTCGTGACTATTCAGGATCTTGGATTACTCGCTAACTAGAGGATCAGGCGAAGCGGTTCATGCGTTTTGAGGTAACAGTAGAATTAGAAGCGCCTTCTACACCGCACCCGATCCGCGAAAGACCGCAGGAATGGTCTGAAACAGGATTTTGATATCGAGCCACACGGACCACTGGTCGATGTAACGCATATCCAAAGCCATCCACTCATCGAAGCTGATCGAGCTTCGTCCCATTACCTGCCACAGACACGTAATGCCAGGCTTGACGCTGAATCTTCTGCGGTGCCAATCCTTCGAGAAACCTTCGTAGTCTCTTACTGGAAGAGGCCGGGGACCTACCAGGCTCATATCGCCGAGAAAGACATTGACCAGTTGAGGAATCTCATCAAGACTCGACTTCCTCAAAAACTTACCAAGCGGCGTAATACGTGGATCGTTCTTCAACTTGAAGGTAGGCCCCTTCGTCTCATTCAAATGCTCCACCTGGGCCATAAGCTTCTCAGCATCTACCACCATGGTTCTGAACTTCAGAATCTCGAAGGGCCGTTTTCCATATCCAATTCTGGTCTGCCGGAAGAAGACAGGTCCCTTTGACGTCAACCTGATCAACGCCGCAACCAGTAGAAAGACCGGTGCCAGCCCAAGCAGAAGCGCCGCCGAAACGACAGCATCGGTCAGCCGCTTGATCATGAAGCCCCAGGCATTCCACGACTCATCGTGCAGTGTGATCGTACCGACTCCGGCAGGGAGATACGCTGTTCGTATCTTCTGCTCCTGGTCGAAGAAAGCTCCGATACTTCTCACCGCAATCCCATGATCGCGGCATGAGGCGACAATCTCAGCGATCTGTTGATAAAAAGACGCCAAAGGAAGCGCCACGATCACTTCGTCAATCGGAAGCGTTCGCAGCAGAGAGGGGATTGAATCTAACCCTCCGAGCAAAGCGTCTGCATGGAATGAGGCGTCTTCAGAGCACCATTGATCGTCGACGAAGCCTTGCACGTGGTAACCCCACTCGGGATGCAACGCTACATCCTGCGCAAACCCGCTGGCTCGCCGATTGGTCCCGACCACTAGAACGTGGCGAAGGTTGTATCCCTTCGAACGGAAGACGCGAGCTAACGAGCGGCCAACAGCCCGGGTGGATACAAAAGTTGTGAAACTGATCACGCCGAACACCGCACTCAGAAAACCAAGATCGGCGATGCTGTGCTTCGAGTGGGAGCACACAAGCGCTAACCAGGCGAAGGTGGAGAGCGCACAAAGAACGCTCGCCAAAAAGACATCCATCAACTCTCTTACAAACCCATCCACTCTTCTAGATCGATAAAATTTATTCGACCGGAGGATTCCGTGCCATACTACCGCTAATATCAGGGTCGCAAGGAACACCTGTATAGGGTGATGTGTCTCGAGGGAGTCGACAAACCCAAAGAAACGATGGCCTGAAGTGTAGGAACATGCCGCCCCCAAGCTGCCGAATAAAAGAAAAATGTCTCCAAATTCCACCAATTCTAGAAAGATTTTCCTGTTCGGCGGTGTCATTGGTGTAGCCCCTTTTTTTTGTGCTTGACCAGTTCGTTATGATGCAAAGTCGACAAGTGAAAAGGTGATTACCATACGTCACTAGAGTAACCACTTGAGCGGAACTCGGCAATGAAGCGTATGTTCTGAGAAAGCCTTCTCACCTTGAACGACGTTTTGCTATCTTCAACAACCTTCGTAAGCAATCGGGGGGCCGCACAGACGGAGAGGGATCTAATCCCTTATCCGCAGGAGCCCGATAACAATGAAACCCTTCAATAAGCATCTCTTTCCTGCGCAATAAAGGGGTTTAGGAACTCCTCCAAAAGGGTTTCAAGTTTGGACTCGAAAATGCTTCCGATCTTGAACAACGAATAATCTCTCGATCACGAAGAGAGAGAGTTATCCCGAGAGGGAAGTAGATAGCTCATTAAGGAACGGTGATAGTGCTAAAAATTTGCTACTTGTAAGGGAACTTTTATTCCCATTCATGCCTCAATTGGTGCAGTTTTAGATCACTCCACCAGTCATGGTACGGAACTATAATGATCTATTAACAATGCAGTTTCCGGCGTTCAGTGCAACGGAGAAATATGCAAAACGAACAGGGTATCCGCGATTTTTCCAGGCTGCTCGATCAACTCTCTCTCTCCGAGAGTTCATCCACTCTGGCTGACCGATATCAAAAGAGTGCGCCTTTCCCTCATCTCACCATCGATAACTTATTCAAGATTGACCAACTCACGGCGGTCCTGGAAGAGATGTCCCACACCAGGAAGTCTGATTGGGTTCACCACAATACCCAAAACCTGGAGAAGCTTGGACAGAAGTCAGCAGCGGGGCTTGGTGACGCCGGATTTCAACTCGTCGCACTCCTTCATTCGGCTCCCTTCCTCTATCTCCTGTCGGAGATCACGGGTATCTGGAATCTCTTACCTGACCCCTACATGCATGGAGCTGGCTACAGCATTATTCCTCCCAACGGGAAGTTCGACGTTCACATCGATTCAAACGCAGACCTTACCAGTGGATTGATTCGCCGCCTCGCTCTGATCATCTACCTCAACCATGACTGGAGCCCGGACTATGGCGGCCAGTTGGAGTTGTGGAACAAGGATGCCACTCATAAAGAAGCGGAGATACAGCCTGTCTTCAACAGAACACTTCTGATGAATATCTCTGAAACCTCTTACCACGGTATCAAGCCAGTCGTGGAGCCGAGCGGAAGGTCCCGATATTCGTTCATGATCTACTACAACACCGCCGGCGCCATACTTGGAAAAGAGATGGGCGTTCACAGCTCTCTGTACGCTCCCGACTGCTATAAACCGAAGCCTACCGTGCGTAGCCTCGTACGAAAATGGACCCCTCCGGTCTTCTACGACTTTGTTCGTCAGAGGATCAGGTAGTCCATCTCACGAAAGTTCATCTTTCAATTCAAGTTGAACTCGGTAGGCAACATATCGGTCTTTCGCATCTCAACGCAGGCGTAGCTTGTGCTGTCGTTGATTGAGCATGAGTCAGTCTTCTCACTCAATCTGTGGCGGTTTGTCGCACAATGAGAGCGCGGAGTGATCGCGATACGGAAATAACCACTCTGAATCTTTGAGGCCTGATGCGGATTTTGTTTCTACACAATCGATATATCTACCGAGGTGGAGAAGATGAATCCCGAGGACAGGAGATCGCGATGCTTCGGGCTCGCGGTGAAGAAGTTCTCGATTACGCGCTCGATAACGCAGAGATAAAGTCAAAGAATCTAATCACCGTCGGTCTGCGCTCGGTATGGAACTCCGACGAGGCCGCCCGTGTCAAAGATTTAATTCGATCCACAAAGCCAGACTTAATGAAGGTGGACAATTTTTTTCCTCTGCTTTCGCCATCCATCTTTCACGCGGCAAAGGAGATGGGTGTCCCAACCGTTCTGTCCGTTCGAAACTACAGGCTGGTCTGTCCCTCGGCCAATCTGTTTCGCAATGGGCATATTTGTACTACATGTGTTGGTAATAAAGTCGCACTCGCAGCGATTCAGCATCGCTGCTACCGCCAGAGCTATCTGCAATCAGCTGCCGTCGTCGCCAGCAATGCTTACGCTCATCTTCGCGGCGTCTGGACAGACTGTGTCGACCGCTACATCGCAGTTAGCAGCTTCGTGAAGCAGCAACTCGTCGCGGGAGGATTTCCTGAGTCGAAGATCGTCATCAAGCCGAACTTTATCTCTGACAGTGGGGTAGGCGATGGTTCCGGCGGCTATGGCTTATTTGTCGGCCGTCTCACCGAAGAGAAGGGAGTCCGCTCGCTTCTGAATGCGTGGCCTCACATTCCGCAATCAGTTCCCTTGAAGATAATCGGCGATGGCCCCCTCGAGCCGATCGTCAGGCAGGCAGCGGAATCTGATCCAAGAATTGAGTATGTCGGACGAAAGTCGCTCTCCGAAGTCTGCGATTATCTGGAAAAAGCAGCCTTTCTCATCTTCCCCTCGGAGTGGTATGAGCCCTTCGGCCGCACGATCGTCGAAGCATATTCCAAGGGTACCCCGGTCATTGCCGCCCTGACCAAACCAATGAATGCAATGGTTGAAGAGGGCGTCACCGGCCTCTTATATAAACCTGGTGACAGCAAGGATCTTGCCTCCACCGTAAGCATCCTTATGACAGACTCGGAGCGTCTCACACAAATGAGAGCTCAGGCTCGGGCCAGATACCTTGCCGCCTACACAGAAGATCAAAACTATCTCCAGCTTATGGAAATCTTCAATCAATGCATCAGCCCTGCGCATGCGCAACTTGCCTGACAAATGGCAGTGCGATTGCAAGCAATAAGAGCATGGTACTTTCCCGCGGTAGAGGCAGTCTTACAACTAGCCGCAACATTCAGATGGCAAGAGGGTCTTTTACGACAAATGGAATCTGGCATTTGTTACACCATTTGAACAAATTGAAACCGGAAGAACGCCTCGCGAGTGATCAGAAATCCGAGACGATAGCTGCAAATGAAACTTGGCAACAACGTATTGCTCAAATTCAGACCTTGCGCTCATGCGTAAATTCGTCGGTCCTTGTGAGTTCCAGCGCGGTACAGATGTTCGAGGAGGCCTGTAAATCCTGTGGTAGTATTCATGAATAAATACCTGATCTGCACTGTAATATTTTCAACCCTCGATCCTCAAGAGGGTGTTGCTCTTGAGCTAGCACAATTCAAAGCATTCCCTCGATTGACTAGTTCCCTCCGAGGCGACTGCACAAAAGGATTATTGCTATGAGTGCACTTCAGCCACATCCTACTCTTTCCAAACAACAACCTACGGCATTAGGCAACTTGTCCGACGAAGCTCTGTTCGAGTTCAGCCCTTCGGAGTATGAGACGCTCTCCGGTGTCCTCAGAGTATTGCGCCGTCGTTGGAAGACAGTCGCTCTGGTGACCCTTGGTATCTTTCTTCTAGGTTTATTGGTCTGCTTGATCATGACGCCGAAGTACTCTTCGACGGCCATTATTGAAATCAACAAAGAAGATAACAGCGCAAATATCTCCACGGACACAGGTGCAGTTGCGCCGACAGCCGATGAACTTAAAGCCGAGATAGAGACCGACATCAGCGTACTCGAAAGCGACGGGCTGGCGTTAGCAGTCATCCGCGATCTGAATCTCACGCAAATCCGGCCATTCAATAAAGATATCGATAAGACAGAGGTAGGCAAGCCTCTCGATCAGGCGCCTCTTACTCGTGAAAAGCTGATCAAACGCTTCGCTAAAAATCTCACAGTAGAGTCCCCCCCGGATACCCGGCTCATTACAGTTACCTTTGAAAATCCCGACCCGATTGTAGCCGCCAATGTGGCGAATGCTATCTCTCAGAAGTTCATTGATAGCGCGATGGATCGCCGCCACAAGTCGACGATTCAATCGTCCTTCTGGTTGCGAAAAGAGCTTGATGATCTTAAGAAACAGGTAGAAGACTCAGAACAGAAGTTGGCTGATTACCAGAGAGAGTCCGGGCTGGCTGGTGTTCAACTCTCAGGCGGCGGGGCCGCAGCAGGCGATAACGAGGGCAGTGTTGGCGTATCGCCTCATAGCACCGTTACAGATCGGCTCTTTGGTCTCAATCAGGAGCTCACCACCGCAGAATCGAATCGCATCTCTGCAGAGACGGTCTTCCACCTCGTTCAATCGCAGGATCCAGAAGTGGTACTTGGCCTAGGTGCTATGAATCCGTCAGGGGCTGGTGGTGGCGGCGCACTTGCAACGGATGGTGGTATTCAGCTTATCCGTTCGCTCAGAACCCAGGAGGCAGACCTCGCGCAGCAATATGCAGGTGCCGCGGTCAAGTATGGTGCCAACAATCCGCGCCTTGCACAGACACAGCAGCAACTCGACGCCGTTCGGGCTCAGATGCATGACGAACTCCAGCGCATCAGCAAACGCGCGGAGAACGCCTATCTCTACGCAAAACAGAATGAAGACTCCATCCGGCAGCAATTCGTCAAGCAACAATCTGCGGCCAATGAGATGGCTGACTCCACTGTTCATCTTCAGGTATTGGCACAGGAGGCGAACTCCAACCGGACTCTCTATGAGAATCTGTTTTCGAAGTTACAAACTTCAAGTCTGGCCTCTGGAGTCCGTGCTACCCGCATTGACATCGCCGATATGGCTCGTCCAGCGGGAACTGCTGCGGTTCCAAACTATCTCAAGTACCTCTCTCTGATCGCCGGTATCGGTATGTTCTTTGGAATCTCTTCCGCCTTTTTGCGGGAGTCTCTCGATGAGACAGTACGCAGGCCGCGTGATCTTCAGAGAATTGCCGGACTTCGCATGCTTGGGTACGTTCCCAGGATGGGCACCAAGAATCTGCTTCCTACAAGTGGCGGAGACAGCAAGCTGATCGACGCTCCGAAGGCGCCTTTTTCCGAGGCTTTTCGCGTAATCAGAACCTCTATCATGCGTGCGATACCACCCGGTGGCTCCAAAACTCTGCTCGTCACCAGCGCCGCGGGGCGCGACGGCAAGACAACAGCGGTCTACAACCTCGGAGTCGCCTTTGCACAACAGGGTGCTCGAGTCCTGTTATTAGATTGCGACCTTCGCAATCCGGATTTGCACCGGCTCTTCGGATGCGCGATCTCACCCGGCGTAAGCGAACTGGTAGATCCCGTCACCCACGCCGAGGTTCTCGGGGTGGTTCGCCACACTTCGCTATCGAATCTCTTCATGCTTCCCGCCGGTCTTCCACCCGAGTTTCCATCCGAGTTCTTCGAGTCAGAGACCTTCGACGCTCTTCTGAGGGTTTGTGCCGCAGACTACGATTATGTCTTGATTGACAGCCCGCCTATCCTGTCGGTAACTGACACTTCGATCATCGCCAGTAAGGTGGGCGGCACTATCGCAGTGATACGTTCACGCAGCACGACGCAGTCCGTGCTCTCCAGTCTGATCGAAAGCCTGCGTCACACCAAAACTCCAGTGCTCGGGGTTGTGCTGAATGATGTTCGCAATCCTCAAGTCGACGGATTTCATGGCTACAGTTACTCCAGGCAAGAGGAGAATCTACATGCAACGATCTAATCTTGGAAGAGCCTGGGTTGTTCCAGCATTGACGGGTATCCTCGCGCTCTCTTCATGGAGTGCCATGGCACAGGGTAACGGAGCTCCAAAGGTCGGAGGAACGAGCACCTTCGATAGCCCTGGTGCCGCTGACACGCAAGGAGCAACTGGTCGGAGAAGACTCACAACTCTGACTGCTGTGCCGGAAGACTTCGCCAACCTCAAACTCGCACCGGGGTTTTTGCTCAGCATGGATGTCTATGACGCTCCTGAGCTTTCGACTAATCTCTCCGTAGACGCCCAAGGCAACGTCATTGTTCCCATGGTTGGCTCTGTTCACGTCGGAGATGAGACGATGACCGAAGCTACCGCGTCGATCGAGCAGCGTCTCAAAGATGGCAAGATCCTGAACTCTCCACAGGTCAGCCTGAACATCAGTCAATATGCTGGACAGAACGTCAGCGTCCTCGGTGAGGTTCACAATCCTGGACGCATCGAGCTTCTAGCTCCCCATAGCCTCGAAGACGTGATCGCCCTTGCAGGCGGCGAAACCGAGTTAGCGGGAGATGTCATTGAGATTCGTCATGCTCCGGGCGTAAGTCCACAGAAGGAAATGATCCATTTCTCCCGTAAATCCGATGACACTACCCTGGATGACGTCAAAGTTCGTCCAGGAGACACGGTCACACTGCGCAAGGCAGGCATCGTCTATGTCCTTGGAGGAGTAACTCGGCCTGGCGGTTATGTCATGCAGGAGGGTGGAGAGTTGGACGTGGCTCAAGCTCTTTCCATGGCCTACGGGACTACCTTAAACGCAGCTGTAAGCTCCATGCGCGTTATCCGTAAACTTCCCGACGGCAAAGTGGAAGAGATTCCTATTGCATATAGAGACATTGAAAAGGGAAAGATTCCGGCGCCCCGGCTCCAGGCCGAAGATCTCCTTTACGTCCCCATCAGCAAGGTAAAAACTCTTCTGACTACTGGACTCTTGGCAAGCACCTCGCAGGCCGCCCTCTATGTCTATCACTAGCATTCGGAGATTCAGCTCGCGTTTAGCCATCTAACTTGCCATTCAGGAAGATCAGTGACCGCACCGCGACAAGTGTCTTTACTCAGGGATTTTCAGAAACAGCGCTACTTTGCGGCCCTCGACGGAATCAGGGCCATTAGCGTGCTGTTAGTCATGTCGAACCATCTTCACAGCGATTACCCTCTTCTCCGTCGGGTGCCGGGATGGGCGGGAGTTGATATCTTCTGTGTGCTTAGCGGCTTCCTGATCACGACCCTGCTGCTCAGAGAAGATAAGGACTTTGGCTCAGTCCGTCTTGCACCCTTCTACATCCGCAGATTCTTTCGCATAGTGCCTGTCTTTCTCTTCGTTCTACTGTGCTACTTTCCTGTCGCCTACTTTGGCGACCATGGCGTTCGCTGGCATGCATTCAAAGCCGCTCTGCCGCTCTACCTGACGTTTATGCAGGACTTCGTGCCTCACGAGGCACCGTTCAGTGCAAGCTGGACCTTGGGTATAGAAGAGAAGTTTTATTTTGTATGGCCAATCCTGGCGTTCCTCCTCTTGAAGACCTTAAAGAATCGCGCACTGCTGGCGGCGGCATTTTTCGTCGTATCTTCTTCACTCTATCTGGCATTCGAAAGCTCCTCGGATAAGGCTTTCTTTCATGCCAGGTCGTACGCCGCTTTGGCTCTGGGCTCCATGCTCGCGTGTCTTCTCATTAGCAGACTAGCTGAAGCTTACTCGCAGTGGATCAGCAGTCTGCCGGCAATCGCTTTAGTAGGCGCGGTCATCCTGTCTCTCGCTTTGGTCTTCTTTGATCGAAAATATGTTCTGCTTCTGGACCTTAGTATCGCCATCTTCTTCTCTCATCTACTGCTGGTCCCTAGCTGGGCTCGCTCGATCCTTTCCAGCCCTGTGCCCGTGTGGATCGGAAAACGTTCTTACTCCATGTACCTCATTCACCTCTTGATCATGAATCCGATACGGGTAGTAATTCGCCCGAAGAGTGTCCAAGGCGAGCTTTTAGTTCTTGTGGTCGCGTACGCCGTCACAGCGGGTTGCGCGCATCTGATATACCTCTGGATAGAAGAGCCCGCTCGACTCTTGGGCAAACGTGTCATAGCAAAGAGGCAAAGCACCGCTCTGCAGCCGGTCGCCATCCTGGATACACCCAGTTGAGAGCCGTGTGTGTCTGAAGAGAACAAGCCGAAAGCAGAAGCAGAAGAGGGAGAAACGGATCCGATGAATCCACGCAACGTTCATCAAAATAACGGAAGCACAACGGTGGAGGCTCCCTCCCTCCCTTTGCGCAAATTGAATCCTCTGCTCTATTGGACGACAGTTCTTTACCTTGTAGGAGTCCCGAATTTCCTCCACTTCGACGATACAGGCCGCACTCACGGAAATGGTCTGTTTAACCTCACCTCGATCAGCCTTATAGCCATCGGCTTCGTTTCGGCTTATATCCTTTTGGTTGTAGTGCTCCTCTCAAGACAGTTTCTGCTCTGCCGAAAGGTCTCCGTCGCAGCCTCATTATGGATACTTCTTCTGCTTCAATTAGTCCTGTCTTCCATTCTTCAGCCTCCCAGTCGTCTTACCCCTTACTCCGTCACTGATCTCTTCGTGAGCTTCTACCGCATGTGGGAGTGGATTCTCGGCTTCGCTCTCATCTTGGCTCTCTATACCCGCACCCCAATCAATCGTGGAACCGAACTCATCGTCGAGTTGATAGGACGTCTATCCTGGATCTGGATCGCAATCACCTGGATCATACTTCCAATCATGCCCTCACAGGTCTTCGGCGGTGCGGGAGAAGGAGAGGTATCCACCGGCCACCCGCAGTTGGGGGGGCAGCTTATCTCACCCTCATACCTCGCCACTCTGTCGATCGCTGGATTCTTCTATGCTTTATTCTTTTTTCCTCGGGGGCTAAAAAGGGTCTTGGGCTGCACGGTCGCATTCGTGACCATTGTGCTCGCACGAACCCGATTCGAACAGGCTTCTTTCCTCTTACTGCTCTTCCTCTATGCAGTGGTCTTTTCAGGAAAGATAATTCTGCGTGTCGCCACAATCATCTCTGCTTCTGTCATAGCCGCATTGGGTCTTTTGTTTCGAAACGTTATCCTTACCTACATTCAACGCGGTCAAAAGGCCAGCTCACTCACAACATTGAATGACAGAACGTTCGTTTGGAAAGCTAGTATTGAAGCAATCAAGCAGCGGCCAATTCTCGGATATGGATTTGTCTCAGGCGCTAAGAATGCCATCCGTGACCACTGGATTCACGCGAACTGGATTCCTCCTCACGCGCACAATGAACTTATCGAAGCGATGCTCAGCGGTGGTATTCTCGCACTTATCCTCATCCTATGTATCTATGGTCGAGCCCTATGGGTAGCCTGGCGTACCGCCTACCTTGGACCGCGGCGAATCATTCTTTTGTTCCTCATGATCCTCTTTCTCATAAGATCTCTCGGCGGATCAAACATTACCTTCATCTATACCAGGGTCGGCGCTCTCTTTTTATTGACCTTCATCGGGATACTCGCAGATCAAACAGGACTATCACGACGAAAGCACGACCCCGTTTCTGTCGACTCACATCACCTCTCGCATCACGAGGTGGGTGCATAGCCAACTCTCGCGCCCACACACGCCATCTTCTTATAGACGTCTTTCATCTGTATTGCTGTGGGAGTATCCATCTGTGTGAGATAGCTGATTCTTCCTCCTGTCCTTCTTAAGAACAGCAGTGCCGGGCGCTCAATGCACCATAGGCGAATACCGAAAGCTCGCGTCTCACAGCCGAATGATATTCTTAGCTTGTGGATGCTCAAACATGTCTCGATTGACGAGGGCCTCAGCGTTGTTTTCGAAAGATGTCGACACATGTAGAGGTGGCATTGAAAACTGATCAGGCAGCGCCACAGCAGACTTTTTTCGCTCGAAGTCTTTCCAGGATTGGCGGAGGTCGTACACCCGCGGCACTCTTCGACCAGGGCCTCGTCAGCGGTGCAAACTTTATCACCAACGTCCTATTGGCACGTGGCTTTGGTATCAGGGATTACGGGGTCTTCGCGCTCGCATGGGTCGCTGTGCTCTTCGCCAACAGTCTGCAATATGCATTGATCATCACTCCAATGGTGAGTGTTGGGCCTAAGCAGGAAACGGAAGAACGGCCTGCGTACTATGGCGCGGTTCTGCTGCAGGAGATTATCTTCGCGGTCTCCGCCGCACTCGTCATGTTTCTCTGTTTTAAGCTCTCTGTATTTTTTTTCCCTCAATGGGGAGTGGGAGATCTGGCAATTCCCGCCAGTGGAGCAACCCTCGCCTACCTTCTTCAGGAGTTTCTTCGTCGCTACTTCTTCTGCACCCGTCAAAGCAAGCTGGCGCTCATCACCGATATAGTAAGTTATCTGACCCAGCTTCCTTTCATCTAC
>Ga0302177_10002810_pt1 | contig 12167 bp, 15 predicted proteins | sample I_Palsa_E1_2_FD_198780 | JGI IMG/M metagenome (GOLD analysis project Ga0302177, IMG submission 198780) | Peat permafrost microbial communities from Stordalen Mire near Abisko, Sweden - I_Palsa_E1_2 | ecosystem: Environmental > Terrestrial > Soil > Palsa > Peat permafrost | place: Sweden... | reverse complement strand
CAAGCTGAACCCGACTTCGATACCCAGACACTCGCGAGTGAACAGATCGATGATCGTTAGTGTTCGGATCTTGCGTCCATCAGCTAACTGATCGGCCACAAAATCCATTCCCCACACCTCATTCGGTCGCCCGGCTGGTTGCTTGGCAACTCGGTGCATCGCCGACACATGCCTCCAAGGCCGCTTGCGTCGCAAGGCGAGGTTTTCCTCGCAGTAAACACGATAGAACCTGGCCCTCGCGTCTGAGCAGCATGTAAATGCGACGATACCCGAACCGAACGCGTGCATGAGCGAGCTCCCGCGCGCGTTGGCGCAGCCCCGTAAGAGGGTTCATGCGGCTCCGATAGAAATACATCGAACGGTGCAGCTTCACGCAGCGGCACGCCTGTCGATTGCCAACCCCGTAGCGGCCCATCAAGTAGTTCATGATCTCGCGCTTCTTGACGGGCTTCAGAACTTTTTTTGCAGGACATCCTGGAGCATCACCTTGTCCAAAGACAGGTCTGCTACCAAGCGCTTCAGCTTGGTGTTCTCCTCCCGTAGCCCCTTGAGCTCCCGCGCCCCGGAGGGCTCCATACCGCCGTAGATCTTCTTCCAGCGGTAATAGCTTTGTTCAGAGATGCCGTGCTGCCGGCACAGCTCCGCGATAGGCGCCCCAAGCTCGGCTTGCTTGAGGATCCCCGTGATCTGCTCCACTGAAAATCGCTTTTTCTTCACGACAAAACCTCCGTCCCGCCAGACCCGATTTTGTCGCAGAATTCACCTTCCGGGTGGTCCGGTTTTTCCCGGGCCGGTCACTCAGGAATTTCCAACTCACCCCTACGAGTGTCCCCAAAGTCGTGAGCTGGGAAGTTACCCGTACATACTTGTTGCTACGGGGTGATCAGCGCTAGCCTCCTCAGTTCTCTTCGGGCAAGCGTGCGCACGCGGCGAGCCGCTTTTGCAACACAGACGATCCTTGCGTCGATGCTATCCGTATGACGGTTATCTGGCGGAATTGATTGCTCAGGTCAGTCAGGTTTTGGCACCGCGATTCGCCTGAGAATGCCCGAATGAGGTTTCCTCCAGCTTCAGCAGTGCGACGTGGCGGTGACTATCGAAAGCGCCGCTCCACACACATGCGGCTCTCTCCCAGAACGCAAGCAAGCCGCTTGAGCGCGTCTAGGCCCTATTCGCGATCGAAGCTCTCTGCGGGTACTCACTTCTCATCGGTACGTTCAACGATTTCATGAGTCTTTCGATCCATTGTGTACCGTGTGACGCCGCCGAAGGCACTCCTACTTTGGAAGGGTTTGAGTTCGAAGGTCACGTACACGTTCTTGTCATCAGATGACACCGCTATGGAATAGTTATCCACATCGGACGCGTAGTGCTGGCTGGCCGATTCGTGGTGGCCACTTGCTGTCCATTTGTCTTCCCATCTTTTTAGTTGCTTGGAGAAGTCGCGGTACGCAACCGTGTAGGCGGCAATAATTTCCGGCGACTCCACGGCCGTTATCGAGTGCTCGGGCAGCGTCTCCGCTCCGCGAGCCAACAAAGGCGACAAGCAGACAAAGCAAACAAGCCATGATGTTGCCGGATACATTCTGCGCCCTCCGTTTCACCTGTTATCGCAAGCGCAGGGAACCGCTTGGCCCGGTGTCGGGTAGGGCAAATTCCAAAACTGTGCGATCTGCATGTCTGCAGGTGAGGAATTCTGAGGATCTCCAATGTAGGAATGTGGATCGAACGCTTTGATGACCCCGTCGGGAGTTCCAAGATAAGCGACGTAGCCCTGAATAAACAGACCTTCGAGAATCGAAACCCCGATATCCGCATAGCTGAAGGCTTCGCCATTGGATCCTGGTAACTGTCCCCCATGGGTGTGATAACTGCCCACCGTGCTTGGAGTCAGCGGTCCAGGATTTGAAGTTATGGCAGTTCCTGGCGTTGGAGCAGTGTATGAATACGTTCCGTCTGGGTTCTCGTATATGCGTCCGGCATATTCCGTGTTGGACTGGATTGATTGCCAATTAATATCATTCACTGCATCGGCTCCCGCCGCGTTCTGGGTCAAATAGCAGTCGCCCGGCAATAGGCCAAAAAAATCTCCGTGCATCACCGGACTTCCACGAACGTATCCATACGTGTTGATTCCTGCCTTTAAGCCGATCGGATCGCTCTCGACATACCGTCCCACGGATGGATCGTAGTCTCTAAAGTAGTTCTGATTAAGGCCCGTCTCGGAGTCATAGTACTGTCCCGGAAACCGTAGGTTGAAGGCGAAAGTGCCCAGTCCAGAGGGATTCTGATTCGGTCCCGCACTCCCGAACGGATCGCTCTCCCAGCTCCACACTATATCTGCGGTGCTTCTACGCGTAATGCGCCGCGGGGTATTTAGGTGATCCGTATGGATATAGAAGATGCTCAACCCACACGCTTCGATTCGCACCGTCGCCACTGGGGTGTCGCCCATCCAGACAATCTCCTCGATGAGATTGCCCGAGCCGTCATATTCCCCTAAGAGATGACCCGCTTCGTCATACATGGAGTACGTCGTGGCACTGCTATTGGACTTCTTAATCCGCTGCCCGAACGCGTTATAGACGTAAGACGTCGTCAGCGTCCCGTTATTGGTCGCACTAATGCGTCCTGCGTCGTTGTATGTAAAGGAGTTGCCGGAGAACGCCAATGTGTTGCCGCTGGCATCGTACGAGTACGTGCGCGACAGACCGCCGGAGACAGTCGATAGGATATTGCTGGTGCTCGAGATATTTAGCGTCTCAGTCGCGCTTCCGCCCTGCGTCAGCCGATTGCCGTTGCTATCATAGGTGAACGAAATCGCCTGACCCGGTGTATTCGCGCTATTCACTCGATCCAATGTATCGTAACCATACATCCACGAAAGATTAGAATTCGTGCCGTCGGCGATGCCCGTAATCCTCAGGGCATTGTCATAGGCATATTTAGTTCGAGTGCAGGACCCGCCGTTGATGAAGTCATCGTTCGCGGCACGAGTGACGTGGTCTGTAACATGCTTGCGAGCGGCGGCTAACATCGATCTTGATGCTACCGCGACCATCGCGCGGGGGCTATAAAGCCCAACTTTTGGGGCTCCAGCCAAAGGGAGACGTCGGCCGATCGCGCAGCGATCGACCGACGGGCTGTTCGATGTTCGGAAAGCTGCAGCTATCCGTCAGCGGTGCGAACGCGAGGACGTTGGAACGGCAATCCGCAGGTGGGCAGCAGATGTTGGACCGTCGAAAGCAGAGAGCCGATGGGGTGGCGAGCGGCTGCGCTTCTGAGGTCTTCAGCCGTCACATGCAGATAAATCTGTGTACTGGTGATCTGGCGGTGCCCGAGGAGATCGCGGATGGTCACGAGACCAACGCCGGCACGCACAAGGTGAGTCGCGAATGTATGCCGCAGTCGATGCGGGCACAGTGGCACTCCGATGTGGCTACGTTGACCCCAGGTACGCACGCGCTCGTAGATGGCGCCGCGGCTCATCGGTCGGCCGAATCTGGAGCGCAGGAACGGCGCGGTCGGAAGTGCCGGAGCGCGCGCAAGGGCGTAAACCTTGAGTACGTCGGCGAGCTGCGGGTTGAGCGGGATCGATCGCTCATGACCGCCCTTGCCGCGGACGCTGACGGTCAGCCCTGCCAGGTCGACCTGGCCGCACCGCAAGCCTGAACACTCGGACGCGCGGATGCCAGTGCCGAAGAGCAAGGCGAGAAGTGCCCGATCACGAACGCCAATCACCGTGTCGGCGCGCGGCTGAGCGAGAAGATGCCCGACCTGCTCGGCGTTCAGCGAGATCGGCAGCTTGCGCGGCACCGCCTTGATCGAGGGAAACCCGGCGAGCGGGTTGGCGGAAGGGTCAAGATGACCCATGGCCACGATCGCACGGTAGAAGCTGCGAAGGATCGTCAACTGGCGGTTGACCGCTGAGTCACCGTTGCCGCGCACCTCGCGCAGGTGCTGCAGGTACTCCAGTACGTCCGCGGCCGTGACGTGATCTGGCTCGCGCTGCTGGCGGCACATGCGGCACCAGTCCCGGAACTGTTCAAGGACGGTCTCGTAGGCGGCCAGCGTCAACGGCCGAAGTCCCCGAGCGACACAATGGGTGCGAACATAGAGCTGGATCCAATAAGACCACTTCATCGGGGTTCTCCGATCGGAAGCGTGCGCACGGCGGCCTCCGGCCGCTGCGGTAGCACATGAAGGTAAACCCCGGTCTCCTGGGGGCTGCGGTGACCCATGAGGGAGGCGATGATCGCCAGGTCCACGCCACGATCCATCAGATGCGTGGCGAAGCTGTGGCGTAAGGTGCGTGCGGTGACGCCGGCACGAAGGCCCGCACGCTCGACTGCGACGCTCACGATGTCGCAGACGTCCTTGGCACAGATGCGCCGTGCCTTGGCCGCCGTGCGAAATAGCGCGCCGCGCTTGCCGCGCTCGAGCAGGTACGCGAGGAGCTCGGTGTAGAGGCCTTCCGGGATCGGTATGCACCGAGCCCGGTCGCCCTTGCCGTGCCGCACGTTGAGCTCGTGGCGCTCCAAGCTGATGTCGGCAACATCCAGCGCGCAAAGCTCACTGGTACGCAGGCCGCAGCCATAAAGCAGCAGGATGACAAGCCGGTCGCGCCGTGCGGTGGGACCTGCGACCGCGGTGGCATGCACCAGGCGCTCGGCCTCCTCAAGAGTGAGATGCTTAGGCGCGGTGCGCGGAACCGTGTGCTGAAGGCTGAACCCATCTAGCACGTTGCGGGTCGCACGACCGCTGCGCCAGGCGTACTCGAGGAACCCACGCACGTGGCTTAAGTACTTGGCCAGTGACATGGCCGTGCGGCCGGCGCGCCGCTCCTCCTCCAGCCAGTGCAGAAAGTCCTCCAGCGTCACCGACCACAGCGGGATGCCCGGACGCAGACGCTCCAGTCCCGATACCACGCGCCGAAGCGTACAGCGCACGTCCACGATCGTGCGCGGGGTCTTGCGGCCTACCTTGTCGAGGTAGCTCAGGTAGCCTTCGACCAGCGGATCAAGCTGCTCGGTGCTCATGCAGCCTCCTGGCATAGCGACAGCCAGTCGTTGAGTGGATGCCGGTGCATCGCCTCGCGTCGCTGCGGATCCGCGACATGCACGTAGCGCACGGTGGTGGCGATGACGCTGTGCCCGAGCACCCGCTGGACCTCGGCCAGGTGGACCCCGGCCTCGAGCAGATCGGACGCGCAGGTGTGGCGAAACTGGTGCAGGCTGTGGAACGAGACGTCCGCTGCGCGTGCGATCCGGTGGATCGAGTTACTGATCGTCTGCGCTGCTAGGCGCTTGCCGGTGCGGGTGACCAGCAGCGCTCGCTCGCCAATCGCTGCGTTGCGCTCGAGCACGTTGTGGCGGCGCGGCAGGTAAGCCTCGAGGCACTGCAGGACCATCGGCGGCAGCGGCACGCAGCGCTCCATGCCGGTCTTACGGCCATCGATCCGCAGCGTGCCGTGCGTCTGGTCGAAGCAGTCGACGTCGAGCCGTTCGAGCTCGCCACGCCGCAGCCCCGTCCCATACAACAGCGCAAGTACGGTGACCCACAGGTGCGCACTGCACTCGCCGCGCCGGTTGCCGGCCTCGCGCCACAATGCCTGCATGTGCGCGCGATCGATCCGCTTAGGCAGCCGGCTGTACGGGGTGACCTTGGGCCCTCGCATCCATCGCAGCGGGTTGCTGGTCCATAGCCCCTGGCGCACGAGGTAGTCCCCGAACCCGCGCATCGTGCTCAAGGTCCCGTACACCGTCGCCCTGGCCCGGAAGCTCGAGCAGCTGGCGATGTAGCGCGTGATCACGTCCGCATCGATCCGCTCGATCGACACCCGCGGCCGCCGTTGCTTAAGCCATCGCCCCCATCGATCCAGCCCCGCCCTCGTGTGAGAAACCGTCGCTGCGCCGATCCCGCGCGCGGCGTACTCCTCTACATATGCATCAACCAGCCGGTCCCATCGCCTCATCGCAGTCCTCCCAAACGAGAAGGGCGGACCACTCGCGCGGTCCGCCCTTAACGTTATAGAACTAAACAATATGACTCCCGATATGACGGTCTGGGGAGTCGGGATGGGCCCTGAACTGAACTAAAGCTCGCTTAAATCCCATTTTTTGCTCGAGCCGTGGCGGGTAGGGACAAATCTCCGGCCCAGTTCGCACTCGTTCGTCCAAGTGCGTTTGTGCGGCCCTAGCGTCCGTTTGGCGAGTGCCAAATCCTCATGCGCCCATCCGAGTCGGGACAGGCCCCGAATTCAACTAGCGACTGGCACGGCCATTAGTGCTCGATCGACCACCTTATTTTTTGATATCGACAATGGCTGCTGCAGTTGGGATCCTCGTATCGAGGATAGTGCTATCTGCCACCCTGCCGGGTGTCTGCCGCTGGAGAAAGGACTCAAAAGCCGAAGCCCAAACCGCAGGGTGCGGGGTCGACACGGCTTTCGTTTCCGAATGGTCGCTGCACGACAGTCACGCGAAATTGACTGGCTGCATCAGTCACGGCGCGACGCTCGCGCTATAAGGCGGCCTAAATCGGCGTGGCCTTACCTTGATCTGCCCTGTTGAGTCGCCGGTTGTTCACGAAGTGACCGTGGGGGCGGCTTGAGCCGTCGTGTGGCCCTGCTGCATCCAGCTCTCGATGTCTGGCATCATCTTATGTAGCAAATCCGCGGCGGCGGCCGCGCCGACTACTTTCTGCGGGAATCTAACCTTCCCGCATCCAACTACAACTGCGAAGAACGCTGTTTCGCACGCATGAATCCGGCCCGTAAAAACAGCTTACCGATCGTTTGCCTGACGCGTAGCGTGGCACCAAGGTGTTGCTGCGCTGGATCGTAATAAAAGCGCTCCTCGTCGATCCTGTCACCAATCCAGCGTTGGTGAGCGAGTTCGTCCTGCGTGAAGCGGTGGCCATCCCGGCGGATAAACTCGAACACCCAGCGGATCACCGCCCGGTCGCCGTCCAGCAAGTACCAGGTGCCGGGCACGGTACGAACGGCCTCGAATGACCTCAGCACGCCGCGCTCGTTCGCTATCAGTAGTTTTCGCCCGCGTAGCGGCGACTCCAGGTTTTCTTGCGCGGTAGCTTCTTCGGTATAGAACTCCTCTATCGCCTCGACATATCTTCCCTGTTCTACCTGAGTGATGAAGTGTTCAATACGTTCGCGGCTGGGCATGGGCTTGGCGTCCTCGGGAATCTGGATAGTACATTTCGACAGACGACTCACGCTACGGCGGGGCCGAATCAGTCGGGAAAATACCTTAGACTCGAATTTCTTCCCTAGTGAAATCTTGCGGCTGACCGAAGCCGGAAACCAGCACCAAGAGCCGCGTTCAGTCCTCTAACAGGGCAGGCGGCACAATACTTAATGCCAAACCCGCCATGTACCGTCTGCGTCTTGCGCGAGCCTCATCGATCGCAACCCAAAAGGTTCCGGGGTGACTCCACGGATCCATAGATCCATGCGCCGCACGTCGATCTCGATCAACACGGCGTTGCCCCGATCTTGTTCAGTCGGGAAGTAGCGGTCATACGCTCCGATCCAATGCTTGCAGACCTCAGACGCGTCCTCGAGTAGCGCCGTGAAACCTGCAACACTCACAAAGGCATCGTCGCCATTCTGCACCACGACGGTGGATCGGCCTGCGCGACGGATGTCAGAGGATTTGCGTGATCTCGCGTCAGCGAGGTACAGCATCTTCAACCTGCCAGGGCCCACCACGCGTAGCCCCCCCATCGGGCGCACGTTGACCTCACCCTCTTCGCCGGCCGTGATGAGCCAGGAAACGGGGGCGTCGGCAAGAACTTCTGATGCGGCGGTGAGCAATTTTCTCACCTCTGTTGTAGCTGAATCATTCGAGTCAGGCACGAGACGCCCCTCCTTAGCAGTTCGGTATGATCATCTTGTCGAACTAGACTAATAGGTCTAGACTCAAAAGTCTAAATGAAAAGAGCCCTATTTCAAAGACCGGACTTCCTTGCCGCGGCTCGCACTCTCGTTAGTGAGCAAGGGCCCGCCACCGTCACCGTCGATTCTGTTGCGCGGCGCCTGAAGGCTCCGAAGGGATCCTTTTATCATCGCTTCGAGTCACGCGATGCGCTGCTCGCCGAGCTGTGGCTTTCCACTATCGTTGACTTTCAGGAGGGCTTCTTTGCCGCTCTTGAGTCCGGCGACGGGTTGCGGGCCGCCCTCCATATGCCTGCGTGGGCGCGCAGCCACCTCGATGACGCTCGATTGCTGTTGCTTTATAACCGCCATGATTTCGTTCAAGGGCACTGGCCGAAGGCGCTCAGACGAGGAGTGAACGATCAGGCCGATCGACTCAAGGCAGGTTTCTCTGGATTTGCAAGACAGGCGTTCGGCCGCACCACGGAGGTTGAGTTGCGGTGCGCGAAATTTGTGCTGGTAGAAGCCCCAGGGGCTGCGGTAAAGGAGCACATTCGCCACCGAGAGTTTCCGCCCCCGCTGGTAGATGAACTGATAACGAAGACCTACCACGCAATCGTGTCCCGCACGCAATGACGCAGGGTGCAAGGCAGTCGCTTTGCAGCGAGTGCACTTTGGCGCTGAGCTCTGCCGGGGTGGGAGCGTCTCAGCGTTCCCATGTTGTGCGAACGGAGATCTTCGATGAATGACCGCAACCGCGCTGCACGGCTGCTTGTTTCGGTGGGCTCGATGGTCTTGATCGCAGCCGCGCTGCTTCATCTGTCTGACTACGCGAAAGACTTGCGCGTGGTGAGCGCGTCGAATCTCAGCACTCCAATGCAAGGGGAGGTGCGCTGTCTTTTTCTGCTGGTAGGGTGGGACTGGGTTGTGATCGCGATCACTATGATGATCAGCGCCTTCGGTGTGACAGCAGTCCCGAAGGGAGTTGTGTTGTTCTGCGGGTCGGCTCTTCTCGTAACGCAAGCGGTGATGCTGGCGCTCATGGGCTGGTTCTGGGGTATCGCAATCATCCTTGCATCGGCGCTGATGATCCTTTGCGGCGGGTTTTTCTTTCAAAACACCGCGCGGGCGGAGCCCACGGACAACTAAGGTAGAGCTAGTCGATGACACATGTAGTAAAGGTTGAAGTTCGCGGTCGATCAACCGCCAGTCCGCGAACCCTTTACTCTGTGGCGAAAGATTCAGCCGGGTATCCTCGGTGGTCACAGATCGGATCATTCGAACACTTATGCTCGGGCAGTGGAGAGCGCTTTGGGGTAGGCTCACGCCGCATTTTTCGCACCTGGCCGTTAAAGTTAGTAGAGGAAGTCGTAGAACTAATACCAGATCGGTGCGTGAGCTACATCCTTCATAGCGGATTGCCATTTCGCGACTATCGTTCGAGCATTAAATTCGCGCCGGTGCTTGGTGGCGGTGCTTCGATCCATTGGCAGAGTTCGTTCTACCCGACCATCCCCGGCACGGCTTTCCTCTGTCGCGCATTCATGCACGGGGTTTTATCCAAAATGGTGCCCGCGCTGGCAGCAGAGGCTCAGCGTCTCGAGAGCCATGCAGGGATTGCTGCCGTGCACGTTTAGCGCGCTCTGATGAAAGCTCTCCGTTCGGAAGCTAGGCGCGACTTCGTGCGCGTCGACCTCGAGCTGATGACGCAGACCGGCGTGTTACCGCTCTCCACCATAGCCGCCCCAACGCGGTGCCGGGGGGCGCCCTATCGCCACACGATAATGGGCGTGAACGGGTAGCTGAGCGCGTGCAAGCACCGGCAGTTCGGCAAAGTCCGTTAGACGGGCGCCGTTGCCGGCTCACCGCCGGGGAAGAATTGCGACTCGAGAGATAGAACGACTGCAAGCGCGCGTTGGGCGCCTTCCGCAGTGAGCCAGTTCGCGACATGCTGAACGCGGTAGTACTCCGGGCCCGGTGAGCACAGCCAGTTCCTCACATTGACCATGTATACAATATTAGCTGGAAGGCTGCCGCCAATCCGCGGCAGCAATTCCTCTACCGCCCGAACCAGCGGCCAAGCCTCGGAGGCTATTCGCAGGTGCGTAGCAGGATCACGGCGCGCAGCCCATTCGTTCAGCACGCACTCGGCGGCTACATGGGCGCAAATGATCGTGGCGCTCGCGTATGAGGCTTCCAAGGACTTCGGCGCTGTGCGCGTGTGCTCCTCGAGCAGCGCAGTAGTAGTGATGAGTCCGCGCCGCTGACTTACTTGGACTTCCGACATGGGTGGCGAGTTCCGGTTGCAACGATCGGGTGGTACACAGCTGCCTTGTAAGCGGCGCCGTCGAGTCTTCATCTTCGTTAGGGCGCACATTTTGCCTGCAGATAGCTGATCGGAGCACCGTCTTGGAAACAAAAATGGCAACTACGGCATTTGCGAACGGATTCAGAGCGCTAGCTGAGATAGGCATCAATTTGACACCTATCTCACCTTGCCAACCGTCCGGCGGAGTTTCAACATGTTGGGTTGGAGCACGCGAATTGGTGAAAGATGAAATTCCCCCAGCTTTTCGCCATCTTGAAAAAGAAGCGAGATTTTGAGCGCGCCCATCTGCCCTTCATAGCCTCCCTGCTGGATTTCGACCTCATCCTCGAAATTGGTTATGCGCAGGAGCAGAAAAAAAAGATCACGCCGAAACAGCTGTTCCTTCTCAAGCTCGGTTCGGTGAGTTCAGTACGACGCAGACTCACCAAACTTACTGTAGAGGGAATCGTCGTGCGGCAACCAAATAGTAGTGATCAGCGCTCGGAATTCCTGACCTTGTCCGCGGCGAGCGTACGCGTGCTCGAGGGATATGGGGGTCTTCTGATATCGCTATCGGAATTCAGCGACTGAGCTAAGAACACGCAGCACGCGCACTTGAGGCAAACGTGTTGCGCGCCGGACTAATGGCTGGCTATGGATCCGACGCGGTTGCGCCGTGGGGTGTTTCGGAATAACAATAATATCGATGAAACCGTACCGGAAGAGTTGCGGACCGGAGCGGGGACGCGCCCATTGGCGCACCAAGTTCAACGAATAGTAGGTTGGCACGCGCGGTAAGACTAACGAGCCGGCAGAGATCAAGCTTTTCGCCAGTTAGGCCGCAGCCTAGTCGCGTTTTCTCGACGGCATCGGTCCGCGCCGGTCCAGACCGTGAAAACTGAACGCGTCAATGGCGTTCATGAGCCGATCAACGGTCATGCCATCGACGCCCGGAGCCCATTTCGCAAGCCAGATCAACATCCCTAACAGCAGCTGTACGACAAATTCCGGTTCGCATTGCACGACTGAACCGTCTGCCATCCCCTCTTTCAAAAATCTCACCAGGATGTCCTTTAAACGCTCCGCCCAGGCGGCTATCGATTTGCGCTGTGCGGCGTCGAGATATGAGTAGTCGCCAAAGTAGAGTTGCGGCCCGTTTCGGGCGGAATCCACTAACAGCCCCCGAATAGCATGCCGCAGCTTATCCGCGCCTGGGCCGCCCTCCAGCTCAATCGAGTGAAGGGTTGCTTCGAATCGCTGTAGTGATTGGCGATGACAGGCGTACGCCAGGGCTTTCTTATCTGAGAAGTAGTAGTACAGGGTGGCGTCCCGCAGCCCAAGCGTGGCGGCAATTTCGTGCATGGTCGCGACCGCATAGCTCTTGGCATTAATCACTTCCGTGGCCGCGCGCACGATCGCCTCACGCTTGCCGGCGGATTTCTTACTCCGCGAGATCGGCTTGCGGCTCTTGGGTTTGGCGGAGCGATTCGAGGCGTCCAAACAATATCCCGACGTGGCCATCGCCCGGGGCGGGCAGCAGCGTGATTATCCCCCGCCCCCCAATGAGGAGGCCACTTGCCATTCAATTCTATGCAGTCCTAGAATATCTAAGATGTACTAGAAAAATGGCGAGGCTGGACAAGCCGACCCATGCGTTGCGTTCGACTGCTAAGAGGGGAGTGGTCTATGCGGAACTTGAATTTTGCAGCTGTACTGGCGTTGGCAATGTTCACCGGACCGGCGTTCAGCCAGGACGCGACACCTGCTTCGGCTGCCGGTGCAAATATCCCGATCCAAGAGGTGATTGTCACGGCCACCAAGCGCCAGGAGAATCTCGAGGACGTGCCTCTGTCGGTCTCGGTGACCAGCCAGGAAACACTGGAACGGGCACAGATCCGGGATCTGATCGATCTTCAGTCGGTGGTTCCGTCGCTAAAGGTGAGTCAATACAACGCGATCGGGCAG
>Ga0302177_10002805_pt1 | contig 12183 bp, 9 predicted proteins | sample I_Palsa_E1_2_FD_198780 | JGI IMG/M metagenome (GOLD analysis project Ga0302177, IMG submission 198780) | Peat permafrost microbial communities from Stordalen Mire near Abisko, Sweden - I_Palsa_E1_2 | ecosystem: Environmental > Terrestrial > Soil > Palsa > Peat permafrost | place: Sweden: Abisko... | reverse complement strand
TGGACCGCCCGGCGGAACAACCACCCGCAAACACCTCCCGGCGATTTGCGATTCAGTATTGACCCTGGAGCCGACGCACCCTACCATGCCAGCGGGGAGTGTCTTCAGATGACTGGCCAAATGATAGGCCACTACCGGGTCCTCGGAAAAATTGGCTCTGGAGCCATGGGTGAGGTTTTTCGCGCCCGGGATGAGAGGCTGGGCCGGGATGTGGCCCTGAAGTTGATCCGGCCTTCCTCGAACGATAATCCCGACCATCTTCGCCGCTTCGAGCTCGAAGCCCGCGCCGCAGCCTCGCTGAATCATCCCAACATCGTCGCCATTTATGACGTGGGTGTCGCCGATGGGGTTCCTTACATCGTGTGTGAGTTGCTGGAAGGCAAGACGCTCCGCAACAGCTTAGCGGAAGGTGCGCTTCCTGTTGGCGTCGCCGTTGACTACTCACTGCAGATCTCACAAGGCCTGATCGCGGCTCATGAACGCCGCATCGTACATCGTGACCTCAAACCAGAAAACCTCTTTGTTACCACCGACGGGCGGCTGAAGATTCTCGACTTCGGAGTTGCCAAGCTGCAACCCGCGCCCGGAGAAGCCGGACGCCCGGTGGAAGAGTTGACCACGGTCACCAAAAGCGGCGCGGTGGTCGGTACGGTGGCTTATATGGCCCCGGAACAATTGCGCGGCAAGGCAGTCGACCACCGCAGCGATATTTTTAGCGCAGGCGCGATTCTGTTTGAAATGCTGACGGGCCGCCGGGCCTTTCACGGTGAAACAGAAGTTGACACGATCACCGCAGTGCTTCGGGAAGATCCCCCGGAGTTCGAATTTGAACAGGCCAAAGTTCCCGCAACGTTCCAGCAAATCGTCCGGCACTGCCTGGAGAAAGATCCGGAGAACCGCTTTCAATCGGCGCGCGACTTGGCGTTTGCGTTGAATACTCTTTCCGATGCTTCCCCCATTCGCCCCGGAGTTGTCGAGGTTCCACTCCCGCGAAGAACGGCCCTTCCCTGGGCGCTTTCGGCAGCACTTTTGCTGGCCACGCTGTTCATGCTGGGCAAGCATTGGCAAGCCAATAGGCTGGCTCCTCATTACCATCGGCTGACCTTCGAGCAGGGCACAATCTACTCTGCGCGCTTCGCGCCCGACTTTCGCTCGATTGTGTATGGTGCCGCCTGGAACGGAAACCCGCTGCAGCTCTACTCGACCGTTGGCAATTCCCTTCTCGCCCAGCCGCTCACGCTGGCTGGCGCCAGTCTGCTGGCGATATCACGCGGCGGTGAACTGGCGGTAGTGCTCCACGGCGCTCACACGGCTCATTTGGAGACCGAGCACGGCACGTTGGCCCGCGCTCCGCTGGCCGGAGGCTCTCCCCGGGAGGTCCTCGATGATGTTGCCTGGGCCGATTGGGACGGCAACGGTGAACTTGCCGTGGTACACCGTACCCCCGGCCACGATCGAATCGAGTACCCGATTGGTCATGTTCTGTATCAGACCAGCGGCTGGATTAGCCACCTTCGGTTTGCTCCACAAGCTGACAAGATCGCGTTTATGAATCATCCTGCACCCTGGGACGATCGGGGCACAGTCGAACTCATCGATATCCGTGGCCATGTCACGGTGCTTTCGCCGGAGCGTGAATCCGAAGCCGGACTGGCGTGGAGCCCCGACGAAAAGGAAGTCTGGTTTACCGCCGTCGAAAACGGCGAGAACCGACGCTTGCTGGCCGTCAATATGGCTGGAAAGACTCGCACGATACTCAGTTTGCCGGGCGGCATGACCCTGCAGGACATCGCGCCAGATGGCCGGGTGTTGGTAAGCCTTGATGCGGAGCGCCTGGCCATGGCCACGACACCCCGCGACGGAAAACCATTTGATCTTTCGTGGCACGATTGGACTGTCGCAAAAGACATTTCACGCGATGGCCAATCGCTGCTTTTCGAGGATTCCAGTGAAGCAGCCGGCCCCCACTATTCGGTTGCCCTTCGAAAAATCGACGGGACACCGCCGGTACGTTTGGGCGTGGGCAGCGCGGGCGGTCTTTCCCCTGATGGTAAATGGGCCATCTCTATTCCCGACGACAGCCCATCTCGAATCGTTCTGTTGCCTCTCGGCGCCGGTCAACCTCGGACCGTGGCGGTGCCGGGACTGGAGCACGTTCACAACGGCAACGCGCATTTCCTCGCCGATGGTAAACGCGTCGCGGTCGACGGCAACGAACCCGGCCATACCGTGCGCCGCTATTTGGTGGATTTGGACGACGGAAAAGTCCACGCGATTACACCGGAAGGAATGCCGGGGGGCTTGGTTTCACCCGACGGTCAATTTATTTTTCGCGCCGACGATGCGGGCCAATTCGCCGTCTACCCGATCAGCGGAGGCGCCCCCCGGCCGATTCCTGGCGTCAGCCCGGGATTTATACCTGTGCAATGGTCAGCCGACAATTCCTTCGTTTATGGGTATCGTCCAGGACAGGTTCCAACCGAGGTATACCGAATCAACCTGCGGGGTGGCGAGATGACGCTGATTCAGGAATTGCAACCTGAAACAACCATGGGCGTCGTGGCCATCGCTCCCGTGGTCCTGACCCGCGATGCCTCGCGCTTTGCTTACAGTTATTACCAGGTTTTTTCCGTCCTTTACATGATTTCAGGATTGCGTTAATCCGCCTGCCCTGATTGCGTTCGCTCCACCGTTGCTTTGGAACTCCTAGTCCAACGGGCCGGAAAAATCCTGCGGCACATAGTGAAAGAAGATTGACGTCGATGTATATCCCTTGGCCAAGGCTCTGCGGGAGTGGGGCAACTTCATGCCCCGGTAAAGCAAGCCGTCGCCCAGCGCCTGATATAACGCGATGCTACCACCCGAAACATCGAGTCGAATGGGCCACGGCGTTTCCAGATCGGGTTCGGGAGAAAAATCGAGACACAGCGTAACGCTGAATTCGCATTGCTCGCGATCCGTATGCTTTTTCAGTTCCGCTCCACTTAAATAAGACGCGAGATAAACGTAGGAAGGCTTGACGGGCTCTCCCACCACAGCGCTCACCGCTTTTGCCATCTGGTGGTGAAAGAATCGGGCAACGCTCTCATTGTGGGCCACATAGCGGCGCGAACTCTGCTCGTCTCCCAGCCGAATGGCGCGCCGCCGAATCGCATGCCGGTAGTAACGGCGCAAAGCGGCTACATGGTAAGGATGAATCAAGCTGCGAAGGGGTGCGTAGCCTTTCGCCTTAAAGAGCGGCGCTTGCCGGCCTACGATTTCGTTCCATGCCGCTCGGCGCCGCTCGGCATGTCCCTCGGGAGCCAGTAGGCCGGCGCGGGCCAGCAAGAAGCGCACGTCCTCAGGAAGCGACGACGCGGGCTCACCGGAGCGGAGCCGCATCACGGCCGCCTCCGTCTGGCCTCCCAACCAGAATGGATGCAGAGAAGCGACGGGCGGGTCGCACACCCATGCAAGCGTGTGTTGCAGGTGGAAACCCTCCAGCAGATGACGCTGCGATTCCAATTCTGCCGGAAGCTGACCGGGGGACAGAACCGAACAATGCGGGTTCAGAAAGAGCGGCTGGGAAAGATCCCGCCGCCAGGTCTGTGAATGGAGAGCGTGCCGCGGAATCAAGTGCAGCGGCAACTCGTCGAGCAGACAGTGAAATTGTCCGGGCGGCAGAGTCGCGGTTTGCGTTTGTCGCGACCCCGCCGCCAACAGGCTTGCCATCCATGCAAGCCACGCCGTGTCTCTTACCTGTGAAGCCATCCGTTTAGGGTGAAGCGGCTGTCAGCGAAAGCCCGCGACGGGCAATCTACTGGTGTGATTTCGTGCAGCAGTGAGCACGGGAAAAACACGATCTGGTTCTGCTGCGGCACGATCGTCTGGTAGGCGTTGTTAGGGATCGGTTGTCCCTTCCAGTTCGAGTCGTAGAGGCGCAATTCTCCACCCTCAAACCGACGGGGTTCGCGATGAAAGAAGTAGACGAACGTCATCCTGCGGGATGCGATTAAGGCTTGCGCGTCATCGCAGTGCGCCCGGAAGAAGTCACCATCGTTGCTGGCCGTGATCTGCGCCTCAACCTGGGCGATGGGAAACTCTTCAATCCCGAGCCGTTCCCGCACACTGGGAAGCACGCCACGAATTCGATCCAAAACGATCTCTTCGTGCGGTCCCAAATCCATCAGCACGCGCGAGCGGCGATGATCGTAATCCACCACTCCCGGGACTCCGCTGGGTGAAACCACTTCGCTGCTGGTGAAACCTGACTCATTCTGCAGAGCATAGCGAATCAGTTCATCGAGCTCTTGCGGAGCTAGGAACTCGTCCAGGACAACGTACTGTGCCCGAGCTGCCGGCGGCGCCTCCATAACTCCGACGCTGCCGTCGCCCGAATCACGAATGCTCTCCGTCCCCCGCTCCACGGTGAAAGGCTGCAGAGCGCGGCCCGGCGGCTGCGGTGCGGTTGGTTTCGGTCCCGGGGGCTGCGGCGCTGGCGGATGCGGTCCCTTGGGCACAACATGCGGACCCGGGGGCTGCGGCGCTGGCGGATGGGGCCCCTGTTGCGTGATCGCCGGCATGGCCTCATCTCTAGCTGAAGCCATCCCATGGTGAGCGACGATTTGCTCCACGATGCTTCCGCCCAGCAGAGCAAAGGCGCGTTGTGCAACCGTTTCCCCTACTGAACGAGCTATCGCCGCAGTCACGGCGCATTGAATCTCTGGATTGTTGTTGGATACCGCCCTGGAGTTTTGCAGAAGATTGGTCAACAATTCCCACTCTCGAGGGCTTAGAATGCGCTCGTCCCGCATGAGCGATTCGGAAAAGGCGTCGAGAATCTGTTTGGCTGTCATTGCGCACACTCCTCCCTTTGCTTGGGTGACGTATTAAGTTCCAATTGGGGCCGAAGAGGGGAAGCAGCTTCGCGGAGACAGTAACAGGAAATCGCCGCATTATCAAACAGAATCTGCTGTACAAATCCGAGAGGCAACGCTCGCGCAACCAATCTCCCGGCGAAGCGAAGCGCGGGCGAGATTATCGATTGGCCATCGCCCCGACCATCGAATGAAAAATCTTCATGCCGTCGCTGCCACCAAGTTCCGGCTCGGCAGACCGCTCGGGATGAGGCATCATGCCAACCACATTCCCGCCCTCATTGCAGATGCCGGCAACATTATCCAGTGAGCCGTTTGGATTTGCCGATGGAGAGCATTCGCCGGCCGGATTTGTATAACGAAACACGATGCGGTTGTCCAGGCGCAACCGCTCCAAAGTCTCCTGATCGCAAAAGTAATTGCCGTCCATATGTCCGATGGGGATGGTCAACACCTCACCCTGCGAGCAAACGTTGGTGAAAGCAGTGGCGACGTTCTCTACCCGCACCTGCACCGGCTTGCAAATGTATTTCAGTCCGGTATTCCGCATGAGCGCTCCCGGCAGAAGTCCCGACTCGCACAGGATTTGAAAACCGTTGCAGATGCCCAACACCAGACCGCCGCCCTCGGCGAATCGGCGCACTGACTCCATCACCGGTGAGAACTTGGCAATCGCTCCGGTCCGCAGGTAGTCGCCAAAAGCAAATCCCCCGGGGACAATGATGGCATCGCAATTCTGAAGATCGTGGGATTCGTGCCACAGAAAAGTCACCGGCTGATTGGCCACGTGCCGGACGGTCCAGTAAGCATCGTGGTCACAGTTGGAACCGGGAAAGATGATGACGCCGAATTTCATCGCCTGTCCTTGAAAATGTGGGATTTAAAGTCAGTTTAACACGGCTCGACGGAAGGGATGTTTGCGCGCTAACTCTAGTGAGCCGCCGCAGCCGCGTTCGACGACGGATTTGACGAAGATGGATTTGACAGCGCCAGATTGGACGCAGACGACATTGCCGAAGATGGAGCGTGCGTCTGGCTTTGAGAGCCGGGTACGCGCAACTCCGGTGAAAGTTGGTCGGCACTCTGCCCAGCCTGCGCTTGCGCGGACCGAGCCGTGGGAGTTGCATTTGAGGTTTGAGGCGGGACGCCTTTGGCCTTCACGATCGCCCAATGCCATTCCTGGTCGGGGAATAGTGCAAAATTCAGCGAGGTACGAAAGATCGACGTCGCAGAAGGAGCTGCCGATCCCTTCACCCGCAACAAGAGGGTGACGTCAGGCTGTTTCTGGGAGGACTGTTGCGCCTGTTGCCCGCCAGCCGCTGCGGGAACAATTCGCGCCGGACCGTGGTAGGAGAAAGCGTCGCGAGACTCCTGACGTCGAACGATGGTCAGGCCGATCATCACTTCGCGCAGCTCCCATGACGTCCCATTGTGCATCGCGACCTGGAGCGAATCTCCGTCAATCGTCGCCGGTCCGTCCAGTTTGGCCAGTTCACTGCGCGGCAGCTCGTCCACCGGGATGGGATCGGAGAGCAACACGCTCGCTTTCGCGCTGAACGACAGGCTGCACGTGACATCGGGCGAGGAGACGCGGAAGTTCTTGCTTCCGGAATCAAACGAAAACACCATCGAGGAGCCCGCTGTGCGATGGGTTTCCGCCTCGTCCATTACCTTGGAAAAATTATCGTTATCAATGACCGCTTCGGAGGCTGGAGCTTTCTTGCGAAGGCTGCGTGCCACATCTCCTAAGGGCGTGTCGGCGGGGTCATCCTGAGCGCATACCCGCCCAGACGAGGCCAGCAGAAGCATTCCTGCGATCAGCAGGACGAGCGGGAAGCGGCTTGGAATAGGCATTTGCACGGAGAACAGAGAAGCGGCGCATCGTTCCCCCGCATAAAACCTCATGCGGAAGCAGCGGGGCAACATGGTTGATTGCCACGGCGCGCAGCAGTCCTGTCGTTAATTGTAGTGAGAGCGCGCGAGGAAGAAGAGATCACTCCCGCAAACCGAAGGGCTAGAACCTCCGGGCATGGGCCACGGACCGGGGCCAGAACCGATCCGAAGCCTTTCCGCAACAACCACCACGGCGCGCGCTGACGAAATGGAAGCGCAACGGGACGCGCGCCCGAAGCTTAGCCTGAACTGTCTACAGAAGGCCCGAACTCCGCATCCGCGTGACCGGATCGACCACCGGCTGCCGACGGAATACCCAGCGAGCCACCGCAAAGCCTAAAGCCGCATAACACAGATGCATGAGCCTCATTGATACCCCCAAACCATCCAGTTCCAACATCACCTCACAGGGGAGGATTCAGCATCACTATCGGCAAAATAGCAGTGCTACATCGGGTGGACAAGGCCCAACCGTGCCATTATCGTGGCACGGAAGTAACACAGTCAGGTTCCGGCAGTGCCGTCTCCGTTTCCGAATAAAAGAAATTTGATTGTCTTAGTTAAGAGGAGACCGCTCTTCGGGCTTTCATTTCTTCTCGAGTCCGGCGCGCGCCCGTTGCAGTGCTTTGCGTTTCGCGCCGTCTACTTCGGGATAGGACAGGCCAAGGTCTTCCAGCGTTTCCACGATTGCCGCGGAAACCACCAGATGGGTAAACCATTTGTTATCGGCTGGAACGACGTACCACGGCGCATGCTTGCTGGCCGTACGGCGGATCATCTCTTCGTACGCTTTCTGGTAGTCGTCCCAATATTCACGTTCGTGAACATCCGCCGCGGAGAACTTCCAATTTTTCTCCGGCTCCTCCAAGCGGGCTAGAAAACGCCGCTTCTGCTCCTTCTTGGAGAGGTGCAGAAAGAACTTGCGGATCACCGTCCCATTGCGTGCCATGTGCCGCTCGAAGGCCTGGATGTCTTCGAAGCGCTCATCCCAAATGTTCTTCGTCACCAGAGACGGCGGAAGCCTTTCGCCGTCGAGCACCTTGGGATGCACTCGCACCACGAGCACCTCTTCGTAATAAGACCGGTTAAAGATTCCAATGCGCCCGCGCTCCGGCAGACGTTCCGTGGTACGCCATAGGAAATCGTGCTGCAGCTCAGTATCGGAGGGCGTTTTGAACGAATACGCCTGGCAGCCTTCCGGGTTCACACCCGACATGACGTGCTTCACGGTGCCGTCCTTGCCGGCGGCATCCATCGCCTGAAAAATCAGCAGCACCGCCCAGCGGTCCTGAGCATAAAGTTTGGATTGCAAATCGGCCATGCGCGCAACGTCTTTCTCGAGATGCTCCTGGGCGTGTTCCTCCGAATGCCAATGCCCGGTGTCAGCGGGATCAAAATCTTTTAAGCGGAAATGTCTGCCATCATCAACCCGGTAGGCGCTCGCCAGTTTTGCAGTTTTCATCGGGCTCAGCTCACACGAGGCATCAAGTTTACACTGCTGGCGGGGTGAAATTCGCGTCGCCTGAAAAATGCGAGCTCCGTCCGCGAAGGCGGCAATTGCACTCCGCCCCGGCGTCGGCGGGGCGGAGCACAAGCGCGCGCCCAACTACTCCTGCGCGGAATGCAATACTCGGAAGGTACTGCCTCCAGCCGACCAGACCAATACGAGCGCGTCCTGTCCCTTAGCAACGCTCGATAGGGCCTGTGCCACGTCGGAAGCGGACTGCTGGGGATGCCGGTCAACTTCGCTAATCACATCCCCGCGCTGCAAGCCCGCGTTGTCAGCCGGACTGCCGGGCTGCACCTCCTCGACGACCGCACCGTGAACATCGCCGGGAATCTGCAACTGATCGCGCTCGGCCGGGTTAAGGTCGCCCAGGCTGAGTCCCCAGTGGCCTTTCCCGTGTTCCCCGTTCGCTGATCCGTGTCCAGCGGCCGGTCCCATGGCCTCAAGCGTGACGGGAATGTTGATGGCCTTACTATCACGCTCAACCTGAAGCTGGATCGTGTCCCCGGGACGCTTCTGCCCGACTTCCATTTGCAGTTCTCCGGCATCGGTCACCGGCTGTCCGTTCAGGCTGGCAATGACATCCCCCGTCTTCAGCCCGGCTTTTCCTCCCGGCGAGTTGGGATCGACCTGAGTCACAATCGCTCCCGTAGCGTTACTCCTGTGGAAGAATTTGGCGTTGTCAGGAGTCACATCCGAAATGCCGATTCCAATAAATCCATGACTGACTTTTCCATCGCGGATCAGGGCTTCCACCGTGGGTTCGACGATCTGGGTAGGAATTGCGAAGCCCATTCCAGAGAACGAACCGTTCGACGAAATCAGGAATGTGTTGATACCGATCAGTTCGCCACGCGCATCGACCAGCGCGCCACCAGAGTTTCCGGGATTGATGGCAGCATCGGTCTGAATGAACTGTCCGGGCTTGCGCCGATCACTGGCGTCCGGATTCGGACGATTCAGTGCGCTGACGATTCCACGGGTCACGGTGAAGCGGAATCCGTACGGATTGCCGAATGCCAACACCGTCTGACCCGGACGCAGCTTGGCCGAATCACCCCAGGGCACACTCGGCAGATTCGACGCATTCACTTTGATCACCGCCAGATCTGTGAGAGGGTCGGTACCGATCAACTTCGCCGGCAGGACTTCCCGGTTGCTCATGGTGACGCGGATGTCGGTGGCGCTATCGACGACATGATTGTTGGTGACGATGTAGCCGTCGGGGGAGATGATCACGCCGCTACCCAAGCCGTGCTCTACCCTCTGCTGAGGCATCATGTGTTGACCAAACATCCGCCCGAAGGGATGATTGCCTCCAAACGGAGCAAAGAACTGCTGCATGTCTTCTGACGACGAAGGTTCTTCGCCAGCTGGTTGCGGGCCCGGCTTGGAAGTCACGGTCACGTTCACCACAGCGGGTGTAACTCTCGCTGCCAACGTTTCCATGGCTCGGTCGAGCGTGAGCAAGGCTGCAACACTGTTATCGTCAAGCGCGGCAGCAGCTGGAGCCGCGACCGCTGCCCTCGCGGGCTTGGCGAACTCATACGTTGCAAGCGATGCGACGGTTACGAGGGCAACCACGGCCGCGAGCAGGCGCCGGGTCAGAATTGTTTTCCACTGGTTCATCTCACTTCTCCTTTGTAACTAATTGTTTAGTTGTAACTCACAAAAAATTTTGGCTATGTCTTGCTTGCGATTGGCGCGCCGGCCGCTTGGCCCGGGGATGGAATCACCCATCTGAGGCGCCACACGGAAACGCTCCACACCCACGAATTCGGGCCGACGCGTTGTGACGTCCTTACCACGACGATTGTTTCGGGCGCTGCCACGTCTGTTTCTTTCGCGGACGCATTCGCTTCAGCCTCACTGCCCACCGCGGCTGCGCGCCAGCGTGCCTGCACCATATCGAACGGGGTGGACTGCGGCTCGATGCTCGCTTCAACAGGATGATCGAAATGATTCTTGATCGCCTGCCGGGTACGCGGCTGAGACATTTTCTCTGCAGCAGGCAGCGTACTCGCCCGCATAGCCGCCGGAATCACAGTTGCCGCGGAGAACTGGGATTGCTCGGGCGCCGCCGCGCGCAGATCGCCAGACGGAATCGCGCGCTGCTCTGCTTCGAATGCCACGAACTTTGGAGCACCTGGAACGACCCCCAGGCAGAGCAACGAAACCACGCTCACCAGACCGAGAGCCGGCTTCCAAACGCCCATGGAGTTCGGCCGACCGGCGTCGAGAATCTGCGTCAGCCGAAGCGAGGCCTCGCGAACTCGATGCACCGCTGCCTGCGCCATCACCCAACCCCGGCGCGCGACACTTTTCTCGAGCAGCGCAATCAGGCATTGCGCATATCCCCGGGGATTGCCGGTTGCAGCCAGCACTTGATCGTCACATGCCATCTCCCGCTCGAGCGAGAGCCGGCGATCGATCCACCACACCGCCGGATGGAAAAGGAACAGGGCTCGTACGATTTTCTGCAGCAGATTGCTCCAGTCATCCCAGCGACGCAGGTGGGCAAATTCGTGGAGCAGAATGATATTCAACTCTTCCGGTCGAAGCTCACGGAGCGCCCAGACGGGAATGACAATCACCGGCCTGAAAAATCCAATCGCGGCCGGCACGTGGACGCGTTCCGACGTCGCCAGCGTGACCGCCCGGGAGGAAGAACTCAACTCCGCGACGCTGGTTCGCAGAGCAGGATGCAACTCCGCGGCATTGACTGCGATGCAACTTCTGCGCAATTCGCGCAGACGCCAAAGTCCGATCGCCAGGCGCAGCATCGCGAAGCTCGACATCACTAGCCATGCGACAAACAACAGAAATCCCCAGTGACCGGGCAAGGTGACAACCGGGGGCATCGTCCCGGCGGCCCAACGGGAGTGCTCGTTTTTGACCCCGCCGATGAAAGGAAGCCACGCCACACCGAGCAGAGCTACGAACCACACTGCAAATCGGGTACCAGAGTTCTGTCGTGGCAGAAGGCGTAACATCGTCCACGCGAACAGAGCAATGAACAATCCTTCCGGAAGCGAATTCACCATGCGGGCGATCGCTATCTCGGCGATGGTTTGTAGCTGGGGCCACATCATTTCGCGCCACTCCGTTCCAGCATCTGCCGCAAGCGAGCAAGTTCGGCAGCCTCGATTCCCTGCTCCTCAAGCACATTCAACACCAGTTGCTCGTGGGAGTTCTTGAAAAACCGGCCGACCAAATGGCGGATCTCGGAGCGTGTAGCCTCTTTCCTTCCGACCAACGCAGCGTACACATGCGCCCGGCCATCTTTTGAATGCTTGACGTAACCCTTGCGCTCCAGCACCCGGATCGTAGTCAAGACCGAGTTGTAAGCCAGGGCGGGTTTCTCCGACAACGAATCCAGAATCGTCTGGACCGTGCCAGCCCCCTTCAGCCACAGCACATTCATCAGCCGCAACTCGGCTTCCGTCAGAGTCTCGGATGGTCTTGGCGGCACTTGCGCTCTCCTGAAACGATTAGACGCGGCAACCTCAAAAAGGTAACTAATTCTTTAGTTGCAAGCAGGCTCGCGGGAGATGCCCGTCTGTATCTTCTTCGGAAAAAGGGAGACCGGCGGCGATTCGTCAGCCTTTGGATTTGGAATCCGTGAGGGGGTATCCTTAAGAAACGGCTTGATTTGCGGCCATCCTGCTCTGCAGGATCGCGCGGCAGATCGACCGCCCGTCGTCGTCAAAGCAACAATCGAGCGCGCCCGCATCGAGCGCCCCACTCCACATGACATCGTCCGGCGTGTGGTGAGTGCAAATAATTTCGATCCCCCGATGGTGCCGCAGGCGAACGATTTCCTCAAAGCTGATCAAACCTAAGTCCACAACTCCTACCTGGACGGAGAATTCCGAGACCAAGGTAAGAAATTCCGGCAACGAACCTGCGCTCAACACGCTCTCAGCA
>Ga0302177_10002803_pt1 | contig 12186 bp, 7 predicted proteins | sample I_Palsa_E1_2_FD_198780 | JGI IMG/M metagenome (GOLD analysis project Ga0302177, IMG submission 198780) | Peat permafrost microbial communities from Stordalen Mire near Abisko, Sweden - I_Palsa_E1_2 | ecosystem: Environmental > Terrestrial > Soil > Palsa > Peat permafrost | place: Sweden: Abisko... | reverse complement strand
CTCGGCCTTATCAGTTCAAGGAACTTCCTGGAGTGATGGTGAGGAATGTGTTTCGCGATCACGAGGGTGATCTGTGGGTTGGGACGGATGGCAGTGGCGTGTTTCGAATTACGAAGCATGGGACAGTACACTACTCGGCTCCGCGCGAGCTTACGAATAACTTTGTGAGAGTGTTTCTAGAGACTCGCCGGGGAGAGATGTGGATCGGTACTGATGAGGGCGCGAGCCGTCTGACACCGCAGGGAATGCGTAAGTTGACGATGAAGGATGGGCTAGTGCACTTCAGCATTCGCAGTCTGTATGAAGACCATGTGGGGGATGTCTGGATCGGTACGGAGCAAGGGCTCAGTCACTGGCATGAGGGAAGGTTCGTCAAGGATGTGGCGACGGAGACGTTGCGGCAGGAGAAGGTGTGGTCGATCTACGAGGATCAGACTCACACGATCTGGTATGGGACGCGAGATCATGGGCTTTTTCGGTACCAAGATGGACAGATCGCGCAGATCGGCACCGCGCAGGGCCTGGTAAGCAATAGCATCTATCAGATATTGGAAGATCCTCATCGCAGATTGTGGCTGAGCGGACCGAACACGATCTCGTCGATGGATGAGCGGCAGCTGCACAAGGTTCCGATATCTGCGGATCATCTGAGCGTGTCGCTCTACACAATGCCGTATGGTGCGGAGGATGCACAGATGTACGGCGGACGTCAGCCTTCAGGATACCTGGCACCGGATGGGAGCGTTTGGTTTCCGAGTAGCAAGGGGCCGACGCATATCGTGCTCGACAGTCCCACTGCGCCATCGCTGCCACGCATCTCGGTGCAGAGTGTGACGCTGGATGGACGTAGTCTTCCGCTTGCGGGCACGGTTGAGTTACCCGCACGAATGACTCGTCTGGAGTTCAGCTATGCTCCTCTTTCGTTACGGCCGCAGGGCGGAATCCGTTACCAGTACAGGCTGAAGGGGTTTGATAAAGGCTGGGTGTACGCGGGAACCAATCTGACCGCGTCGTATACGAATTTGCCTGCCGGCCACTATCGATTCGAGGTGCAGGCGTTTGACGTAGGCGACCCTGCAAGGGTGATGGAAGCCCATGTGGAGGTGCATCGCGAACCATTTCTGTGGCAGACCTGGTGGTTCCTGGTGCTGAGCGCAGCGGTGATGCTGCTGTTAGCGTGGGTTATCTACCGGCTTCGGATGCATCAGGTGCGGTTGCGATTCAAAGCGGTTCTGGAAGAGCGCGGACGGCTGGCCCGGGAGATGCATGACACGGTAATCCAGGGATGCACCAGCGTATCGGCGTTGCTTGAGGCGGTTGCGAGCCGACGACAAGAGCCCAACCCGGTGGTGCAGGACCTGCTCTATCACGCAAGAGCACAGGTTCGCACGACCATCGATGAGGCACGTTATGCGGTGTGGAATCTGAGGCACGATGATGGCGCGGCGATCGATCTACCGACTTCGATCGAGGCAATCTCAAAGCAGACGACCAAAGAGTTTGAAGTTGAGGTGGATTGCAAGGTAGAGGGCGAAGTCTTTTCTGTACCAGGCACTATCTCGAGGGAGCTTTTGATGGTTATAAGAGAAGCTGTGTATGATGCGGCTCTGCATGGGCAACCGAATAAGATATCGATTACGACTCACTACGATGCGAAGCGCCTGAGCATCCTCGTGGTCGATGACGGTATCGGGTTTCAGACCGGAAGCCTGCCGGCCGAGGGACACTATGGGATCATCGGCATGTATGAACGCATGAAACGCGTCTCGGGCGAGTTCGCGCTGACGAGCGAACCCGGCAAGGGAACTCGCGCAGAGTTGTCCATCGCCCGAACGGCACTTGTGTTGAAGAAGGCCGAGACATGGCGATGAGCTGTAGAAGTTTTTAGCTCGCGTTGATTGTGATTTCCGCAGAGGTGAGCGAAGGGCTAGAGGCGGAGACGGTTATCGCGCCGGTAGATCCGCTGGACTGAAGGAGAACGAGCGCGAGACCGCTGAAAGCGCGCCGACTGGTGGCCTTATATGGTTCGTGACTGTCGGGTTTGCCGTTATCGACACCGAGAATTCGGCCAGCTCCCGTTACGGAGAAGGTGATCTCATCATTGGCGGTAGGTACGACCTGTCCCTGTTCGTCTACGATTGAGACGGTAATATGAGAGAGATCCTCGGGCGAGGTGCGAATGCGATCGTGGTCGGCTGTCAGCAGAATTTTAGCCGGAACACCCGTAGTCTTTCTTTCAAAGGTAAGGATGACTTTGCCATCCTTGACGCCCTTGGCAGAGAGCACTCCCGCGGTGTAGGGAACGTCCCAGGTGAGATGAAGGTCAGCGGTTGTTTGAAGGGCTTTTGCGCGAGGTGGGTAGTTGCCGTATGTCCCGATCATTCCTGGCCTCGGAAAGGCGTAGCCTTTAGTGCCAAGACTTTTTCCATTGAGGAAGAGCTCCACGGTGTCGCAGTTGGTGTAGCAGGTTACGGGGATTGTCTTACCTTCCAGACCTGCCCAGTTCCAGTGCGGTGAGAGGTGAAGAACTGGTTCTTTTGTCCAGAGGCTTTGATAGAAGTAAAAGACATCTTTTTTGAAGCCGCAGGTATCTAGCGGGCCAGTGGACGCGAGCTTATTGGGCCAACGGGCTTCGCCGAGATAGTCGATGCCTACCCAGATGAAGTCTCCGGAGACGTAGTCATAGGTCTGAATGAACTTTTGCAGTTGCTCTACCTCGATTGCGTTGTTGGAGGTTCGCTCAAAGAAGAGATCGTCTGACTGATCGACTGCATAGACTCCGCGCGCCCCATAAGGTGCGGTCGTTTCGGTGCCGATGAAGCGACGTTGCGGATAGTCGTGGCGGTCGATGCTGTAGGCCTTTTCGCGGCGGTCACGCCATCGGTCCACGTAGTTGTAACCGACTACGTCGAGTTTCTCGAGGAATGCGGGGAGGGCAGCTTTAGGCTCTGCCGCGATCTGATCGCAGGCGACCGTTATGAGCCGTGTCGGGTCGTTTTTGCGAATGATGTCCATGAGAGTCTGCAAAGTCGCGGGTCCCTGCGGGTCGCTCTGATCCGGGACTTCATTGCCTGCACTCCAGATGACGATGGAGGGGTGATTTCTGTCACGCTCGATCATTGCTGTCATGTCACGCTCGGACCATTCCTCGAAGTACTTGTGATAACCAAATTCGGGAGTCTGCAGTTTTGGTTGTCTCCACTCATCGAAGGCTTCGGCCATGACGAGAAAGCCCATGCGGTCGAGCATATCGAGCAGCTCCGGTGCAGGGGGGTTGTGACTTAGACGGATCGCATTGCAGCCCATCTCCTGGAGCAGCTGCAGACGGCGCTCCCAGATGCGTTCGGGAACCGCAGTGCCGACTGAGCCTCCGTCGCCGTGAATGCAAGCACCTTTCATTTTGATGTGTTCGCCGTTGAGGAGGAAGCCGCGGTCGACGTCGAACTGGACGGAGCGAATGCCGAAGGTAGTTGTCTGCTGATCGATCTGCGTGCCGCCGGTTTGGATGGTGCAGCGAGCCTGGTAGAGATGCGGTGTTTCTGGCGACCAAAGCGAGGGAGCTGTAATGGTGAGCGGTTGATCCACTACCGCATCGGCACCTTTGGAAAGCTGGTGTGGCGTTGTCGCATGCTGAACGACGTTGCCGGACGGGTCGAGGATCTCGGTGGTGAGCGTGAGGTCTGTGTCTTGAGCGCCGTAGTTGAAGACATGCGTCGAAACCATGATCGCGCTACTCTGCGCACTTACAGAAGGCGTGCGCACACAGATGCCCCACTGTGCGATCTGAACTGGATCCGTGATAACGAGCCATGTGTGGCGATATATTCCGGAGCCCGAGTACCAGCGACAGTTGGGCTGAAGCGAGTTATCGACGCGAAGGGCAATATGGTTGGGGCGGCCCAGGGGAGCCAGATGTGGGGTTAGATCATAGGAGAAGCCGATGAAGCCGTAGGGTCGCATCCCCAGAGAGGTTCCGTTGATCCAGACCACGCTGCGCTGATAGACGCCATCAAACTCAAGCACGATTCGTTTTTGCCTGGCAGATGGGGGCAGGACGAAGCTCTTGCGATACCAGCCGATTCCAGTGGGCAGATAGGCACCGTTTCCCTTTGCGGGAGCGTGTTCATCGAAAGGGCCTTCAATGCTCCAGTCGTGAGGGAGATCCAGCGTGCGCCATGCTGCATCGGCGAATGTAACTTTGTCTGCATCGCGCGGATCGCCCTGAAAGAAGCGCCATTGTCGATCGAAGTTCGATCTTCTGGAGGAGACGGGCCGAGTTTTCCGGGGAGATGAGGTGGTGGCTGCGGTGGCGGGTGTGGCCACTCCCAGCGCGGAGGCTGCTGCAACCAAAGCTGTGTCGCTCAGAAAATCTCTGCGTGTGAGGCGGGAAGACATAGTTGAGCAGCCTTTCAGGTCTTTTGACCATGGAGGTAAAAGCGTAGCGTGTGGTTGCTGGATGCGAATCCGACGAAAGTCGGATTCGCGAGATGTGATGCTGGGCGTAGGCTTGTCGCGCACTTAGAGAGGCAGAGGTGATCGTGGATGAAGAGTCGGCGACTTCTGATGACCGCCGCGGTTGCTATTGCGTTTGCAGGGTGTCTGGCTAAAGAGCAGCTCGCGAATGCACAGAGCGAGCCATCGATGAAGCCATTCAGCATGGATCACAGACGAGGTGCGTTGGCGCAGTCGCCGGTGGATGTCTCGTTCCTGCTTGATGCGCCAGCCGGTAAGCATGGCTTTATCCAGGTCAAGGATGGTCACCTAGCGACGGATGATGGTAGACGGATCAGATTCTGGGGAGTGAACATCACCGACTGGAGCAAAGGGTCGCAGCAGGTTCCTTCGAAAGAGGACGCGGTCTTTTTGGCGTCAACGCTGGCTCGGTTTGGAGTGAACAGTGTTCGGTTCCAGTTTCTCGATCTCGACGTTCCGCGTGGATTGCTTAAGAAACAACGAACCGACGTGGAGATCTTCGATGTGAATGCGCTGGACCGCGAGGACTATTTTATTGCGGAGCTGGAGAGGCGAGGGATCTATATCGACTTCAACCTCCTGGTGGGGAGGCGATTCCTTGCCGAGGAAGGCGTCAAGGATGTTGATCTCCTGCATCAAGGGTCGAAAGGAACTTCGCTCTACGATGCGAAGATGATCGAACTGGAGAAGGAGTATGCGAAGCAGCTTTTGACGCATCGGAACCCTTATACAAAACACACTTATGTTGAAGACCCGGCGGTAGCGATCGTCGAGATCAATAATGAGAATGCCATTAACACAGGTTTTCGCGCGCCATCGGCATTTTACCGCGACGAGTTGAGCCGGTTGTACAACCAATGGCTCGCCAAGCATCGCAGCGCGGCGGAACGAGAGCGTTTGCGCCAAATCTCCGAAGTGGCAGAAGAGGCAGCGGTGCCGTTGATGGAGGGCAGGACACAGGTCGTGCAGGCGCCGCCGGAGAGATTTTATGCGGAGGCAGAGTTCTACAACGATCTGCAGCGGGATTATTTTCTCGATTTGAAAAAATATCTACGAGAGACGCTGAAGTCACGATCATTGATTATTGCGACTGCAGATCATAGCCATGCAAACAGCGGCTACCCGATTCTGCGGGCGACAACTGGCATGGATATTATCGACGGCCATACTTACTGGCAACATCCTGAGTCTTACGTCAGGAAGCTCCCGATGGTGAACGATCCAGAGAACTCCACGGTGGTTGAGCTTTCTCGGTCGGCGATCGCCGGCAAGCCTTACACGGTAAGTGAGGTAAACAATCCTTTTCCGAATGACTATGCGGGGGAGGGTATTCCCATTCTTGCGGCGTACGCAGGGTTGCAGGATTGGGATGCAATCTACTGGTACACGTTTGAGCCGAAGAGCGATCCAGCGTGGAAGCCGTATGTGGGGGATGCGTTTGATATCTCTTTCGACCCACTGAAGATGCCGGAGCTGGCTGCGGGCGCACTCGAGTTCCTGCGGGACGATGTGGCGAAGGCTCATACGGACAGGGAGCGATCGTATTCGGAGCAGGAGGTCTTTGACAGCATGTTGATTCCGGCCACGGAGAGGCCGTATTACACCGATGGATTTCCGCTTACTTTTCCGCTGGAGCATGAGGTGCGGATCTCTTCGCTCAGCGGGCCGCCGACAGGAATGTTTGCAAAATCTGTCGCGAGCAACACGATCGTCTCAGACACCCATGAGCTCGCGTGGTCACTCGGTGAGGGGCACACGAATGGTTTGGTGACGGTCAACACTCCGAACAGCCAGGCTCTGATCGGGTTTGTGAACGAACATGGGGCCGTTGTGTTGCAGAATGTGAGTGCAGAGACGAGCAATCGTTTTTGTACGATATGGTTGAGTTCGATGGATGCACTGCCCATTGCGAAGAGCGCAAGGCTGCTGCTGGTTGCGGGTGGGCGCGTGGAGAATACTGGGCAGCGATGGAATACCGCGAGAACGGATGTGACCTCTATGGGAGGGTCACCAACACTGGTTGAGCCGGTGACGGGCTCGCTCATCTTAAGAGGACTGGAGAGCGCCCGGAGCGTGAAGATTCAAGCGATCGATGGGGCCGGGCAGCCGCTAGGTGCTCCAGTGGAAGTATGGAGCGAGCAGGACACATGGAAGGTTCCGTTAGGGACTGTTACAACAACCTGGTATGAGATTACGGTGGAGCGATGATGAGGGCGAAGAGGTTCATTCGAGTAATAGGAGTGGCGTCTGGGTTAGTTGCTATGACGGCTTTGGGACAGAGTGCGAACGAGCATCCGATAGTAAAGCTTTGGGCAAGCGGCGCTCCGGAGTCGCTGGGCTCGACACCTGAGACGATGCGTGTGGCTCCGGAAGGTGATCACGTAATCACACATGTGGATCAACCATCGATCACAGTTTATTTGCCTGGTGCGGATAAGGCGACTGGTGCTGCGGTGGTTGTGATTCCAGGCGGAGGGCATAGCGAGTTGTGGATCGACCATGAGGGGTATGCGGTGGCGGAGTATCTTAGCAGCCATGGCGTCGCCGCGTTTGTGCTGAAGTACCGGCTGGCTAGGGAAAAGGATTCGACGTATACGGTCGAGGGGACGGAACTCGGGGATGTTCAGCGGGCGATTCGGACGGTGCGAAGCAGGAGCACGGAGTGGGGCGTGGATACGGCTCGTATTGGGGTAATCGGTTTTTCAGCGGGTGGAGAGCTAGCGGCCCTGGCCAGCACCCGCTCCGATTCAGGGAAGCAGGATGCAGCAGATCCAGTTGATCGCGTGAGCTCCCGGCCTGACTTTCAGGCGTTGATCTATCCGGGTTTGCCGCATGACAGCCGGCTGACGGCTGATACTCCGAGGGCGTTTCTCGCATGCGGAGCGATGGACCAGGCCAGGATCTCGCAAGGGCTCGCGGAATATTATCTGGCCCTGGCGCGGCTGAAGGTACCAACGGAGCTACATATCTACGCGGGGACCGGGCACGGCTTCGGTATCCGCCGCACCAATCCGAAGCCGGTGGCGGATTGGCCGGAGTTATTTCTCGACTGGATGGCCACGGAGAAGTTGCTGAAGCACGCGTAGGGTGCAGGCAGACGACAGGCTAATGTGGGAAGAAGAGAGTGTCGTTTTGTATTCTGCGAGCGTAAGATTCTCAAGAACTGGGGTAGACGGATGTCCGATGCGCGAAAGATTCGAGTACTGATTGTCGATGACCATCCACTAATGAGGGTTGGTGTCGCTGCGATTATCGACGGACAGGCCACGATGATGACGGTTGCCCAGGCAAGCACGGGCGAAGAAGCAGTCGAGCTTTACGAACAGCATCGACCTGACGTTACGCTGATGGATCTTCGCTTGCCCCAGATGAGCGGGGTGGAGGCGATTCGCACAATACGGCGGCGTCATCCCCAGGCGAAGTTTGTGGTGCTAACGACGTACGAGGGTGACGAGGATATTCACCAGGCGTTGGAAGCGGGGACGCAAGGGTACATCATCAAGGGCATGCCATACGATCTGCTGCTCCAGGCGCTGGAACGTGTGCATGCGGGCGGACGATTTTTGCCGCAGCCGATCAAACGAGCTCTGGCTTCGCGCACACCAGACTCTGATCTGAGCCATCGCGAACGACAGGTTCTGGAGCTTTTGGTTGCAGGCAAGAGCAATAAAGGGATTGGGGAGCTCCTGGGCATTACCGAAGCAACCGTGAAGAGACATGTCAGCACGATCCTGATGAGATTGAACGCGGAGGACCGGACGCAAGCTGTGGTGTCTGCGCTGCAGCGTGGGCTGGTTCATTTCTAGAGCGATCTCTCTGGTGTGAGTCTTATAGATGGACGGCCTGGTGGAAGGCTGCATAGTTCTCATACAGATGCTCAGCGGATTTTGTGCCGGTGAGCACGACTCCGTCAAATGGCTCGCGGTTTAGGAATGCGAATGCCGCATCTTTTGTGATGGGTTGCTCTGCGTACAACAGTTGGCCCATGGCGAAGGGACGGTTCGCAACGACCAGGACACCCGCATTGGTGGCTTGTTTGGCCACTTTGCGGAATTGAGACGAAGAGGTATTGAACGGTAGTTGCAAGACCGAGATGCTCTGAAGATCAAGTGCTGTCGATGCTGAGTCGAGATCGCTAACGCTAGCGCCTACGTTGCGGACTCCAAGCGACCGAGCATACTGAAAAGCATGCTGCAGATCTAAGCTGCGAAGTACGGCGGCGGTTGTTTTGTGCAGTTGGAGGATGTCTATCTTACCGAGACGATTAGCACTTTCGTCGAGGCTGTGCGAGAGGGCATCGTAACTGTGATCCACGAACGGCTGCTGACGGGCGGCGTCCCAGTGTTCTCCGAATTTGGTGGCGATTGTAAGAGAGGCTCTTTGAACCGGAGTAAGGCTGCAGAGGAATTCAGAGAAGCGCTGCTCGCTGATGCCATAGGAAGGAGCTGTGTCGAAGTAACGAATGCCCAGGGAGAATGCGGTTTCAAGAAGCTGCCGGACGGTGGCTTCGTCGGGGACTGAGTCGTTGGTGTGACCCCAAGGTTTTCCGATGCCGATAAGACCGAGGCCTAGAGTGAGCTGGCGGCCAGCGACCGGAAAGAGCGCATTCGAGAGCGACCAGCGCTGCGGAGACAGGGGTGTTGCAGCTTCACGATCAGTCATGGGTTATCGGTAGAGTGAGTGCGTATTGCGGAATGAGTCGGATGGAGCGAAGTCGCTCTGTCTGCCCGGTGACCGGAATTGTTTTGCGAATATAGTTTTCAAAGAAGACGGGGCTGTCTCCACGTAGAGGGAGTACTTGCAGAAGGAGGTCACCTGTTTGATTTCGATCGATAAACCGCTTCAAGCCGATCTTCCATGGTTCGCCGTTGAAGAAGTTGTCGACGAGCAGATGGCGGCCATCGCTTAGATGTGCAATGTCGCCGGTGTAGTCGATGCACAGGTAGAGGTTGCTCAGGCCACTGAGAGGTGCTTCGGAGAGCGAGAGCTTCCACGCTGCGGCGGCTGTGGCGAAGGTGTCTTCGGGTGGGGCTTGAGGAACTCCCTGTGGTCGCCAAGACGGTGGTGGGCCGATTTTTACCGGAGGAGCCAGACCGGGCTGCTTGATCTGCGTGAGTTTCAAAGCTGGGTGAACCGCGGGTAGGTGGGCGCGGACTGTAGTGGTGCCATCAAGGTTTTGCTGAGTATTGATACTGCTGTCAGGTGCGGGCCAGATGGAACTGGAGGGAGTGAGGGTGAATTGGATGGCGGGGTCTTCGTCGGACTGTAGAGTGACCTGCGTGTCACTGGCGAAGAACTGTTGTTGGGTTATGAGGAGGCGCTCTTCGCCTTTGATGCGTAACTTCCAAGCGTCTTCTGCATGTTGCTGAGAGAGGACGAGGATTCGAGTTGGCGATTTGTCCTTGAAGTTTAGGGAGAGTGTGGTGTCGATGCCGGAGGGCAGATCGTTTGCCGTGATGATGCCATTGGTTCCTGTGACGCGGCCGTGGGTGAGATGAATCGTCATGTCTGGTTGGTCTGCGAAGGAGAGCTCGCAGCGGATACCTGAAAGACAAAAGAAGACAAATGTAGAGCCGGTGGGGTTCGAGAGTCGTGTGAAGAGCTGGGCGGTGCTGTAACGCAGGTGAGCCTCACCGAGCTGAAGATTGAAGGGCCAGATGAAGTATGAGCCAGAGGGAATGTTCACGGGCTGGTAGGGAAGCAGCAACGTGCTGTTGGGAAGAGAAACCTTCACCTGGAAGGAGGGTCGCGCAGGCATGATGGCACCGCGAAGGTAGTTGTTGACGAAGACGAAGCCGCGATCTCCGCTGGAGCGGACCGACAGGCGCGGCACGGAGAGATCGGCAGGCGTCTTTGGGAGTGTAGAGGGTGGGTGCGGGAGCATGGGTGCGAGTTGATCGCCGAAGTCGTTGAGGAAGTAGTTTACGAGTTTGAGTTTGCGGAGGGACTCGCGCTCTTCGCCGAATTCGCCTAGAGGAGCTTGAAAGTCATAGGATTTGATGGGGACATCGGTGGGGTAGCCGGTGGCTTGGGACTCCTGCAGAGTAGAGAGCGTGCCGTCTGGATTTTCGCCACCTTGAAACATGTAGGTGCCGTAGAGATTGACACCAGAGCCGAGCATGACAGGGAACATGGCGGCTACGTCATTGGCCGAGATAAGAGGCCGTCGATGGTACGTGTCTTGGATGCCTCCTCCCATCTCGGCTGTGATGAAGGGAGTGTCAGTTGAGGTGGTGTGGGCTGTCGTGCTGCCGCCGATCATGCCCATATTGCCGGCAACACGGCTGCCAAAACGGAAGGTATAGACTTCGCTGGCTGGGAGGTTTCCGGACGACGCATCCCAAGGCGCATCGGGATATCCGCCGAAGACAGGCAGAACCGCGCCGGAGGGGACGGCCGCATTATCCCAGCCGGTTACGCTGTAGAGCGGCACATCGAGCCCACTGGCGATGGCGAGTTGTTTGAGCTTGAGGATGTGCCCTTCTCCACCGTTCGCGGCTCGATTGGAGTATTCATTCTCAAGCTGGATGCCGACGATGGGGCCTCCGTCTTTCCAGAGAAGGCCGTGGAGCTGCTCGCCAATAGCCCCATAAAAACCGGTCACATATTTGAGATACGTTGGATCGTTGACTCGTGTCGGTCCTTTGGTGACGAGCCAGTCTGGAAAGCCACCGTTGCGGGCCTCGCCATGTGCCCATGGCCCGATCCGGGCATAGAGATACATATGATGTTTGGAACAGAGTTGCGCGAATCGACGAAGATCCCGGTCGCCAGTCCAGTTGAACTTTCCTTCGATCTCTTCGTGATGAATCCAGATCACGTAGGTCGCGATGATGTTGACGCCCGCAGCCTGCATTTTGAGAATCTGCTCCTCCCATTCGTCGGCTGGAACTCTGGAGAAGTGGAATTCGCCCATCACGGGAAGCCAGGGTTTTTCGTCGAGGGTGAGATAGCGTTGATTCAATCCGATGATGTGTCCGTCAGGACTTTGAGCAGATCCGGGCTGAAATGACGAGGGCGCCGGGTCGAAATAGGGAGAGGTCGCGTCAACCGTGATCGGGCTGAAAGCTTTCGATTGGGCGAAAAGGACGGGAGTGAGCAGAGTGACGAATATTGGTGCGATGATCTGCCTTGGGCTTAGCAATCGATAACCTCTGCGACATTGAATATCGGTGATGGGATTGACGCATCCTCCGAAGGATGGAGTGAGGCGAAAAAAGAGAATAGATGATTGTATGAACCGCCGAGTAGATACTCGCTTTGCTGCATCAGCCCTGCTTCTCTATGATGGTGGCTGCGAGGGAGCGCCAGTGTACAGGCGCTGGCTATTTCGCATAGTGGAGACTGCCTGATGAAAGCACTACTTCTCTCTGAATATAACGACCTTCAGGTAACCGAGATGGAGCGCCCAATACCAAAAGCTGATGAAGTGCTGGTAGAGGTTGCGGCTTGCGGCATCTGCGGCAGCGACGTGCACGGTTACGATGGCTCCAGTGGCAGGCGGATTCCTCCCATCGTGATGGGACATGAGGCGGCTGGTGTTGTGGCTGGCGTTGGCTCGCAGGTTAGTGGACTGGCAATCGGGGAGCGTGTGACGTTCGATTCGACTGTCTATTGCGGAGAGTGCAGTTTTTGCCAGAGGGGCGAGGTCAACCTCTGCGATCATCGGGAGGTGATGGGGGTGTCATGCGGGGACTATCGCCGGGCGGGCGC
>Ga0302177_10002800_pt1 | contig 12191 bp, 11 predicted proteins | sample I_Palsa_E1_2_FD_198780 | JGI IMG/M metagenome (GOLD analysis project Ga0302177, IMG submission 198780) | Peat permafrost microbial communities from Stordalen Mire near Abisko, Sweden - I_Palsa_E1_2 | ecosystem: Environmental > Terrestrial > Soil > Palsa > Peat permafrost | place: Sweden... | reverse complement strand
TCCAAGGTGTGGGCGGTGGCGACCGCATCGATTTGCTGGTCGGCGATCAGCTGCCGGAAAAAGTCATAGCGCAGGTTGCGGGCAGCCTCCTCTAGTGTTTCGCGCAGGGTCGCAGCCGCGGAGACTGCGTCGGTGCGATGGAGATGGAAAGGCAGGTTGTAGGTTGCGGCCAGCGTGGCCACGAATGCGGCTTCTTCCTCAGAAGCCTCGCGGATGCCGTGGTGGACGTGTACTACGGAAAGTACGATGCCTAGCTTGTGCCGCTCCTCGAGTAAGCACCGCAGCAAGGCTACCGAGTCAGCGCCCCCGGAGACGGCTACGCCGATGCGTTGTCCGGGATGAAAGAGATTGCTGCGGAGAGTAAGCCCCATTGCGGCTATGTTAGACGCCTTGTCGAGATTAAAGCTGCAGTGGAAGGAACGCGCTTTTGGGCTCTATCCCCTCAGCTAATCGACGGGTGCCCCATCCTTCGCGTTCTTTACGAAGGGTGGGATAGTCAAATCTCGCCCTTCAACCTCCCACGGAAAGCAGACTTGTCCTTAGGAGACCTGGGTGTTCCGGCCCAAAGCGTGGGTCCGGAACGGAAAGCTGTGGTGGGCTTCGCCCATCGTTTTCGGCCCACGTACGCTTGGGCGAACGAGGGGCACCCGTGTAGAGCTGTGAGGTCCGCAACAGGCTTGAGGGGGAGGCCTGCGTCCGTCCATCCGGCGTTGATGGCGGGGATAGAGCCCAAAAGCAAAATCAGCAGCGTCTATACTGCGGGCATGTACCAGATAAGAGCAGCGACGCCGGCCGATGCGGCCGTCATTACCCACCACCGGCGACGCATGTTTGTCGATGCCGGGCGGCAGAATAACCGCGTCCTCGACGTCATGGCGGAACACTTCAAGCCGTGGGTGGAAACCAGGCTGGCAGATGGACGATACATCGGCTGGCTGACCACCGCGGACGGAGCAGTGGTGGCCGGCGCCGGGCTCATCGTCCTCGATTGGCCGCCACATCCGCTGGACCCGCGCCAGGATAAACGCGGCTACCTGCTGAACGTGTACGTCGAACCGGAGCATCGCCGCAAAAAGCTGGCGAGCCAGCTGATCGATCACGCACTTGCGGAGGCGCGTAAGCAAAAGATCCGGGTGATTGCGCTCCACTCGACGGATGCCGGGAAACCGCTGTACGAAAGCAACGGCTTCCGCAGCACCAACGAAATGTTCTACGTGGAGCAAGTGGAGGGCTGAACCGCCCTTCCTGCTATACTCCGATGTTTATGCGGGTTTTTGTTATTCTGCCGGCCGCGGGGATGGGTACTCGGATGGCACCCGGACACGCTACCCCGAATGCTCCCAAGCAATTTTTGGCTCTGCAGGGTCTGCCGATTCTGGTCTATAGCTTGCGAGCCTTTGCCGCCGTTCCCCGCGTAAGCTGCATTTATGTTGCAGTCCGCAAACCGGAAATAGGTCGCATGGAATCCATGATAGCGGAATATGGCCTGGATTCCCGGGTGCGGGTGGTAGAGGGCGGGGATACACGACAGGAGTCGGTGGGGCGGGCACTCAAGGCGCTTTCGGCGACAGACGATGACATTATCCTGGTCCATGATGCAGTCCGGCCGCTGATCGACCCTGCGACTATCGAGCGGACGATCGAAGCAGTAGAAAATTATGGCGCGGCCATCGTAGGCCTGCCGGCAGTGGATACTATCAAGCAGGTGGAGCGCACAGCTCGGGGCGCGATTGTCACCGCAACGATTCCCCGGGAGTACATTGTCCAGGCACAGACGCCCCAGGGATTTCGCTGGAGTGTTCTGCGGCAAGCCTTTTCCGATGCAGAAGCAGATGGATTTGTAGGCACCGATGAAGCCAGCATTGTGGAGCGATCAGGAGTTCAGGTCGCCGTGGTCCTGGGCTCACCGGCGAATTTGAAAATTACCCATCCCGGCGATCTGCAGCTGGCAGAGTTTTATTTGCAACACCGGTCCTGACGCAGAGAGAGCGAATGAGCATAAGAATCGGCTACGGGTGGGACTCACACGCCTTCCAGCCCGGCCTGCAATTGAAAATCGGCGGCATCGCAATCGATCACCCGGAGGGCCTGGCCGGCCACTCCGACGGCGATGTGCTTCTCCACGCAATTACGGATGCCCTTCTGGGCGCGCTTGCGGTGGGAGATATCGGCAGCTTCTTTCCTCCGGGCGATCCCCGTTGGAAGGATGCCGACTCGGCCATCTTCCTCAACCTTGCTCTGGAAGAAGTACGCACGGCGGGCTATCGCATCGTCAACATCGATACCACGCTGGTGCTGGCCGCACCTAAGATCGGGCCCATCTCCGGCGATATGCGGCAACGGGTCGCGGAACTGCTGGAGATTCAACCCAACGCAGTGGGCATCAAGGCCAAAACGCCCGAAGGCTTGAACCAGGATCACGTGGCCCAGGCTCACGCCGTCGTGCTGCTGGAAAAGAGTGAGAAGAGCGATGAGCTGGCTCTGATGGAAGCCGAGATCGACGACCCCGCGGCAGTGGAGAAGATCCTCACCGATATAGGGGCTGAGGCTCGCAGCGGCAGAGAGCGCAGGCGTATGGTGCCGGTACCGGCCTTCGATACCGAAGACATCACATAGACCTTGCCCCCATACTGGAGGGGCGATAAGCTGGGCAGCACCTTACTGTGGAGGTCAAGCCTTGCTTCCTTTTCCCTTACTGCATCCCATGCATTCGCTGCTTTTCCTACTGTTTTTTGGCTTCTTCGGCGTCTTCTTTTCGATCATCGTGCTTATTCCTTTCTGGTTTATTTTCAAGAAGGCAGGCTTCAGCCCGTTTCTAGCGCTGTTGATGCTTCTGCCCTTTGTCAGCATCTTCGTGTTGTACTTCCTGGCCTTCGCCCGCTGGAATGTAGTTCCTGTAACCGCGGTGTATCCGGCGCCCCCAGTGCCCTATCGGCCGCCGGTATGATCTAGCATCGTAAGAGATGCCAGAACCCCTTAAGACCCCTCGTGTTCGATTCGCGCCCTCCCCCACCGGCTTCCTGCATGTAGGCGGAGCGCGCACTGCTCTCTTTAATTGGCTCTTTGCCCGGCATACCGGCGGCACCTTGATTCTGCGCATAGAAGATACCGACTTCGAGCGCTCCTCGGAGGATATGGTGCAGGGCATCCTCGACGGCATGCGCTGGCTCGGCATGGAATGGGACGAGGGCCCGTTTTTCCAGTCCCAGCGGCTACCGCTCTATCAAGCTACCGCCGAGGAGCTGCGGCGCAGCGGCCACGCGTACTACTGCTTCTGCACCAAAGAGGAGTTGGAAGAACGGCGGGCGCAGGCTGTCGCCGCTGGAAAGCCGCCGATGTATGACCGCCGCTGCCGAACGATCGATCCCAAAGTTGCCTCGGAACGCGCGCAGGCCGGTGAGCGTGGCGCTCTGCGCTTCGCTGTTCCCGAAGGCGGGGCAACCAGCTTCGAAGACGCGGTTTTTGGCAAGGTGGAATTCTCTAACGAGGAGCTGGAGGATTTCGTGCTGCTTCGCTCCGACGGCGTGCCCACGTATCACCTGAGCGTGGTTGCAGACGACCTGGATATGCGCCTGACCCATATTATCCGCGGGGCCGACCACATTTCGAATACTCCCAAGCAGGTGTTGCAATACCAGGCGCTGGGGAAACCGCTGCCGGTCTTTGCTCACCTGCCGCTGATCCTTGGGCCCGATAAGAGCCGGCTCTCCAAGCGCCACGGCGCAACCAGTGTGCTCGCTTACCAGGACATGGGCATCGTGCCGGAAGCCTTCCGTAATTTCCTGGGGCTGCTGGGCTGGACCCCGGGCAACGCAGGTAAGGAGATTTTCAGCTCGGATGAGCTTATTGCGCTCTTTTCGCTGAGTGGTATCTCCAAGTCGAACGCAGTCTTCGACAATGACAAGCTTGCCTGGTTCAACACCGAATGGATCCGGCGTTACAGCGCAGAGGAGTTGCTGACGCTGATCGAACAGGAGTGGGCGAAGGCTGGGTTCCACCCCGACCGCTCGAGGGAAGAAATACTGGCGGCGATTGCTTTGTTGCAGCCGCGGGCGCGCAGTCTTAAAGATTTTGCCGGAGCCTTCCGAGGGTACTTCAGCGATGCGTATGAATACGATACTGCGGCGGTAGCGAAATTTCTTGCCGACGAACAGACGCGCGCGCTTGTGGCCGAATTAGGGGAGCGATACGAGACGCTGGATGAGTTTTGTGAGGCGGGGACGGAGCAGTTGCTGCGTAGCTTTGCTGAGGAAAAGGGCGTTAAGGCCGGCGCTTTGATTAACGGGTCAAGGGTTGCGCTTACGGGACAGGGCGTGGCCCCAAGTTTGTTTGCGGTTATGGGCGCGCTCGGCAAGGAGCGCGTGGTGAAGCGGCTCAAGGCGGTAAATGAGGTGGACGCCGTAAGAAAGTGAAAACACTTCCAGGAGAGGACTGCTGAACCGCAGAAACGCTGCGCTTCGGTCGAGATGACAAAGGGTAGAGTCGTTATGGACCGGAGAAGCGGTCAGGCGACGGGAACTGCTGTCTTCGCAAAGTAGCGGTGCGTGACTCTGTCCATCCAAGTCGCTAACCTTGCGAAATGTAACCCCTCTCCCCTTCTCCCGTCGAGCGTAGCGCAGTGGAGGGATCTGCAGTCGTCGCGGAGTGACCGCTGTTAACTCTGTCCATCCAAGTCGCTAACCTGCGAAATGTAACCCCTCTCCCCTTGTCATCCCGACCGGAGCTCCGGAGGAGCGTAGTGGAGCGTCTGCAGTCGTCTCCTCAGCAACAAATCCAAACCGCTACTGCGCTACGACGTTCACTGACACCGGGATAGTATGCGGAGGCAAACAAGAGTTTGCATCGCAGGCCTGGTAGTGAAGCCCCCCTTGCAACACGTGCTCGCCCTTCTGCGCCGTCACGTGGGCGTGCAGAACAAACTCTCCCGTGTATACGCTGAGCTTTTCCTGTGGAGCAACCTGGAGGGCATACTCCGTTCCCGGTGGGAACTCGACCGCCGTGACGTGAAGACCCGGCGGTTCGATCACCGCCAATCGAGCCCCAATCAACGACTTCTCAGAGGGATGGTGGGAATTGATGTGGAAACCATCGGCGACGCGAAAATGAAGATCAATCTCGGCAGGCCGCTGCGCGGAAACGTTGACTTGCGCCGGAGAAAGAAATTGGACAGCGTCCTCCGCAGGCAACGGCAACGGCTTATCTTTGAGGACCTGCAGCCAAAGAAACATCAGTACAAAGCCGATCACTACCCACCCCCGGCAGCCAGCGCCTTCTTGATGCTGGCTTCGACTTCACTTTTTGAAACCAACCCGGCCGTTTCGGCAACAATCTTGCCATCCCGGCCTACAAAGTAGGAAGTGGGAAGAAATTCGACCCCGCCGTACTTTCGCGACATGGCGTCATCCCCCACAAGCAATGGATAGTTCAGACCCTGCTCCTGGCCGAACTTGGCCAACTTCGCTCGCGGAGTTCCGGCATCGTCCTCGTTCACGCCAAGGATCTCAAAACCCTGCGGCGCGTACTGACTTCGCAAAGCGACCAGCCACGGCATCTCGATCTTGCATGGCGCACACCAGGTTGCCCAAAAATTGATCAGCACCGCCTTCCCTTTGTAGTCAGAAAGCGAGACTTTCTTGCCATCGACGGTTCGCAAATTAAATTCCGGGGCGCGCTTGCCGCGCAGGTCGGGAAGACCTTCGTCGGCGGCGACATCCTGCTGGACGGATTGATTATTGCCTGACTCGGGAACCAGCGTGCCTTGCTGCGCCTGGTGCTGCGCATACTGTTTACGCCGTTTGTAGTTTTTGATTCCAGACCACAGCATCAGCGCTAACGCCGCCAGCACCAGCACGATAACCCATTGATTACGCTTCACGTCTCCATTCTAATGGACGCCTGCTACGATCAATTGTTTCTGCCATGAACGCTCTCACTCCAGCGCAGCTAATCCGTATAGAAGCCGAGGCGCTGCTTAGACTTGCGGCCCGGCTGGAAGACGGCATGGCGGCCCAGTTTGCGCGCGCTGTCGATTTGATAGTGGACTGCGGAGCGCGGCGTGCGCGGTTGGTGGTTACCGGGATCGGCAAGAGCGGAATTATCGCTCAGAAGCTGGTGGCCACGTTCAACTCAACCGGGACCCCCGCCCTGTTCCTCCACCCTGCGGAAGCTCTCCACGGGGACCTTGGCATGCTGGCTAAGGGTGATGTGGTGCTGGCGCTCTCGGCCAGCGGCGAGACCGAAGAAATCCTGCGCCTGCTACCGGCGCTGAAAAGGGTCGGCGACGCCCTGATCAGTTTCTGCTGCGCTATGACTTCCACGCTGGCACTGGCCAGCGATATAGCCCTGGACCTGAGCATCGAGCAGGAAGCTTGTGGCATGGGCCTGACCCCAACCGCCTCGACCACGGTCATGCTGGCACTTGGGGATGCACTTGCCGTCGCAGTTTCGCTCAAAAAAGGCTTTCGCGCGGAAGACTTTGCCGACTTACATCCCGGCGGCAAGCTGGGCAGGAAATTGGCGAGAGTGCGGGAACTGATGCACTCCGGTGACGCCGTGCCAACCGTATCCGTCGCCACGCCGATGCCGGCCGTCATTTACGAGATGAGCCGCAAAGGCCTTGGCATGACCACCGTGATCGAGGGAAAAACCCTGATCGGCATCATGAGCGACGGCGACCTGCGCCGGTTGCTGGAGTCCAAAGGACCGGACGCATTGGCGATGACCGCCGGCGACGCCATGAATCGCACTCCCAGAACCATTACCGCGGACGAGTTTGCCTTCCGTGCGCTCAGCGTGATGGAAGAAAACAAAATCACCTCGCTGGTGGTGGTCGACTCCGCCCGCTGCGTGACCGGCGTCCTCCATTTGCATGATTTGTGGGGACTTGAGCTGATCTGACGCCGGGAGTCGAAAGGCATCCGCGATCATTCTGCCGCACGATTGCCTGCCACAAAGGATCGGGTGCCCCATCCTTTGTGGCAGGGCAAGAAATACTCGCCTCTACCATTAGACCTATCCTTGGTTTTCATCACCCTGGGTGAGCCGCAGGCTCATGGGGACGCGGCTTAGGAGGTGGCTGCTTCGGCCGCTGCGATGGTGTCGTACGTCTTGATGAGGGTCTGAGCGCTGGTGAGTTTGAGCAATTCGGCCACCCGGTAATTGACCGCTACCAAGCGAAGAAAACGGCCGAGGCGTTTGGCCGATACATAGTAGTTGAGCAAAGTGCCGAGACCGGCAGAATCCATGTACTCCGATTCTGTAAAGTCGACGATTGTGACCGTTTCCGTACCGGCGTTGAGGGCTTTCTGGAAGTCGAACAAGTTGGCCAGGGTGATCGGCCCGTGCAAGCGAAAGATCCGGACATCCGCGGTATTACCCGGAACAACTTCGAAGGTCAAAGGCTCGTTATACATAGCACCCGTGATTGTAGAAAGTGGGCCGTCCGGTTTGATGACAGTCCCGTTAATACCTCCACCATTTAGAATCAACAGAGAATGTATCGTTGGTCGAAGCTATTCATCCCCACTTTGCGCGAAGCCCCGGCCGATGCCGAGGTAGCGAGTCACAAATTCCTTTTGCGGGCCGGATACATTCGTCAAGTCGGCGCCGGAATCTACTCTTACTTGTTTCTCGGACAGCGCTCCATTAACAAAATCCAGGCCATCGTTCGGCAAGAGATGGACCGCATAGGCCAGGAATTCCTTTTACCAGCCCTGCACCCCAGAGAACTGTGGGAGGAGAGCGGACGCTGGACCAGCATGGGCCAAAACCTGTTCAAGGTACAGGACCGAAAAGGCGCCTGGCTGGCCCTGGGCATGACCCACGAAGAGGTAATGACCGACATCGCCCGTAAAGAACTGCGTAGCTACAAGCAGTTGCCGCAAATCTGGTACCAGATTCAGACCAAGTTCCGCGACGAGCCGCGGCCTAAGGCAGGCCTGCTCCGGGTGCGCCAGTTCCTGATGAAGGATAGCTACTCCTTCGACCTGGATGACGCGGGACTGGACCACAGCTACAAGCTGCATGACGGCGCTTATCGAGCCATCTTCACCCGCAGCGGCCTCAGGTTCGTGGCCGTGGAGGCGGATTCCGGAGCCATGGGCGGCTCTCAATCGCAGGAGTTCATGGTTTACGCCGATGCCGGCGAAGACCTGATCGTCAGCTGCCCCACGTGCAACTATGCCGCCAACCTTGAAAAAGCGACCTCTCAGCTATGGCCGGTCGAAGACCTGCCGGGGAATGATGCTCCGGAGCTGGTGCATACTCCGGGACACCGCACAATCGACGCCGTAGGCGCGTTTCTGCAATTAGAACCGGCTCACCAGATCAAGACCATGGCTTACATGTCTCTGACCCCGGCGGACAAGGTGGGGGCTGCAGAGATCGTGAGCCCCATCGTGGTTCTGCTGCGCGGCGATCACACTATCAACCAGGCCAAGCTTGCCGCACTGTTTCCCTCTGTCCGCGAGCTGCGGCCCATGGTTGCGGAGGAGATCGTAGACACGTTTCATTCTCCGGCTGGTTACCTTGGACCCATCGGTCTCGACATCCTGCCCGCGGGCGAACAGCCCGAGGCGGGCAAAGTGACGGTGGTCCTGGATCGTGCGCTCGAAGGCCGCCATAATCTGGTCGCCGGGGCCAACCAGGAGGAATATCATCTGCGCAATGTGACACCGGGAAGGGATTTTGCTCCTACCCTGACGGCAGACGTGCGGAATGTGATGGAGGGCGAGAACTGCCCCCAGTGTCCGGCCGTGCCCGGCACACCGCTCAAGGTCGCGAAGGCCATTGAGGTGGGACATATTTTCAAGCTGGGTTACCGGTATTCCGATGGAATGGGAGTGCGCGTGCTGGACCCGAACGGTAAGGAAGTGACTCCGATTATGGGCTGCTACGGGATCGGGATCGAACGCATCCTAACTGCAGCCATTGAACAGAACCATGATGGCAACGGCTTCTGGCTGGGACGGTCGATTGCACCCTTTGATGTGGTCGTGACTGTGACGAATATGGCCGACAACCATCTTGCAGCCGTTGCCGAGCAAGTGGCGGCGAGCCTTGAGGATGCGGGATTTGAGGTTTTACTGGATGACAGGGATGAGCGGGCTGGCGTCAAATTCAAAGATGCGGACCTGGTCGGAATACCCTACAGAATCAATGTAGGCAAGAAAGCGGCAGAAGGACGGTTGGAGCTGGTGACGCGCTCGACGGCGACGAGCCAGGATGTTCCTATTGCAGAAATAGTCAAGCGGCTTCAAGAAGCCGTCTAATGCCGAAGCGGAGTTGATAACTTGGCAGTCAAAATCAGCGTTGTACGCACAAACTTGCTGAAACACCCCGTGCGGAACATCATCCTGCTGATAGTGGGTGGCACACTCCTGCTCGGCCTGGTGGTTGGCGAATCCATTTTTGGGTATTACTACTACCAGAATCGCCATGTCGTGGAAGAGCGCTTGCAGAAAGGGTTCTTTGAGCAGACGGCAAAGATTTATGCCGCGCCAAAGGAATTACGCATCGGTCAAAAGTTGACTCCGCGGATTGTTGCCCAGGAGCTGCACGACGCGGGTTATAGCGGGGACGGGGATCGCGACCGCTCGACGATGGGAACCTACGCCCTCAACGAAGGCAGCATCACCATTCAACCGGGTCCGCAGTCGTACCACTCCCAGCAAGGCGCCACGGTTACTTTCAGCGACGGCGACGTCAGCAAGATCTCGGGCGATGGCGGCCAGGATCTGGATGCCTATGAACTGGAACCGCAGCTCATCACCGGGCTGTCTGAAGGCCAGTACCGCACCAAGCGGCGCCTGATTACCTTTAATGAGTTGCCTGCGAACCTGGTCAATGCGGTGACGTCTATCGAAGACCGGCGCTTCTTTGAGCACGGCGGGGTCGACTACTTTCGCCTGGTTGGAGCGCTTCGTGACGATTTGCGCCTGGGCCGGCGGCGCGAGGGGGGTTCTACCCTCACTATGCAGCTGGCCAAGAACTTCTTCCTATCGCCGGAGAAGAGGCTGAGGCGCAAGATCGTCGAAATTGCCATCACCTTTCAGCTGGAAAGCCGGTTTACCAAGCAACAGATCTTTCAGCTCTACGCCAACGAAATTCCCCTGGGCCAGCAGGGCAGTTTTGGTATCAACGGGTTCGGCCAGGCGGCACAGACCTACTTCGGCAAAGATGTGGAACAGCTCGACCTGGCGCAGTGCGCGTTGCTTGCTGGAATGATCCAGCATCCCAGCTTTCTCAACCCCTATCGCCACCCGGACCGGGCCATCCCACGCCGCAACCGGGTGCTCGACGCCATGGTCGAAACCGGCAAGATCACCAAAGACCAGGCAATCCAGGCCAAGGCTGAGCCGCTCAAACTGGCTCCCATGAACATCGATGCCGGCGAGGCGCCTTACTTTGTCGACCTGGTCCGCGACCGGCTGGTGCAGCATTTGGGCGATACCGATTTCAATCATTCGGGTCTGCGCATTTATACGTCGCTCGATCCGGATTTGCAGCGGGTGGCCGCAGAATCGGTTACGGAGGGCATGAAGGTAGTCGACGAGCAGGTTGAGAGGCTGCATGCGCGGCGGGTAAAAGCGGGGGATGACACACCTATCAATTATCCCCAGGTGGCGCTAGTCGCACTTAATCCCCATACCGGCCAGGTGCTGGCGCTGGTTGGAGGACGGAACTACGGGGCTAGCCAGTTTGATCATGCAGTGCAACATCGCCCGACGGGATCCATTTTCAAGCCGTTCGTGTACGCCGCCGCGTTCAACACCAGCCTTGCCGGCACGATACTGACCCAGCCGCCTCCTCAGGCTGCTGCTGGTGAGGAGCTCGTATCCGCGGATCCTGCTCCGCCCGATCCCGGCAGACAGAGCGGGATTTTTACTGCCATCACGATGCTCAGCAACAGGCTGACCACCTTTGAAAATGGTTACGCTCCGGGCAACTACCACCATGACACCCGTTATGAAGGGGACATCACAGCGCGCACCGCGCTACAGTTTTCGCAGAACAACGCTACCGTCTCACTGGCGCAAATGGTGGGTTACAACAATGTAGCCGCGCTGGCGCGGGACGCCGGGATCAAGTCTGCACGCGGAACGCCCTCAGTTGCTTTGGGCTCCTACGATGCAACTCCTCTGGATATGGCGGGCGCATATACCACGTTCGGGAACGGCGGGGTAAGGATCGATCCCTGGCTGGTGGCCTCCATCCGCTCCGCGAATGGGGACGTACTGAACGACTATCCGCCCAACACCAAGCCTATTCTCGACCCTCGCGCTGCTTATCTGACTTTGGCGTTGATGGAGAACGTAATTAACGCTGGCACCGGCGCCACCGTTCGCGCTCGTGGCTTTACCGCCCCTGCCGCTGGCAAGACCGGAACTTCTCATGATGCGTGGTTCGCCGGTTTTACCAGTAATCTCCTGTGTGTGGTTTGGATAGGCAACGACGACTACTCCGATCTGAAGATGGAAGGTGGGAAAGCGGCGGGCCCCATGTGGGCGGAATTCATGAAGAACGCTGTGAAGCTGCCGCAGTATTCCGATACCCGCCAGTTCGTTGCTCCTCAAGGTGTTTCGACTGTGCGGTTGGATAAAGTGACCAACCTGCTGGCGGACGCCAGCTGCCCGCAGGATTACGACGCCGTTTTCCTGGACGGAACCGCGCCGACGCAAACCTGCGATCAGAGCGCCGGCGATCAGCGGAATTTGTTCCAGAAGGTCTTTGGCATTGGCAAGGAGAATACGGTTGGTCCTGCAGCCCCGGCGAACGGGATTCCTGCGATGCCCGCGGCGGCCACAGGAGCTCAAGCGGCAGCCGCTACAGCCCAGCCGGGACCGGCTCCGCCTCCGCCCGACCAACAGCAAAAGAAGAAACGGGGCTTCTTTGGGAGATTGTTCGGCGGTAAGAGCGATAACGACAAACAACAGCCGCAGCCGGACACTTCGCAGCCTCACTAGAGTTGATTGGCGCGAAACTGCCAAGTAGGAAACTCGGTGTTCCCCCGAAAAACATTCCCAAGAGAGAGCCGCCGAACCGCAGGTCCCTCCACTGCGCTCCCCAGGATTTCCTACTTCGCGCTGCTAGCGACGTCCGCTTGTGCGGCTCTCGGTAGAGAGAGCCGCATGCAGATCCTCAACGCCACGGGTCTCCACAGGAAATCCGGGGGAGCGCAGGGGAGGGACCTG
>Ga0302177_10002797_pt1 | contig 12197 bp, 9 predicted proteins | sample I_Palsa_E1_2_FD_198780 | JGI IMG/M metagenome (GOLD analysis project Ga0302177, IMG submission 198780) | Peat permafrost microbial communities from Stordalen Mire near Abisko, Sweden - I_Palsa_E1_2 | ecosystem: Environmental > Terrestrial > Soil > Palsa > Peat permafrost | place: Sweden: Abisko... | reverse complement strand
GTGCTGCGTGCCATCAATCGCAAGCCCGCGGCGAGCAAAGCGGATGCTGCCGTATCTCCACGTCGACCGGTGATCGTGCGGCCGTCGAACGTGAAGGCGATCTCTTCGTCGGCGAGCCGTGCGCCCAGACGACCGTTAGGATGGGTCATGGGGGAAGCGTCGTTGTTGTGCGCGCGCGTCGCTTTCGGCGGCAAGCTTGATATCCAATACCGTGCCGTCGGAGGGGTTGCGACGCACTAGAAGCCACGCGCGGCACCCGTTGACATGCTGCCAGTGCTCCCAGCTCATCGTGAGCCGATTGACGCGCAGATAGACTTCGTCGCAGGCATCGGTGCCGGGCTCGGCCAGCGTCTTGCGGAAGCGAAATTCCTCCAGCTCCCGTGCGCCGCAAAAAGGACAATCCAGCCCGGTCAATGGCGCACCGGAAGCGGCCCAAACCCGAGCTCATCCAATCGATGAGCGGTTTGAAAGCGCGCAAGACGCTGATGTCTGATGAGATCGGGCGCCGAGCCGGCGGCCGAGGCGAGAATGGCATTCGTACGAATGAGCAAGTTCGATGACACCGCGTGCACTGTACATGACGTTGTCGTTAAGATCCCGCCACAGAGTTTCCCGGCGCCACAATGAGCAGTGATTCTCGGACAGCAGCGACTTCGACCGGACGGTCGTGGTATTGCGCCCCACGTTGGCCACCGCATCGTCGCTGATTACTATGCGCCGCTACGAGGTCGCGATGCTCTCGACATCTGGACGCCGCCTGCTGCTCGACCTTGCAGCCATCATGACCGCAGGACTTAAGGTCGGCGCTTTCAGGAAAACTTTGCGGCCATCGTGGTCTTCCTCCTCGGTGCTTATCTCCGGCTTGGTGTTGTATACCCTCTTGTGCTGCTCTGCGCTCGCACAGAGCCCTGCGACTACGCGGGAGAACCCTTCAGATCCTGGCGTCAAGGACCCCAAACTCTTCGATCCCAGGCGGTCGCTTGAAGGCACGCTCGAAGGGCGAGTCGCCGACGGTTTCACACTAGCGGCGGTCGGCGACTGCATCATCACACGCCCAATCTCACAAAATGCCGGGCGTGATCCAGCGTTCGCCGCAGTGCTCAAAATGCTGAGAGCTGCCGATGCGACCTACGGCAACTTGGAAATGTCCATTCTTGACCTGACGGTATCACGCCCCGGTCCGAATCCGGGCCCTGACGACTGGCCCATGGCGGCAACGCCTGCGGTGGCAAAGGATCTCAAAGCCATGGGCTTCAGCGTACTGTCCAGGGCGAATAATCACGCGCTCGATTGGGGGAACGAGGGCATGCGCGAGACTAACCGGTGGCTCGATGAAGTGGGCCTCGTCTATGCGGGTGTCGGACTCGATGAAAGCAGCGCTCGCGCTCCGCGTTACTTCGAAAGCGGCAAAGGACGGATTGCGATCGTGTCGATGGCCTCAACGTTTACACCGAACACGGATGCTCTGGATCCTCACGGGACGGTGCCTGGACGTGCGGGAATCAGCGCCCTGCACCTTAAGAAGTACGTCGTAGTGCCCGAGTCCGCAATGGAGGAGCTGCGGCGGGTACGCGCAACGCTCTATCCCGACGGGACACACGCATCGTCCAGCCCGTTCGTGCTATTCGGCAACAGCTTCGAAACGGGGAGCACGTACTCCAATCGCTACGAAATGGATCCGGATGATCTACTCGCGATACTCAAGGGCATAAGATTGGGGCGACAGGATTCGGACTTTCTAATCACAACTATCCATTCACATGAGCCCGACCGGAGCACCGCCCCGGATCCTGACACTGATATGGCGGATACGCCGGCGAAATTTTTACAGGAACTCGCGCACTCCGCCATCGATAGTGGCGCCGATGCATTCATGACGACGGGCATCCATCATCTCGGGCCTATTGAAGTCTATCGCGATCGACCGATCTTCTATGGTCTTGGCAATTTCTTTTGGGCCGACACAGACCAAACAATCTCGAGCGACGTCTATCGGACGAGCAAGGACATCCTCGCACGGGCGTTTCAGCATCCCGAGCGCGTCACCGACACGGATGTAGCCGTCCAGGGCAACTTCCCCTACTTTGCCGGCGACGCGGTGTACGAGTCGATCCTTGCGGTGGCTCAGTTTCGTGCGGGGCGCTTGAGCGAGCTTCGCCTCTACCCCATTGATCTCGGCTACGACCGTGTCCCCACGGAAAGCGGAACGCCGCGATTGGCGAAGCCGGAGCAGTCGCGACGCATACTGGAGCGACTGCAGAAGAGCTCGGCGCCTTACGGAACACGAATCGAGATCGAGGGAAGCGCTGGCGTAGTTCGCCTCGGCCGCAACTGAAGGCAACGTCGCTCGACTTAGCGCTGCCCGCTTTGATGATCCCTTTTGGTTTTGCCGGGCGAAAGCGCGCAATTAATTTTCAACCGCATGCGGAGCGCAGCCCCGGCGCCGTCCGAATCTAAGGTGGGATTCGGGCGCCTGCCCGGATGCTCTGCCTCGACTTTGTAGTGAAGCTCGCTACTTCATGAATCTCGGAGCGTTGCTTCCGTCACGACAGCCAAAACACCAAGCCAACTGTCGAATAGCTATTGCTGCCTCATTAAGCCGTAGCGCGGACGCAACATGCTTCCGCTTAATCGGATGACTGTGTTTTTTGCGTAGATGTGCTATATATGCTTGTATATAGCGCTAATAATAATACAAGAGAAGCCATCTCCCCGGTTGCTTATGGATGATGGCGTGTCGCGATATAACTTTTTGAAAACAACTGTGGCCGTAGGCGTCTCGGAGATGTAATACCGTGAAAAAGTTAGTCCTGACCTTGGTAGTCATGAGCGCAACCGCGGGTGCGGCGCGCGCGGCGGAAACCTCCTTCGAAATTTATACGGTGCTGGACGATAGCGTCGCTCATATCGAACACTCGCTGCCCACCAGCGACGTTCATACCTTTGGGTTCAACTCCTACAACGTTCCAGGAGAGGACCAACCGTCGCGCTGGGCGGTGGTTGCAGGCGCCGAACAGATGTCGCGCTATGGTCTGCAAGGAAGTGAGACGTTCAGTAACGGCTTCAGCGGCTTCTTCAGGCTCGAAGGGGCGATAAATTCCGCCTCGGGACAGATCGCGAACAACGGCCGCTCCGTGCTGAACAATGCGAATGACCTCTCGACCATCAGCAGCGCATCGGCGATCAATGGTCAGGCTTTCTCACGCGCCCAATACGTCGGCATCGCGTACCCGATGTTCGGATCCATCCAGATTGGACGAACTGTGGCGTTCTCAACCGAACAGACTTCCGAATTCGATCCTCTGCATGCCTCGGGTCTTTACTCTCCCATTGGCTATTCGGGCACCATCGGCGGCGGCCTCGGAATTACGGAAAATTCGCGGCTCGACAACAGCATCCGCTACGACAACAAGATCGGCGATGTGAGCTTCGGCGTCCAATATAAGATCGGTGAAACCGATAGCTCTGAAGCCGCGGACGTAGGTTCGGTGCTGGAGGGAGTGGTCGCTTACCACGCCGGGCCATTGAGCGTGGAAGCGGCAGCATCCAAGGCCAAAAACACGCCGGCGCTGTCGTACAAACTCTTCACGAACGATGTCGGCCTGCGGGTTTCGGACTCTTTTGGATTCATGGTCACCGGCAAGTACGACGTCACATCAAGAATCGCGATTTCCGCCGGCTTCGAGCATTCCGACCAGACCATACCTTCCAGTTCGAATAACTGGAACACCCAAATCACTTCGTACTACAACATGCCCCTCGCCGGCCTCGTCACGGCGAAGGCATTCGACTCCACCTGGGGTGACGCGCCGATACGAACGATGTGGGCGGGTGCCGGCTTTAAGGTAACGGACGCTTTCACGGTGAGCGCGGGCTATTACAACGTGAACAACGAAGCGAATAGCCACAACGATCAGTACACCATCCAGCAATTTGGGATCATACCCAGCTATGCACTCAATGAGCGCTTTGACGTCTATGCGGGACTCCTGATTGCGCACTACACCGGCGCCTACCTGACCCAGTTCAGCCCGATTACGGTCGCGACCGGTAACGTGCTCTACGGCATTGGCGTGCGGGCAAAAATCTCCAAGGGATTTGCCTTCTAAATCCCAACGGAGCGCAGCGAACGCAAATATTTGACGGGCTCTGAAGAGAGGCGGAACCGCGACAGTGAGGTAATGTCTGCCATCGCTTACGGTTTTACTGAGGCTGCGTTTTATACCGTGAAGCGCGCGCCAGAATACGGCGAGAGCCCTCTGAGTCTGTAAGCCGGCCAACGCGCGGAGCACGACCGGTATATAGTGAGCGCCCGCTCCAAGAGTGACGTTTCGGCTGTTTGCAGTGTCCCGTCAGCCTAATCTTCGAAAACGAGCGCCAAGCGCCATCATAACCGCCATCTGCAACTGCGATTGGAACGCGAATGAGTAACGCAGCAGGTGCGCCCCGGCGGACAGCGCCATGGGCTGCGCGGGCACTCAAGAACCCGGTTGTTCGAATAGTCTTGGCGCTTCTCTCGATCGCGATACCGTTCGCTGTTGTAGCGACGCCTTTGAACATGTTCGTCTCGGAAGTGTCGCTGAAGCGGGCGGGAGCGATTCTGCTGTCGGCGGTCGTCCTGAGCTCTTATTGGGCCTACGTGCGCATCGTCGAGAGGCGCCCGGTTACCGAGCTGTCTCGGCCGCATAGGCTCCGCGAATTTGGCGCGGGTATCCTGCTCGGGGCCTCGCTGTTCTGTTTGACGGCGGGCGTGCTCGCCGCGCTTGGTGTTTATCAGGTAACCGGCAAGAACGGCTGGTTGGCGATGCTCGCCACCGTGCCTGGCTTCATCCTCTCCGGGGTTCTTGAAGAAGTGGTAATGCGCGGCATCGTGTTTCGGATCCTGGAGCAGTCACTCGGCAGTTGGGTTGCTCTTGCGATATCGGCCGCTATCTTCGGCCTGCTTCATTTACACAATCACGGTGCGACGGTGCCCAATGCCGTTGCGGTCATGGTGGAAGCCGGAGTTTTGTTGGCGGCGGCCTATATGCTGACGCGTCGCCTGTGGTTCTGCATTGGCATTCATATTGCGTGGAACTTTACGGAGGGCGGAATCTTCTCGGCCGCAGTCTCCGGAGGTCACGCGAAGGGTCTGCTGCAGGCCAAGTTGTCTGGTCCGGACTGGCTGACCGGCGGCGCATTTGGCGCGGAAGGGTCGGTCGTTGCCGTGGCGATTTGTGCCGCTGCGGGAGTTGCGCTCGTGGCCAAAGCCGTGATGAAGGGCAATGTCGTCCAGCCCTTCTGGTCGGCAAAGAGCCCTCAATGACTGGCGACCTCGCGGAGTTGATCCGCATAATTCGAGATATTCGAATCGCGCTCCTTACGACCGTTGGCGACGAAGGGCAATTCCATACAAGGCCGGTTCAGACGCTGAAAGTTGAAGCCGATGCAACGCTTTGGTTCTTCACCGATTGGACGAGCCCAAAGGTGGCCGAGCTGCGTCATGACGTTCGGGTGAGTCTCGGATACGCAGATCCAGCTAAGAATGTTTACGTCGCTCTCTGTGGCGAGGGCAATCTGATCCGTGATCCTCAAAAGGCACAGGAACTGTGGAGCATCGAGCAGCGTGCGTATTACCCTAAAGGCCCGGACGATGAGCGACTCGCCCTTTTGCGGGTCTCGATCGTGCACGCCGAATATTGGATCGCTCCAGGGCGAGCGTCGTATATCGTCGCCGCTGTTCGAGCAGCCGCGACGGGCGCGCCGGTGGGGGTGATTGGAGAGAATCACAAGGTCAAGTGAACTTGCCTGGTGTCGCGCGACTGGCGCGAAAACTTCAAAACCTAATGGTTGGTCGAATGGAAATACGCATAGGACGAGCAATGCTGGTCTGGGCCGCGGCTGTGTTGCTTGCGTACGCCACCTCTTCCTGGTGCGAAAACCACACACCGTCTGCGAGTGCCCAGAGCGCTGTGCCTTGCACGGGCGGCAACTACCGACAGTTTGATTTTTGGGTTGGGGATTGGGATGTCTTCGATGTGGAAAACCCCGCAGTAGTTGTCGCGCATGCACGCGTTGAATTGATACTCAATGGTTGCGTTCTGCATGAGCTGTATGAAGGCCTAGATGGTCACAGAGGCGAGAGCTTCAGCATCTACGATGTCTCGCGCGACACTTGGCATCAAAGCTGGGTCAACGATCACGGCTACTTGCTGACAATCGAGGGGCGTATGCACGGCAGCTCCATGAACCTTGAGGGGATCGACCACTTGCCAAACGGCAACCCGCGGCAGGTGCGTGGAGAATGGCGCCCCCAGGACCGCGGTGTTCGCGAGGTGGCGGCGCGGTCCACCGATGGAGGGGTGACATGGGCGCCTTGGTTTGATCTTCTGTTTCTGCCGCACAGACCGACCGCTCACAACTGAACCGGCCACCAATAGGCGGTCAACCCAAATGCTATGCATTCCTCGGGTTCGACCCAGGGAGTCTCGGTCGGCCGCATCGCCCATGAAACTTGACTGCCATCCAAACCGGACAGACGCAATATTCGCTTCAATCCTCTCGTTCCGCCGTGGGTTATGACAGCGCGATGAAAATCGCGTTGGAGTGCCGTATCGGCAGTTCCTCGAAGCCTTTCGAACAAAAGAAGTCGCTCAGTGCGTTGCCGTACAGACTCAGTAGAGCGTACCCGCCATTGTGACAGATGCAAAAGGCCATAAATCCGCGTGTCAATTATCGGCGCAAAGACGAAGGGCACACTTCCGCAAGAGTCCGCCGACACAGGCGAACCAATCGGAAAAGTTTTCAGAATAATCCCTTGAGGGCTGAGGATCGAAGGAACTAACGAGGCGAACTTATGCGTGGATTTAAATTTGTCGTATTGGCTGCCGTTGCTGGAAGCTCCTTTGCTCTCGCCGTACCAACGGTAGAAGCTCAGGTAAGCGTCAGCATCGGTTTAGCTCCTCAATGTCCCTATGGGTACTATGACGCCGCGCCCTACGGCTGTTCGCCTGCCGGATATTACGGCCCCGAATGGTTTAGTGGTGGCGTCTTCGTGGGGGCTGGCCCGTGGTTCCACGGCCCGGAGAACTTCCGTGGGTACGTCAACAACGGCTTCCACCCTGAGCATGGCTACAGGGGTCCAATGCCAAGCCCCGGCGAGAGGGCGGAACCATCGAGACGTGTCGATAGCGCTCACTTCAACGGCAACGAAGAGCGAGATGGACGTGGCCATGCGACAGGCGGCGGACACTGAAAGCGGCTCGATTTTGCGGTCAGTCCAAACCGCGGTAATTTGGTCTTCGAAACTGTCCGCGTAGTGTCTACAGTTCTTGGGGTGCAAATGCTGACTTGATGAGGTGGCGGCGCCGGTGTAGCGGACACCGGCGATGCCCGGCAACGCACCACGCCCATACATGCCGGCCCGCATGTCAAATTCCTATCATGACCCTCGGCCGCGTCGGCACTACTCCCATTCGAATGTGCCGACACTCCCAGTCCACGACTTTGCATCGCCGTGCATATGATATGTTATCCGTGGTCTACCATTGCTGGGACGACTGGCGGAAATGCAATGGCGGGTGTTCACCGCTCCAAAATAAAGCGCGGCTTCCTCTGCGGCGAAGCAGAATGACGTATTGGGCGCGGACCGTTGCCATCGTTTTGTCTCCGCGGATGCGATGACCTCGCCATCAGCGTGAATACCGGGCAAAGGGGCGCTGATTTAGCTGAGAACCTCAAACTCTTGGCAGACTGGATCCGATGAAACTTGCGGATCTAATGAGGGTCTCGCTTGATGAACTTCGCATGCAAATGCTCTAAAAGCGAGTCTGGGGAACGCCGGTAAGACGTCAAATGAGGTGTCCACGGCGTCCCCAGGGTAGCTTTCATAAAATTTTCGGGCTTTAGGCGATGCGTAGCAGATGTGCAGCATGCGCAAAGCCGTTCCGAGCTAGTCGACCTTGATTCGCGCCTTTGCAGCCATGAATTGGACGTTCATCTGTTTCCTGATTTCGTCCGAAAAATTCTCCTTTACATCACTCCACACATTGTTCTCCTCTTCCTTGATGTGATGCTCAACGAGCTCCTTCAGCACCTTTGCGACTGCCATATGCTCTGCCGAGGCCGAGGCGCCCAGCGCTTCGAGACGCTGCAATGTCCTGCTCGCGAGTTCATGTTCGACGTAGCCCTCTTGGCCGTCCGTCTGGGCTTCTTTGTCACGGAGGGCAATGACTCGGTCGTAGACAACCTTTTCTTCCGCCTTGGTATGAGGAACAAGGGCCTGTTTAATCTGCAGAACCAGGCGACTGCGTTGTTCGCCACCTTCGGCATCCTGAAGGTCTGCGAGCAGGTCTTTCACCTCGTCGTGCTCTTTTTTCAAAGTGTCCAGGATATCCGTATCTTCTACCGCGGCGGGCTCGGGAGTCAGAGCTTTGCCCACGGCCTTCGTCGCTTTCCGCACTTCACTTCGTACGCTCATGGAAAGATCTCCTCTGTTCAGTTTGTAGGGCGGCCCCGGCCGCGGCGATTGCCTTGCTACCCGGTGGCAGGTTGAACGGTATCTTCGTTAAATCACCGCACGCTGTTTGTAGGACGAGTCAGCATTCCTTTGTCAGCGGGCGACCGCTCGCGACGAGCGTTGCTGAGACGAACCTTTCACTGAGACTGACGAATCACCATTTCCTTTAGTGTCCTTGGAAGGCACCGATGGACCGAGATGAAGCTCAGCCTTGGCCGCGCCCGACCTCGAAGATGACCCCAAGACCGGACCACGGAGAAAATAGTTAACGAGGGTCGGGCCGCCTCGCCGGGCGAAAGGCTCTCATCACCGGCGGCGATAGCGGGATGGCCCGGGCTGCCGCGATCGCATTCGCGGGTGAAGGCGCAGACGTAGCGATCAACTACCTGCCCGCTGAGGAACCGGATGCGAGGGAAGTAGTCGGTTTTCACAAAGGGACTGGCAAAGCAGCTTGTAAAACAGGGTATTCGCGTCAACGCTGTGGCTCCCGGCCCGATATGGACGCCGCTTCAGGTGACTGGCGGCCAATCGCCGCAAAAAATTCCTAACTTCGGGCGTGATACGCCGATGGGTCGCTCAGGCCAGCCCGCGGAGTTGGCGGCGATCTACGTTCTTTTGGCGTCTAATGAGGACAGCTATTCGACGGGACAAGTCTATGGTGCGGTCGGTGGTCGCGGCGGGCCCTAGCAAAAGCGATGCCCCGTGCCCTCCCTAAGCGAAGCGCTAAGCCGCCAAACGTAACTGAGAATGTCGAACAGCCGGAACGCACGCGCCAAAGAGAGGCAGGACACGGCAGTCACCCAGCGTCGCTCCGTCACTTTCCTCACTTCTCCGCCGTCGCTGCTACGTCTAAGGTAAAGCGAGGCATTTTTCTCAGCCCTTCCGGGCCCATTTCCTCCACATAGAAGCTTAGAAGGAATGCCCTCAGCTACTCAATTGACCGTCTTTGTCTTTTGTGCGCGTGGCCACATTCGCGCTGAAATATGTTCACACTCCAGTTTTCAAAGTGTGCGAAGCATGCGCGCTCTCTAACTGCCCGTCTTTCACACTGAGTCCACTTTCGCTTGAGGCGCGTGTGAAAACTCTACTCTTGGCACTCACAACGCTGATCGGCGCGCCCAAGACGCTAATACGAGTGCCATGGCTTCGACGCCTTCGCCATCGGTGGGGATCCGGCAGCGAAATCCCTGAATTACAAGCAATGTTCGAACATTCCCCGCATGGCAGTTTTGTCGTAGACGCACAGAGCTTACAGATTCTTACCACAAACGCCGCGCTCCGCCATACCCTCGGATTGAATGAAGGTGAGCTCAAAGCGCTCACGCTCCAACAGTTGTTTGCTCGCGACGAAGACGCCAACACGCTGATCGCCCGCTTAAGCGATTGCGATTCCAGGACACCGGTGCGGACCCGGCGGCGCGGCCCCAACGGGCAAATGCTTGATCTTGAAATCAGCCGCTATCCGATCGACCTCGGAGAGCGCCGCCTTCATGCTTACACAACGCACGATGTGACCGTGCGTAGCAGCTTTGAGACGCAATTAATCGAGAATCAACAGCGGTTGGATCATCTTGCCCATCATGATCAACTGACAGGCCTGCCCAATCGTCTTTTTCTTGCTGCACACTTGCCCAGCGCGATTGCAGCGGCACGGCAAAGCGGTCAAATCCTCGCGATCCTGTTTCTAGATCTTGACCGCTTTAAACATATCAATGACTCCCGCGGACATGAAACCGGGGATGCGCTGCTCAAGGCGGTCGCCCAGAGGATTCGCTCCACAGCGCGCAGTGCCGATGTCGCGGTACGTATGGGCGGGGATGAATTTATAGTCATACTTAAGGAAGTGACCAACACCGCGCAGGTGAACGAGGCAGCCGAACGCATTGTCGAGGCACTCTCGCGTCCTTTCGTTATCAACGGCCGCCCGATTGCGACGACCGTGAGCATAGGCGTCAGTCTTTTTCCACGCGACGGTGCCGACATGGGCGAGCTTTTGCGCCATTCGGATACCGCCATGTATCAGGCTAAGGAGCGGGGACGCAACAACTGGCAGATCTTCAGTCCTATCATGGGTCGACGCCTTAAGGCCCGCGTAGCGATTGAAAGTCACCTGCGCGCCGCGCTACAGCTGTCCCAGCTTGATGTCTATTACCAACCGATTGTCGATATTGAGACGCAACGTGTCGTAGCTCTTGAGTCTTTGGTGCGTTGGAAACATCCAGAGTATGGCTTCATATCGCCAACGCGCTTCATCGGGGTTGCGGAGGAAAGTGGTCTAATCGTGCCCATCGGCGAGTTCGTGCTCAAGCGTGTGCTCGACGATGCGCGTCGCTGGCTCGATGCGGGCCACACAATGGTTCCGATCGCCATCAACGTCTCTGCTATTCAGCTGCAACGCTATGACTTCGCGGGCCTCATCTCGAAAATGACGCGCGCGAAGGGCTTGAGCCCCACCATGCTGCAGATCGAACTGACCGAGAGCGCCGTATTCGAAACTCTGGACGCGCGCAACGGTGAATCCAATAACGACGCCGTGGAGAATTTGCGTAAACTTGGCATTGATATCTCTATAGACGATTTTGGTACTGGATATTCAAGCCTCTCCTATCTCAAACACTGGAGCTTTGACTATTTAAAAATAGACCGAACGTTCGTGCGTGATCTAGGCACCGACATGAGCGATCTCGCCATAGTCGGCGCAATCATTGCGATGGCTCGACATCTTAATATTCGAGTTATTGCAGAAGGAATCGAAGGCTGGCAGCAGTTGGAAAAGCTGCGGGAGTTGGGGTGCTCTCTCGCCCAAGGCCATCTTTTTGCCAAGCCGACTCCGGCACATGAATGCGCAGGCTTTCTGACGGGTAAGCCGATTGATTTGGCCAATCGCGACCGACGACTGGAACCAATAGAAGTGACCGGAATCAACCAAGTTCAGATATTTGAGCTATTGGAAGGTGATCGACAAGCAACCGGGTGACGATGCTAACTCGTAAACGTAATTCCAACGCCGCTGCCCACCACCAGCCCTGGGCACACGAGTGCCAACTGCGTCATTCCGTATTTTGAAATACGAGTGCGTCGTTCAGGGAGCAAAGCAGTGCGCCGACGCTATCGTAAATTGCAACTACACCGGGCTCGATCATGCAGGTCCTTAGCGATTTCCTGCCAGGTTTTAAGGAGCACGCGGCTGCAGAAAGTAGCGCCACGCCGCAATCGACTGCACCGGTCAATGGCAAAGGCAGTCAAGAAGAAGTCCGGCGGGCCAATGGACCGATATAAGTTGGCTCGCAGGATCGGGCGGGTAACACTCGGAAGTGCGAAGCCACTCCGCGATCAGCACGCAAAATTAAGAGGCCAGTGAGGGGCAGCCTGCGGAAACCGTGACTACTTCACCGCGTCGGAGGCCGCGCCGTTTCACTTGCACTGATCTCAACTTGGTGGCACGAAGATGGCGCGCGCCTTACCGGTTTTTTTGAACACTCCGAAGGATCCACTGGCCCCTACGCGGACGGCGGAACTGCGCGAGTAGGATTCGGAACCGACGCCTGTGCCAATGGAGGCAGTTTCTCTCTCCCCGAACCCTACTAAAATGAGTCCATTAGCGCCCAATTTTGGGGCCTACGCCTTCAGTTGATCGATCACTTTGTCAGTAGTCTTTTGGCCACCTGTTCCAAAGACGCTCTTGCTCGATGCATCCAAG
>Ga0302177_10002795_pt1 | contig 12202 bp, 12 predicted proteins | sample I_Palsa_E1_2_FD_198780 | JGI IMG/M metagenome (GOLD analysis project Ga0302177, IMG submission 198780) | Peat permafrost microbial communities from Stordalen Mire near Abisko, Sweden - I_Palsa_E1_2 | ecosystem: Environmental > Terrestrial > Soil > Palsa > Peat permafrost | place: Sweden... | reverse complement strand
TCTAGATTATCGTATACGTGCTGTCGTGTCAACTCGGTTGTTTCCTGCTTAACACCTGGGCCCTACTTCCACGGAAAATCGTCGGCGAACCTTCGGGCGGGGGAGATGCTAACACCAAACTGAATCATTGGCTTGCCCTGATGAACAGAGCGTACATGGGATTGCAGATCATTGCAAGGGGTGGAAGTAGCACTTTGGTGGTATAGACCACCACGAAAGCGCCAAAAGACGGACTTCCAAACCGCTATCACGGACGGCGATAACTTATTTGATTTGTGACAGTTAGATGCCATCTTCGAGCGATAGTCCCATCGCCCGAACCCTGGTCAAGATTGAGTAATCACGGGCCGCCGGCGGGCGCTGAGCGCCTGAAAGCATGGTCGCAAAGCCTTGCACACTGTGTACAAGAGTTGCGACCCTGTAACTCAATTCCGTGCCCGCTGGCAATTGTGTCTATATAGAAGAGCATTGCGCACTACCGGACTCACCCACCCCGGCCAAGGCAAAAATCTTCGCCAAAGTGCAACGGCGCCCGTTTTTGCGGGCGCCGCTGGAGTCAAGATGAACTAGAGCAAGATCTACAAGAGGAAGATCAAGCAGAGAGTGTCAGACGTGAAAGACACGTCGATGTTGCTACCTCGTGGTCGTTACTTCGTTCCCCGCGCCTGCCGCCGGATACTGAAGATCGCCGTCGCCACGCAACACAGGCCGACCAGCGCAAGGTAAGCAAAAGCGGTCCCGCCCTCGGGCACTGCGCTGCACCTGCCGCCGCCGCCCCACTGGTTCCATCCCCCGTTCCCGTTGCCGCAACCATTGTTGGGGGGTTGGGGGGCCGGGCGTTGGGGGGCCGGGCGCCTGAGGTCGGGTCCGAGCAGCAGCAAACCAACCGGGGCCTGACTTAGAAAAGTCTGCGTCAGAGCGGCGCTTCCGCCCTCAACGCTGCCGCTGACCGTGTCCTGACCCAGAGCGCCGGTGGTGAAAACCATTAATAGGGAGACGGCCAACGCTGCCACCGCCGAAAATTTTGCCCTTGAATTCGTCATGATCATCCTTCTCCTCACAATCGCGCGCATAACCAGGGAGAGAAACCGGGGGGAAGGCTGAGGCTGCAGAGTCCGGCATTCCGCCGGTCCGCAACATTTGTTACTCTAGCCCGAAGTCCGAAACCGATCAAGACTGATAATTTTTGCAACCGGTTGCAGCCGATTGCAACTAGCCATTTTGACCCCCACGCGGCTCATTACTATAAGGACTAGCTGATGGGAGCGGTGGGAACCTGGCTAATCGGCTGGCCCTTCCAAAAGCGATTCCAGTTGTCGACCGAGGTGAACGTGCGGGAGTGCATGCGATCGAGGTAGAGAGCGCCTTGCAGGTGATCGATCTCGTGCTGCAGAATTCGAGCGTACCATCCGGAAGCTTCAACCGAGCGATGCTCCCCTCGTTCGTCGAGATACTCTACGCGAATCGCGCGGGCGCGCGGAACCACTGCAGAGAATCCGGCCACGCTGAGGCAGCCTTCGTAGAAAACGACTTGGTCATCTCCCGAAAAAGTGATCCGTGGATTGATGATGGCGTGAAAGGGGACGGGCCGTCGTTCCCTCTCAATAAGGTCCTGGGGCGGCAGATCCCTCAACACGTCTTCGCGATCCTCGATCACCGCAAGTTGCAGCGGGACGCCGACCTGGGGTGCAGCCAAACCGACGCCGGGAGCGTCGTGCATGGTTTCTTTCATGTCGTGGATCAGCCGTTGGATCTCGTCTCCCAATATCTCGTCCCTCGTCAGCGGACGCGCGGCCTGCCGCAAAACCGGCTCTCCCGCCTGCACAATCTTTAGACGCACCGCATCCCTCCACTCCCCACAAGATCTATGCGCCGATCCGCGCGTAGGAACCGGAGGTCAACGCGCACCGGCACAAGGCAAGTAACAATATCAGGCAACAATATGATGATACTGAAAGAATACTCGTAAGGGAGGAATCCGTCCGCTTCTACAAGCAGCGCGCGTTTGTTATTCTCAACTCGCAGGCCATTGCAAGCTGAATGAGTCAAGCGTGAAACAAGTACTCCTGTCGTGGAGCAGCGGCAAAGACAGCGCCTGGGCGCTGCACCTTCTCCGCCATCAGCCGGACATCCACGTCGTCGCTTTGCTCACCACCTTTAACTCCCAAGCCGACCGCGTGGCCATGCATGCGGTGCGCCGAGCCTTGGTGGAAGCGCAGGCTGAACGTACCGGAATCCCGCTCTGGCCCGTGGAACTGCCCTGGCCCTGCTCTAACCTCGAATACGAAGACCTGATGCGCACCGCGTGCCAACGGGCAACGGCTGAAGGAATCACCGCGGTCGCGTTCGGCGACCTCTTCTTACAAGACGTTCGCGATTACCGGATTCGGCAACTGCAAGGGAGCGGCCTCGAACCACTCTTTCCTCTCTGGCAAATTCCCACCCCGCAACTGTCCCGCGAAATGATTGCAGCCGGCGTAAAAGCAAAAATTACCTGCGTGGACCCGTCAAAGCTGGAGAAGTCTTTTGCCGGGCAGGACTATGATTTGCGCCTCCTGCAAGCCCTGCCCCCGCAGATTGACCCCTGCGGCGAGAACGGCGAATTTCACACCTTCGTTTATGATGCGCCGGTATTTTCAAGCCCCATCGCAGTCCGCGCCGGAGAAGTGGTGGAGCACGACGGATTTGTTTTTGCCGACCTGCATCCGCGATGACTTCCTTCGTGATCCTTCGTGCCCTTTGTGGTTAACGCTTTTCGGTTTCCCTGACAGACTGACGGATTAAGAAAAGGCCCGGACTCGAAAGTCCGGGCCCTATTAGTTAGAACAGGAAATGCCGGCGCCGCTATTTCTCGCCGACAAGGGCGTTGATGAGCCCTTGGCCATTGGGGCTTCCCCATCCCGTCACCAGATCGTAGCCAGTCACGGCGGTGTAGCTGCCGGACTTGCCGCTGGTGATGTCGTGGAAGTCCGTGCCGTAGCTCGAACTCACGCCGAACGAATACAGATAAGGGTTGATGAAGCCGATGGTCGAGTATCCGTCGGCTGCCAGTTGCTGGTTGACCAGCGCGATATAACCGGCCCACATCGGAGCGGCAAAACTGGTTCCACCATAATCGTTGGCCGTGCAGGTTGTCTGATCAGCGCAAACGTAGAAGGTGAAGTTGGCATTGGCCGAAACATCCGGGCCGTTGCGATATTTAGTAGAGCCCTTGTTGCTGGAGTTGATTACGCCCGCGAGTTGCTGCCACGATGGAATCGCGACGTCATTCGGTGAGATGCCGCCGCCGCTGTCCACCCAGGCCGTCTCTGACTTCCACGGGCCAGCGGCGCTGGCAGTCGTTAGGTCCGTGCCACCGACGGCAACAATATTGGCGTCGTCCGCAGGCCAAGACTCGGCATCGCCTGTCTTCTTCCAGGTGGAATCGTCTCCCGATGCAACGAAGAAATTCTGCCCCTGCGAAGCCATTTTTTCGAAGTAAGGATCCAGCGTGGTCGGATCAGCCGGCGTCCAGCCCCACGAGCAGCCGATCGTGGTAGGCAGCGGGCTGTGCGTGGTCATCGAGCTGATGATGGCCGTATCGGTCGAGCCGATATACATGACCAGGCTGGCCAGCCCCGGCGCCATGCCGATAGCCTGAGTCATGTCCAGCGTCTGCTCGGTGTCATCGCAACGACCACCAGCCCTCGAATCGACGCAGCTGGTGCTGGTCCCGTCCGTGGAGAGTAGCGTAATGGGCACGTTGTTGGTCTGCTTTGCGTTCTTGAAGTACGTGGTCAGGTCGGCGAGATCGGTGCCCAGATATTCGAACAATCCCAGATTCTGGCCGGCGCCGGTCAGAGCCGTCCCGCCATAGTAAGCGGCGCGCATGTCGCTGCCCAGGAAGGACGCCGACGGGCCGGAGCCAGTGGTGGCGTGGCGAACAACATCTTCAGAACTGATGCCGTGCGCTTTGGCGTAGTCGGACTTCTTCACAAACATCGGATGCGGAATGGAATAGTTGTCCAGACCGGAAATATGCCACAACGCAAACGGCAGGTCTACGGTAGGCTCGCGGTCCGGTCCGTAAAAGATGCGGTTCTCGGTGGGATGCTGATAGGCCAGCAGGCTCACATGGAAAGCCGCCTCGACCGCCGAGACTGGCCCTCTGACCTGCACTTCCATGCCGTCGCGGGAGCCGCCAACCACGGCCAGGCCGTGCTCCTGAGCATACTTCACGACAGCGTCATAATGTTCTTGCGTGGGGCCGAACCTTTGGGTGAATTCGGCCGGGGTGAGGAAGTGGCGATAATTGGGAACGGTCGAGCTGTACAAATCGGCCAGGAAGGCGTGCAGACCATCCCGGTCGCGCATGGGCAGAACGATATCCAACTGCATGATTTGGGTGGCGGGAAGGCGCCCAAGCAGCTTGGCCTGACCGTTGATCGTGGCTTCGCGCACGTGGCGCGTCATCAGCGTTTCTGCACGGCCTTCCATGACTCCGGCCGAGACAAACGCTGCGATGGATAGCAGGGATACGCAGAGTTTCCGATTCACGATTTCCTCTTCCTTCTTGTCGAGATTGACAGATTTTGTTTTGCGGGTCGCAAGACTTCGCCGCCGTCCCGACGAAATCTTCTTCTGCTCCCGTAAAACCCCGCCAGTATAGGGAAGATCGAAATTCTGAACAAGGACAAATTGGCTCGTGCCTGTGGATCGCGATGCAGATTATTTTCAAATCGGGATTACCCTTCAACTGAGGCGTGCCCGAATCGTCCGGGCGGCGAACTTGCCTTTGGCTACGCAGCGGTGGGACAATTCGGCTGCCTTCCCCGCAGACATTTGCTTCTTATCAGTTCTTAGAGGAGTTCGATGATACAGCTGCGTCGTGACGGAGGTGCTGGCTTACCACTCGTCCAACTTTTCTCTGTGTTGGCAGTTGCAACCGCCAGCCTGCTGGGGTGTGTCAAGATGGCAACTCCGCTCAACCCTCCTGAAGCTCCGTCCATAACAAGTGCGAATGGCACCACCTGTACGGAAGGCACACCGGGTTCCTTCCCGGTGGCTGTGACGGGTACTCCTCCTCCTACGATCACCGAGTCTGGTGCCCTACCTGACGGCGTGACATTCTCTGGTTTCCTTCTGAGCGGAACGCCCACTGAGACCGGGACTTTCCCGCTTGTTTTCACGGCGAAGAACGGTGTCCTGCCCAATGCCACCCAGAATTTCACCCTGACAGTCAACCCACCAGACTAGGAAGGGCAGAAGCCGGCCAAATGAATGAAAGCCCGCTCCTCTGGACGTCGGGCGAGAATTCGCCACAGTAAACTTGCTCGCCTATTCTGCGGTTGTGGGATCGATCACCGATCGGATGCGGGAGATCCGGTTGGCCGGAAAGCCACCCCCTTGGGCGTGCTTACGGACCGCGTCTTCGTTGGGGGCCAGGTAAATGCAGTACATTTTGTTATCCGCCACGTAACTCTGAACCCACTGAATCTCTGTTCCCATCTCTCGTAAAACTCCGCACGATTTCTGCGATATTGCCTGCAGTTGCTGCGACGAAAGCGTACCAGCTTCCGGAATATCTCTTTCGATGACAAACTTTGGCATGGTAAGACCCCGGTTTCTTAGTTTGTACCAGCGGAGAATCTATCGCGACCGAATTTCCTGCTTATTACCATGAACGCCCAAGTGCCTCGGATTATTTTCATCTCGAGATCCGTGCGCACTGAGGATCGCGCGGGCTACGACCTCCCGCATGAACAACCGGGGGATGGAGATATGGAAAAAGCTTCGTGTTTCCCACGTCCCCACACCCCAGCCGACGGCTACGTACAAAATGTCCGGGCACGAAAGGCCCGGCAGATCACGAGCAACGCCTCTCGAGATTCATTCACCCGTGCAGGTCACATCGTTGTTCCAGTCCACGAACGCACCTTGCGGGTTATCGCGCCACGCCCAGACGTGGAGCTCAAAGAATGAGTTGATGTTGAAGCGATTCGGGGCGCCGACGAAATTGAACACTTGCCCGTCGAGCACCGGAGGAGCGCCGTTGGCCGCGAGCCAGCTCGCCGAGTCCAGGATGAACTCGACGCCTACGAGCGTCAGCTTGCCATTGTCGGGTTCGTAGATGAGGGCCTGCGGTTGCGAGGGATCGAGCGTGAGATTGGTGAGCAGGGTGCCGTTGACGTAATGAATGCCCATGGCCCCGTGGTCGGTGCCGGCAACGCAGCCTAGAAATGGTCCGTAACCGGCGGCAGTGGCATTGTTTACGTTGATGTACTGGCTCGTTCCTTTGCGAACGAGTTGCACGAGCGTATCGGAAGGGGCAGGATCGTGAACCGCCTGCCCGTGCTCGGAATTGTGGGCTGAAACCTGCGCCATCGAAAACGCCGCGCACGCAAATATCAAACAGCCAGTGAGCAAACCGAACTTTCTCTTGTTTTTCATTGGATCCTTTCGGGTTCCGTTGACGGACGAGGGTGTGGTGGCTGACAGAGAGTCTTCTGACTTTGAACTTCGTGTGAGTTTCATGTGATCCTCCGCGTGGATTACGCTCTTCGTAATGTCGTGATTTCTCTTTGGGGGAATCATCTCGACTTGCTTCTGCGCTTCATAATCCCCCTGTATGTAACGGCGGAAAATCCCGGCGGATTTGATCATTAGAAGAGAAAAGAAGTAAAAGTATTTTTAGAGTGCGGGTCCGTCGTCGGCAGGTCCGTCTCAGCGTTGACAGGCAAAACCGGAAGGGTTACGCTACACAGCCAGCGCTCCCCACGCGCTAGGGGCGAATCTGTTGGCGCATGAGGCTCCGAGTCAGGTTACGAAACTGTTGCAGGGCTGGCGCGCCGGCGAACGTAGTGCCTCGGACGCGTTGCTGCCCTTGGTCTACGACGAATTGCGCCGTCTGGCCCACCACCACCTGAGGAACGAACGTCCTCACCACACTCTGCAGAGCACAGCGCTAGTCAATGAGGCTTATCTTCGGCTGGTCGGGCAGAATCTACCGAAGTTGGAGAACCGCGCGCATTTCTTCGCAATCGCCGCGCAACTCATGCGCCAGATCCTGGTGGACTACGCTCGCCGCCATCGAGCCTCCAAACGTGGCAGCGGTATCTGCCTGCTGGAACTCGACGATGCTACGGCTTTACCCCAGCGCAAAAACGTCGATGTTGTCGCGCTCGATGATGCCCTCAATGCCCTCGCTGAAATCGATCCACGGCAGAGCCGTGTCGTCGAGTTGCGTTTTTTCGCCGGACTTTCTGTGGAGGAGACCTCCGAAGTGATGGGGATCGCGACCGCAACTGTGCAACGCGACTGGACTGCGGCCCGAGCCTGGCTGCACAGGGAGATATCCCGGAGTTCCCGAACATGACGATTTCGGGACGGTGGGAACGGACCAAAGAAATTCTTGAGCAAGCCCTTCGTCTGGCGTCACCGGAACGGCAAGCCTACCTCGACGCAGCGTGTGGGGCGGATGCCGATCTGCGCCGCGAACTAGAATCCTTAATCGCTTCGTACGAAGAGGCGGGAACTTCATTCCTGGCCGCCGACGCCTCGGAAGTTCTACAGCTGACCCCGCCGCGAGCCCTTTCTGGTACGAAGCTCGGATCGTATGAACTTATTGAGTTGCTCGGTGCCGGTGGGATGGGCGAGGTCTATCGCGCTCGAGACATACGCCTCGACCGCATTGTTGCCATCAAGATTCTACCCGCCGCGTTCGCCGCGGACCATGAGCGGTTGCACCGCTTCGAGCAAGAAGCACGCTCGGCCTCTGCCCTCAACCACCCCAATATAGTGACCATCTACGAACTCGGACAAGACCGTTCCTGTCACTACATCGCGATGGAACTGGTGGAGGGTAAAACTCTGCGCCAGCTACTCGGTTCCAGCATGCTGCCGATGCGAAAGGCAATTGAAATCGCGGCCCAAATTGCAGAGGGTCTGACCAAGGCTCATGAAGCAGGCATTACTCACCGCGACTTGAAGCCCGAGAATCTGATGGTTTCGCAGGATGGCTTCGTGAAGATTCTCGACTTTGGCCTCGCTAAGCTCGCATCATCCGGCGGGAGGCAGTCGGATATTTACAACTTGTCCACCTCGCGAACTCCAGCCGGCCTGGTTCTAGGGACGGTGGGATACATGTCACCGGAGCAGGTCAGCGGAACCGGATTGGATTTCCGGTCAGACCAATTCTCGCTCGGCTTGGTGCTCTACGAGATGGTCACCGGAAAGCGTGCCTTTCAAAGAAACACGGCAGCGGAAACACTTGTGGCCGTTCTCCGTGAGCCGGCCGAACCAATTGCGGGGCAAAGCCGGGACGCTCCTGCTCCGCTGTGTTGGCTGATCGAAAGATGCCTGGCGAAGGAACCGGAGAAGCGCTATGTCTCGACCCGGGAGCTCGCTCGGGAACTCACAGCCATACGCGATCGGTTCTCGGAGAATCCGATTAAGCAGGCGGAAGCCCGTCCCACCAATCTTCCTGTGCAGCGGACTGGTTTTGTGGGGCGAGAAAGAGAAGTAGCCGCTGCCAAAGAGCTCCTGCTGCGTCCGCAAGTTCGCCTGGTCACAATCACCGGCCCCGGTGGGATCGGCAAAACGCGGCTGGCGACGCAGGTTGCCAATGGTCTCGTCGAACACTTCCCCGGAGGCACTCACTTCGTTCCACTCTCTGCGCTAAGCGACCCCGACCTGGTCGCTTCCGTAATCGTGCAAGCATTAGGGATCCGCGAGGCCGGAGGACAATCACCACTTGAAATACTCAAGCGAAATTTGCAGGATTCGTTGCGCGCGCCAGTTCTGCTGCTGCTGGACAACTTCGAGCACCTGGTTCAAGCCGTACCTACTGTGGCGGAAATCTTAGCCGCAGGACCCAATGTCAAAATTCTGGTGACGAGTCGCTCGGCATTGCACTTGTACGGAGAGCATGAATTTCCACTACAACCGCTGACGCTGCCCGATTCACGGTCCATGCCTTCGGTGAAGGCGCTGTCGGAATGCCCAGCGGTCGCGCTGTTCGTGCAACGCGCCGCCGCTGCCAGACCAGATTTTGAACTGAATCGAGAAAACGCTTCCGCCGTCGCCGAGATTTGCGCCCGATTGGACGGTCTGCCTCTGGCGATCGAGCTTGCTGCCGCCCGCGTCAAAGTTCTTTCGCCGGCTTCCATGTTGACGCGCCTGGCGAGCCGCTTGCAGCTGTTAACCGGCGGCTCACGGGATTTGCCGCAGCGGCAGCAGACGCTGCGCGCGGCCATCGACTGGGGATACGATCTGCTGAACCCTGCCGAGCAGAAGCTTTTTCGGCGATTATCGGTGTTCGTCGGCGGATGCAATCTGGAAAGCGTAGAAGCCGTATGCGATGCCAAGGGCGACCTCGACCTGGACCTGCTCGATGGCATGGCATCCATGGTGGACAAAAGCCTGATGCAGCAAGCCGAGCAAGGGAAGGGTGAATCTCGGTTCGTGATGCTGGAGACGCTTCGCGAATACGCCCTCGAAAAGCTGGAAGCAAGTGGCGAGGCAGCATTGACCAGGCGCGCCCACGCCGCCTACTACCTGGTGCTGGCAGAAGAAAATGCCACGGAGTCGAGCGATGCGGAAGGCGCCGGATGGCTGGAACGGTTGGGGCTCGAACATGACAATTTTCGCGCGGCCCTGGAGTGGCTGACTGAAACCGGAAATGCGGAGTGGGGGTTGCGTCTGGGCACTTCCCTTTTTCGCTTTTGGGAGGTTCGCGAATATCTGGCCGAAGGCCGAGACCGATTGGACAGGCTGCTGAAGTTAACAGGAGCTGGAGCCACCACGAAGTTGCGCATGCGCGCCCTTTTTGCCGCAGGTGTGCTCGCCGGGGAACAGGGGGATTACACCTCGGCGGCTGCACTGATCAATGAAAGTCAAGACATTGCGCAAGCGCTCGGCGACAAAACGGGTGTAGCCGTTTCTTTGAATGCGTTAGCGGTCTTTGCTCGCGACCGCGGTGACGTCGAAGATGCGCACGTCCTGTTCGAAGCGAGTCTCGCGCTGTGGAGAGAATCGGGCGACCAGAAGGCCATTGCTCGTGCACTCAGTAACCTGGCGAACGTCGTCAAATTACAGCGAGAATATGGTCGCGCCCGCGAACTATATGCGGAGTGCCTTTCGATCTTCCAGCAACTAGGAGATCGGACGGGCGTCGCCTGGTCGCTGAACTACCAAGGGGATGTCGCGCGTGATCAGGGCGATTCCGCTGCCGCGCAGACCTTGTACGAACAGGGCCTGGCAATGTTTCGTGAAGTCGATGACCGTTGGGGAATTGCTGGCACGCTCGCCGATCTGGGTAACTTAGCCAGGGAAAAGAAAGATTTTTCGACAGCGCGCTTCATGTACCGGGGAAGCATAAAACTTTTCCAGGAACTGGATCACCGGCGTGGAATTGCGCGCGTGCTGGAATATTTCGCCTGCTTAGCGGCCGCTCAACTCGAAGCCGAGCGTTCGCTGCGACTGGCGGGCGCGGCCGCTGCGCTGCGCAAAGATATCGGCGCCCCACTCACACCCGCGGAGCAGACCAAACTGGAAACGAGTCTGCAGGCAGCACGCCAGGCATTGACCACCAAGGGAGTAGCGACGGCCTGGTTAGAAGGTTGGGCTTTGCCGGCCGAAAAAGCGATTGAAGAGGTGCTCACTACAGAAGATCTCTCGTCTCCGTCTTAACCCCTACTCCGCACTTGCGGCATCGAGAAGGCGGCGAACCGCGGAGATGCGATTGGCAGGAAGTCCCACTCGTTTGGCGTGTTCACGGATGGTCGCCTCGTCAGGGGCGAGATAGACGCAGTACACCTTATCGCCCGTGACGTAGCTATGGAGCCACTGGATCTCGGGACCCATTCCTTTCAAAACATTGACCGATTTTTGGGAGACTTCCCGCAATTGAGCGTCGGTTAGATTTCCAGCTCCCGGGATTTCCCGTTCGATGACGTACTTCGGCATGAGCATCCCTCTGATGTGCACAGATGCTAGCATGCAGATGAAGCAGCTTCAAGACGCGTGGTCGAAGCTGCCCTCGCTTAGCGAGAAGCCAGCAGCATCGAAAAGAACGGTAAGAACATAGGAAAGAGGTTGCCATGGATATTCGATCCCTTCAAAAGCCCTTGAAAGACCAATACCGAAACGACCCAAATTCCTCGAAGATCACAATGCGCGCAAAGGGCGCGCAGACGGATGCACCGGTGGCATGCTCCATCGACATCGGACGCGCCATCTACCAGGCCGAGGCCCACAAGGGCGTGGGAGGCGCTGGCGCCGGGGCTTGTTCCGGTGACCTTCTACTTGGGGCTTTGGCCGCTTGCGCGCAAATTACCTGCCAGATGGTGGCTGCGGCTATGGCTATTCCGACCGAACGCATTGAGGTCACGGTCGAGGGAGACTTGGATCTTCGAGGCACACTCGGCATTGCAAAAGACGTCCCAGTAGGCTTTGAAAGTATTCATCTTCTTTTCGATGTTGCCGCGCCTACGGCAACCCCAGAACAACTGCGCGCATTGCAGGAAAAAACAGAACAGTATTGCGTGGTGATGCAAACGCTTCTGCGTCCGCCGAATCTCGAGACCAAGTGGGCAGGTCACGACTAATACCGGCCGCGTTTCGCTGTTTCAGTTTCGCAATTCGTTCGTCAGGAAAAACAGTAGTGTCCCGATCCCATCAGGACGCCCGGGCCAGAAAACAAGTTTTCTGGATTCGAAGGAGATGCGCTAGAATACCCAACGTTAACGTTAAAGAGTCCCACGATTCCTGGACGGATGCGGAGATTCTTCGATGCCCACAACGCGCAGAGATTTCTTCAAAGTAGCAACTGTCGGTGCCATCGGCGCCACCGTCTTTGGCTTCGACCTTAAGCCCGCCTACGCACAACTCAAAGAGTTAAAGATTGCACGCGCTGCTGAGACGCGCTCGACGTGTCCCTATTGCGCGGTTGGCTGCGGCGTACTCATTTACACGATCGGCGATCGAGCCAAGAACGTCACGCCGCAAGTAATCCATGTCGAAGGCGACCCTGATCATCCCACCAACCGCGGCACGCTTTGCCCGAAGGGCTCATCACTCGAGCAGGATATGCTGAACCCGCGGCGGCTCACGAAGCCGCAAGTCCGGCGGCCAGGCGCGACGGATTGGCAGGACATTTCCTGGGACCAGGCCTTGAATGAGATCGCCCAGTGGACCAAGAAAACACGCGATAGCTCCTTTGTGG
>Ga0302177_10002794_pt1 | contig 12206 bp, 13 predicted proteins | sample I_Palsa_E1_2_FD_198780 | JGI IMG/M metagenome (GOLD analysis project Ga0302177, IMG submission 198780) | Peat permafrost microbial communities from Stordalen Mire near Abisko, Sweden - I_Palsa_E1_2 | ecosystem: Environmental > Terrestrial > Soil > Palsa > Peat permafrost | place: Sweden... | reverse complement strand
GCGCGTACTGCTTCACTTCTTCAAGAAATGGCTCGAGCGCCGGCGGTTGCTGCGGCAGCTTGTGGTGATAGAACGCCGTGGCGGCGAACGTGGGCAGCGCGAGTTCGTACGGCAGATCGATGCCCGGGTTGAACTGCGGGCCATCGATGCTGGTGTCGAAGCTGAGGATCTGCGAGAGCAGGATCACACCGTTCAAGTCGACGCTGTTCTCGTTCTCCAGGATATTCGAGAGCACCGCCGAACGGGTCGTGCCGTAGCTTTCGCCGAACAGGTATTTCGGCGAATTCCAGCGACCGTACTTCGACAGGAATTGCGTGATGAACTGTGCAAACGCGTGACCGTCACCGTCCACACTGTAGATCGCCTTGCGTCGATCCTTCATCTGCTCGTCGCGCTTGCTCTTGTCATCGTCAGCTGCAATCAGACGGCTGAAACCCGCGCCGGGCGCGTCGATGAAAACCACATCCGTAGCATCCAGCAGGCTGTAATCATTGTTGACCAGGCCATACGGCGCGGCTGGCGTGTGGCTGTCATCGGCGGTCACTACCCGCTTCGGACCAAATGCGCCCATGTGCAGCCACACCGTGGCCGAACCGGGACCGCCGTTGTAAATAAACGTGATCGGCCGCTTGCCCGGCGCCACGCCCTTCTTCATGTAGGCGACATAGAACATGCTGACCTGCGGCTCGTTCTCCTTGTCGCCGCTGCCGTGCAGCACCAGCGTGCCAGCCACCGCCTTGTAGCTAATGCTGTGACCTTCGACCGACACCGAACCCTCACTCTCCGACGTCTGCGGCTGCAGCAATGCCGCATCCGGCTTCGCATCAGGCTTGGCCTTGTCGTCCTTCTTGTCAGCGGCAAGGGCAACAGAACTGAGCAACAGCGCTGCAAGCGCAGCAGCAAGGGGAAGTTTACGCATGGGTCGAAGCATCCTGGGTAGTTGAGGCGCAACAGGCCCCGGCGGAACCCGCAGCATAGGCACCGATGCGACGCGCTTTCATATCCCAGAAGTCATTGCTGCGGGGCGCCAACAAAAAACCTCCCCTCGCCCGTCATTCCTGCGAAGGCAGGAACCCAGTAGGCTCGCCCTCGGAAATCGGCCTGTATTCCCTCAGCCACGATCGACCGACACTATCGTCAGTAGTGCCAGCAAAGGACCTTTGATTTCAGGCGATGTCAGAGGACGCCTTCGTGCGATCCGTCATCGCTACAGCAAGGGCAGCCGCGACGCCGACAAACGGATGAATGCTAGACCAGCACTCGACTTAACTACCTTTGCCCCGAAATTGGAAAGGGCTTAGACCTGGTTGGCCCGAGCACAACGGGCAACCACATGCGAGTCGGCGGTCTACTTCCTTTTCTTCAACGCACTTTGCTTCCTTATCAAACTACTTGCCGGCTTCGGCTTGGCAAGCAGCCGACGCTCCAACTCGCCAACAAATCCCAGCCAGTCGGCGCCGTAGATCCCCACGAGGTCCCGCACCACCAATAACTCGAGTCCTCGATCGCTTGTCTCGAAATCACTGATGCTGGTTTGCGTGAGACCTAGATGTTCTGCCGCCTCGGTTTGAGTCAGGCCGGCAGCTAGCCGAAGTTCACGAAGCAGTTGCGCCAGAACGGCATGTTCCGGCCGATGGATTGATGAGGGTTTGAGGCGGGCTTTAGGCATGGCATCACGCTACCGTCGCCTCCTTAATATCCTCTATTGCCATTTATATGTGTTTTAAGGATATTAAGCACCGTGAACCGACGTGATGCTCGCGATCGCACGAGCACCATGGTGCTCGTGACCCGGCTCAAGGGCATCTATTCCGGCCTACTCGAGACTGACGCAGGGAAATCCGACGTATTCGCAATGTGTCCGTTTCGACGGTTGTTCAGCCATCAAGGAGTGTTGAGCCATGGAAAAGAATCAAGTTGACGAGCTGTGCTACCACCTTCCCGAAGCCGCCCACGAAAGGCTCTGCCATACACGTGAAGAAATCCGTCTGCTGGCCGACCTTACTGCACGCATCAGCGGCGAAGCCGACCATCTCCAGCTCTCACCCAGCGCTCTAGCCCGCTGCTTTGATCGCTTAGCCGACCAACTGGACTATGCCTTACAGGAGAGTTTCTGGCCGTCGACGCGTGAACGGGCTGGGCAACCTAAGAAGCGCTCACCATTTCGCAGTCCGGGTCAATAACGATATGAGTAACCTAAACGTCGATTCGCTGCGACAAGGCTCTCAACGGCGGTTGTAATCAGGGGCATATCGCAAAACTTCCGCCTGACCGGCCGCCGCGTAACGGCCGCTCACGGCCTCTAGTTTTCGTCTTGAAAGTGAGCGAGCGCCTCGTTGCTCTCGCCACAATTCTCTGCCACACGATCTTGCTTTGAAGCTGCTCGATAGTGGGCGGCATTCCATTCAACTTAACTACCACCGTCCCCTTATTCCCTTATTCGGGATTTGGAGAACTCTTGACGTCCTATGGCCGCATACCAAGCCAAATGACTGCTTCAGTGGATACTGACACGATGGGCGTTAGTACCACTGACCAAAATTGACCAGCTTCAAGATGCCTTTGGGATTGGTCGCGGTGTTGTCGCTCCTCCGAAATAATTGTGGAAATCGCAACAATGGCCGCGCCATCGCTTCCACCAATGGCAATTAGTTGCTGCTCTAAGTGCTTAAGCACGACGCTCTCAACCGCAACAGTGGTGGCCGCAATGGCGCTGCGGCCGAGAAGGCCGGTAAATAAGCCGAGCAGATAACCACCGAAGCCACAAAGCCAATAGCTGCGGCAGCGTGACCGCCCTCGACGCTGCAACTCGGCATAGAAAATGTTCCTGTGCCTTTGCTCGTGCGACCGAAATTCAGCGAGCTCACTGAGCATATCGCGCGCAGTAAGCCGAGCCATGAGAATTTGCCCAGCATAGATATTAACCGGGCCGTGCTCTCCGGCGTGGTTGACCCTGATGATGCGATCGGCAAGGCCTTTTTCGGCTATCGGCAATCCTTCTGAAAATTTCACAGATCACTTGGTCTTTTGCAATGATCGGAAGACTAGCCAAAAAACCAAAGCCGCGATCAACCCGATGGCCCCAACTTCTACGACGTTGAGGACGTATTCCCTCCATCCTTCTGACGTGACCTGCCCATTGGAAAGAGACGTCACCATGGCAGATCCGTTCCAATGCGTATAGGAAGCGGTCGTTGACTTACCCATAGGCCAGGAAAATGTGGCGAAAGGTATCAACCCTATTGCAAAACCCGACAACAGTACGGACCAGAAGTTGACCTTACCAAGCCATGAGAGAAGAAAAAATAACGGTAGTGCAAGAACGAGGACGTGCAGGAGCACAACAACAACAACGAAATAAATTCCTGCAGATGATCTGGAAAAAACCTCCTCAATAAAAATTGGCGTGATCGACGCACAAATGAATGCCGTAAATGTCGCAAGAAACTTTTTCATGGTTTTGGCCTGGCTGTTCATTTACTGACATTATTGATTAGATTTTGCGTCTGTTGAATCCAGACATTGTTTATATCATTTGCAAAAGGGCTACTCGGAGATTGCAACGAACTCGTGCCCTCGCCGAAGTTATGAACAACGCCACCACAAACCTCCCGAGCTACGTATCCAGGAAACAGAGGGTGACCTGGAAGGGTGACGTTCACAACTACAGTATTTCCTGTCGCAGGATCTACGGTAACGTAAGACATCACTGGGCTAGAAGAAGTTGCGCGGGCTGTCCTGCACGACCTCCGGAAGCACTTGGACATTGCCGACATCACCGGGCCGGGCAACAGCGGCACGACCTGGCGTGTAGAAGGTACAGCCACTAAAACGGATGATGGTGGCCTCCTCATCATTGAGTGCCGGCGACATACAACACAGGGGCTAAGCCAAGAATCGCTCGGTGGTCTTGCCTTCCGCATCACCGACACAAACGGCGTAGGTGGCATCATTGTCACGCCACTTGCCCTACAGAGTGGCGCTGCGCTCGTTGCAAAATCGCAAAGCATCGTGTACGTAAAGCTCGAACCGTGGAGCACGTCGGAGAACTATCTTGCTGAGTTCATGGGAACTCACTTTCACCACATTACACAGCACGTTGGCATTGGGTTCTCCGAAGAACTTAAAGTGCACGTCATACGAGATGGCAAGATCATCGATGAGCGCACCTAGCAATTCGTTCAAGGCGGATGCCTCCGGCGCCGCTTAACTCCAGCGTTAGGGCCCACGACGAACTATTAGGGACGGTGGAATGCGAAGACTTCTTTTAACTGCCGCCGCGGCTTTAACAATGGCTAGCTGCCATGTCCAAACGGTAGATGTCGCACAACCAATCGCGGCTGCCGCTAAGTTCTACAGCGCGCTTCGGGCCGGTGACAGCAGAACAGCCTTGACACAGTTCGCCCCTGAATTCACAAGCCAAGACGATAACTGGCCGCGGTTACTTGACGGACTGCAACAGAGATATGGACCTGTCACTGCTGTAGAACTTCAGGGTTCCAGTCTTGCGGCAAGCAAAAGCGGTCCGTGCTATTCACTCACCTATGCCGTGAAGCGTGGCACGTTGGCTTCGACCGAGATTTTGTTTCTGTGCTCAAAGGGTGCCAACTCTCCTTGGCTTATTCGTGGCCAGGAACTAACCCGCCTCGATAGCCAGCAATCCATTACTGGTGGAGTGTTCCCCAAAGAAATAGGGGTGCATGTCCCCTAGAGTGGGTCCTAACCACTCATCCAAGGCGAACGCCTCCGGCGCCGCTTAACTCAAGCGTCAGAGCCTTATGTCGCGAGCCCGAATCCCAACTTGGCTTTTCGTCGTCTGCTCCGTGTTGCTTGGCGTTGTCGGTTCGCTCATGGTGGTGACGGCGTTTAGTACGGCGTCGCTGCACTTTGGTCATTGCGGCCCGAGTAGCCTTTCGTCACCTGAGCAGTATTGTCGCGGAGCGTCCCAACTTCTCATTGTTGGGTATGGCGTTCTGCTCGCTTCTGCGGTGCTTGCAGGTGTTGCCATCTGGCTTCGGGTGCGCTCACCGGGCTCTCGGCACTTAGACTAGGGACTGTTCGAGACATAAGCGTTAGGCCTCAATAGATGCACATCGAAAATGAACAATCGCGCCAGGTGAGGGAGATTTGCACTCTATGGCGCGAGTGGGATCCAATTGGGGTCTATACCGGTCCCGACTCAGGCTGTCCACCAGACGAGTACGACAATTACCTTGCTCCATGCCTACGGCTATTGGAGCAGCACGCCTCCACAGAAGATTTGGCCAAGTATCTTTCGTACATTGTTGGCGAGTACATGAGCCTTGGCACGACAGAACTTGTTTGTTCGCAATCAGTTGAGTTCGCTGGCAAGCTTCAACAATGGTATGCGTCTGCTTGGCAACGCACGCAGGTCTAGGCAGGCTAACAATTCGTTCAAGACGGACGGCTTCTAACGAAGTGCTTTGCACTTCTACGCGAAAGACGCTCGATCAAAAGAGACCCGAGGCACGAATGGGGCCGTTTAAGGTATGCATGCTTTGCATGCCCGAATGGCGGGACGGAAACACATCAAAGCTGGTTTTGCGGGAAAAGGGGCAGGTGTCCGCTGATTGCCCAGGTGGGGAAAGGGACACGCACCGATCACCACCAGATCAAGGGCACGGCTCCCGCCGTATTATACGCGGGGCTACGTCCCACACCCCGCATCGGCCAGTTAGGCAATTGTCGGATGGCCAAACGCAAGAACGAAGAACGCCCGCGCAAGGCGGGCGTTCAATGAGCAGCCAACAAAATCGGCCTGGCTTAAGCGCTATGGAAGATGCTGTAAAGGAAAACGATCAGCATCACGATAGGAATCAGAATCAGAAAAATTGACCGCACGCTCCAAGGGCCTCCTCCTTCCTCAGGCTTTGGAATGATTGGGAGTTGCCCCCACTTGTCCATCTTGTAGCGCTTCATGGATTTGGGTCTCCGAATACGTTGCCTTGGTAGCTGTTTACCATCATTGGACTAACGGTGAATCCACCTGCGCCAACACCAAGATTGAATCCCTGTCCCGACGGGTTGACAGAGTACCCTCCACCCGCCCCAAGGTAGCCACTGAAACCGCCGGAATAACCGTTGAGGAAGCCATTCAACTGTTTTCGCGTCGGTTGACCGTCGTGGCATGGGTTGATCATCCATCCAGCCGATATGCTTACACCGCGCGAAAACGGATTGGGATAGGGGCGGCCTGTTCCTTTACCGATGAAAATGTCTCCGTTTTCAGTATACGTTGCCGAAATCGAGAAGACGTAGGCATCCAGTTGAAACGTGGCGTAGTCAGGCAACCTTGGCGGCGGCCCACCTGGAAGAACCGAATCAAGTCCACAAGCAGATGGGTTATACATGCATTGAGTATCATCCAATCCCAACGGATCGACGTAGCTGAGCGGGTTGTTATCGACAGCGGCATACGTGCTGATGCCGCCTGCCAGCCCTTTAGGATCACTCTGCCCGAAGCGCCATATATAGGGGTTACGCGTTCGATAGCCGTTGCTATTCAGCCCGGTCTCAGCGTCGTTGTACTCACCGGCAGACCGCAGATTAAGCACATAGTCCGTTGTTGACGTGGGTTGCAACTCCTCGAACGCATTGCCCTGATAGGGCAGCTGCCAGATCACCGTGCCCGCACTGTTGGTCACCGCCCTCGGCGTATTTAGCTGATCGGCGATCACATAGTTGACCGTGCTGGTGGTTACACTGCCATTGATGGTGTTGTCTACCACGGCCACCGGAAGGTCGCCCAACCAGATGTAGTCCCTGTTGGTCGTGCCGTATTCGCCGATCAGCTGGCCAGACTCGTTGTAGGCGTAACGCTCACTCACGTTCTGCGGAAAGTTCGCCACCTTGCCGATACGCTCTCCTAAGGCGTTGTACGTGTAGCTGGCGACCGTCTGGCCATTGAGTTGCACCAACGTCAGGCGGTTTCGCCCGTTGTACGCGAAACCGTACGTGTTGCCGCCCATCACGCTACCGGTGGTGTTGCCGTTAGCGTCATTGGCTTGGGCCGCATTGCCGATACTGGCCAGCTGATGAGTGCCTGTGGTGTAGAGGTAGGCACCCGTGGCCAGACCGGGCGCCGTCTTACTCAGCCGGTCGCCGGTTTGATTGTAGGTGACGGTTTCCAGCGCGGTGCCGTTGTCGGTAATACCGGTGAGCCGATATAGCGGATCGTAGCTGTACGTCTCCGTGGCCGGGTTAGCGCCCGGGGCATTGCCCAAGGCGACGATATCGCCCATCGCATCCCGCGCGAAGTGCAGGTTCAACGCCGGGCTGGTCAGGTCGGTCAGCCGGTAGTTGGCGTCGTACGTGCGGGTGATCGTCTGGCCATTACCTAGCGTGTAACTTTTGATCGGCCCGAACGGCAGGTAGCTGATGGCGCTGACCACGGTGGGTGGTGCCGACGTGGCGCCGCTGGGCGTGACTTGTACGCCGCTGATGTGCCCGTCGCTGTCGTAGGCGTAGCTAATCGCGGCTTGATCGGGACGCGTTTCGCCGCTTAACCGATTGGCTGCCGTGTAGCTGTAGTGGGTGATGTCGTTATTCGCCGACGTTTGCTGCATCTTTTCGATGAGGTTGCCTCGACCGTCGTAGCAGAACACCGTGGTGACAGCACTCTCCACCACCCTGGTGAGGCGGCCGATCGGGCTCGAGGCACTGCAGCCCGTTACCGTGTTGGCTTCGTCGTAGGCATAGCTGACGTTTTGCGTCGTGTCGGTATAGCTGGTGCTCAACAAACGATTGTTGGCGTCGTAAGTCGACGTGCTGACGATCCCGTTTGCATCGGTGTGCGTGAGGCGGTTGCCTGCGGCATCAAAGGTGTCGGCGCTCGTACCGGTGTCCGGGCTTTGCAGCTGGATGCGGTTGCTGAGCCCGTCGTAGATATAGTGGGTGGTGAGGGCTGACGGATCGGTGACGCCTGCAACACGATCCAGCGCATCCTGACTGACGGTCGTGGTGGTATTCGTGGTGGCTGGATCAGTGCCGTTGTAGTTGGCGATCGTGCTGGTAAGGCGATTCAGCGCATCGAAACTTTGCTGGTGTTGATAGCCCAGTGCGTCAGCACTTTGCACGAGGTTGCCGTTGGCATCGTAGTTGCCGCTTGCGCTGGCATTGAAGACGGTATGACTCAGGCCGTCGACGATCGCCGTCAACTGACCCAGAGCGTTGTACGTCCGCGACAAACTGCGCACCACCGTGCCGGATGCCGTGCGGGTCTGTTCAGCGGTCTTGTTGCCGGCAGCGTCCAACGTGTAGTGGATGTCGTTGCCTTGTGCATCGGTGACGTCGGTCAGACGATGGGCGGTGTCGTAGGTAAAGGTGGTGATCACGCCATCGGGATCGGTAATCGAGGCGATGGCACCGTACGGCGTGTAGCCCAACGTCGTGGTCGCGCCGCCGACAGTGCGCGAGGCGAGCCAGCCACGTGGCGTATAGGTGAGGTCGGTGTTGATGCCGTTGGCATCGATAGTCCGCGTGACGCGACCGGCGCCATCGTACGAAGCAATCGTCGTGACGTGACCCATCGCATCAGTGACTTGATGAAGATCACCTGCTTGGTGGCAGGCAGCTCCGGGGGTGCCACAGCCGGAGGCGCTGCTGCTGGTGTAGTAGCTGTAGGTAGTGGTCTGCGCCAGGTCCGTCCGCGGGCCATTGACACTGAGCAGCAATCCCACCAGCGGGCACTGCGAGCCGACGGAAGTGCAGTAGGTATAGGTCCAGCGGCGCACACCCGTTGGGGGCGTGCCGGTGGTGGCGCAGGTGTAACTGCCGGCCAATGCCGGATCGATCTCACAACGCGCCAGCGGCTGGCCTATGGTGTTGTAGACCCATGAGGTTTCGGCGACCGCGGTGCCACTCGCATTGAGCACGGTGCGCGTGAGCGGTACGCGCAGTGTGGAGTTCCACGTTGTGTTTGTAGTGCGCTGAGTGCCCTGCCCCTGCGCATCGATCTGCTCGGTCAGCAAACCCGCGCTGTCGTACGTCGTCGCGATGACGTTCCCCTTAAAATCGGTGAAGGACGAGGGATTGCTGTTGGCATCATAAGTAATCGTCTGCCAAGGTTGATCGCAGTCCGCTCCGCACGACTGACTCAGGCTAGAGGTCTGAATTAAACCGGTCGCACTCGTCGTATATCCCATCGTGACGCTGGTACCCAATGGGTACTGCACGTTGGACGTTCCGTTGCTGTTGTAGGTGATCTGCGTAGCGTAGACGTTGCCTCACCCGTGAGCGAGGATTCGTTGTAGACATACTGGCGCGTCTTGCCATCGGGATACTGCACAGACAGCAAATTGCCGGTGCTCGCATCGTAGGCATATGTTAATTTGCCGCCGTCAGGTTGGGTGACCTGATTGATCTGCCCCAGACTGGTATAGGTAAAGTTGAGTTGACGACCTTCCGGATCCGTCACAGTCAGAAGCAGTCCCACAGCAGGAGCTACGGTGGACGGGGTGGAAGACGTGCTGTAACTCAGCGTGATGCCCTGACCGGTTTCATCGGTGACCGTCTGCAATCGGCCGGTGGTGGCATAGTTCTCATACTGGCGCGACGCAGCGATAAAGACCGTGTAACTGGTCGCGACGCCTTGTGCGTTGTCGGTCTCAATCAGGACATCATTAATGTCCGGATCGGTCGCCCAGACACCATTTTTCTTGGTAAACGTTTCATATTTACCATCGGGGCGAAATGCGGTGATTGACGTCACGGGACTAACTGATATCGCCAGCGCACGATCGAAGCTGTGGCGCCACTGATTGCCCACCGCCGTCGAGTTAGTGGCAAGCGAGCTGTTATAGAAGCGACTAAAACTCAGCCACTGGTCACCAAGATAGTCGCTTTCCTCCGAGTACTTGTTGCCCGTCGAGCTGTTGATAGGGTCACCGACTAACGGCCCAGCCTTCCCGTTGTTCTTCCCAGGATTGTAGGGAAAAGCTTGAAGCGTACCGACGACATACGCAGTTCCGCCGCAAGCACCATTCACCGTTATGGTCGCAAAGATGTTCGTCGACGTACCGTCACCGGTGTAGCTTGGCTCTTGACCACATTGCGCCGCGGTCATACCCCAAGCCCTCAGATATAGTGGAAAAAACGCGTTCACAGCTGCGCTAACAGTGGAGTAGGCCGCATACTGGTTACGGTACGGCGGCCCATAAACACTGTAAGTCGGAGGAGTGGTCGCACACAACGAAGCTACGCCACTCAAGCTGATGCCAAGCATCAACAAGACGCGCCGAACAAAATCCATGAAGTTCCCCTAGATAGCGCGTTTCCACATTATGACTTGGCTCGCTCGGAAGCGATGAGTCGTCGGACGAAGCTGCTTTATAGCAAACTCACCAACACAAGAAACTGCATCCTGTCAGAAGTTACAGGTGTCGATCGTGCTGCACGAATGCCTACCTGTATTTTGCTCAACCTCGCGGTTCAGGCACGCAAGTTCTTGATCAACATAAACACCGCAACAGCCACGATGGCGCACGCGAAGACCACATTCAGCGTGCCACGCGTTTGCGCTAGCCGATGTGCGCCCTTTGCACCGAGCCAGCCGCCGATGATGCCGCCCGCAATGAACTCCACGGCGACACGCCAGTCGATCAGACCTGAGGCTGCATAGTTGAGGGCGGTGGTGGTGGCGAATGCGCCGACGGAGAACAGTGAGGTGCCGATGGCGGCGATGATTTCCATGCCGCTGGCGAGCATCAGGCCGGGCACGATGAGGAAGCCGCCGCCGATGCCGAAGAAGCCGGAGAGGCTGCCGGCAGCGAAGCCCACGGCGCCCAGTCGCGGAAACATGTGCGGCAATGGGTAGCGATCGACGGCGCCGCCGCGGCGTCCGCGAAGCATCAGTGCGGCGACTAGCAGCATCAGCAGCGCAAACAACACGAGCAGGCGTTGGCCATCGACGAGTTTGCCGATGGTCGAGCCTACGTAGGCGCCGATGACGCCGGTGGCGGCGAACATGAAGGCGGCTTTCCAGCGTACGTGGCCGGCACGCGCGTGCGGGATGAGGTTCGCGAACGCGTTCATCGCTACCGCCAATGCGCTGGTGCCGATCGCCAGGTGGGGATCGTGCACGCCCACTACGTATAGCAGCAAGGGTGTTGCGAGAATGGAGCCGCCGCCGCCGATCAGCGCCAGCGAAAAGCCCACCAGCGACCCGCACAGCACGGCCAATAGATCAGGCAAAGCAAGCATGCGTGAAATCCTTGACGAGAGTGCAGAGAAGTCGACGCGCTTTATTGAGCCGCTCCGCTGTTAGCTCCAACGCATGACCTTCGACTTCGCTACGCTCAGAGCCTGCCCCGGACTCGATCCGGGGGTGAACGGTTCGTACGTGGTGTTTGCGGATTGAATCAATAGCGGGATATGGATCAAGTAGGCAGCGCTGACAGATCGTAGCCGGCCGTGGCTGCACAAGCGATCACCACATCGCGATCGGCACCGCCAGCGTAGGCACCCAATGCCCATACCGTGCAAGAGCGGGTGCCGCTGCGGCAGAACGCGAGAATTGGTATAGGCATGGTGTGCAGCGCGTCGGCGAATGCATCCACCACGTGCTCTTGCCGCTGCCCGGGAGTTACTGGCAGGTGTAGATATGCCATGCCGTGGCGCGCCGCGGCAGCGGCAAGGGCGGCGCTTTCTGGCTGGCCGGCGACTTCACCGTCAGGTCGGTTGTTGATGAGGCTGCGAAAGCCCTGTTCGGCGAGCGCGGCGATATCGGCTTCATCGATTTGTGCGCTGACGCTTAGAGTATCGGTGAGCTGCCTGGGTTGCATCGGAGTGATCCTGTGCGATCTGCGCTGTCGATGCGGATGGTAATGCTGTTGTGGGGTGGGCGGGTCATTGTTCGGGTGCCCCACTAGCCCGCGAAGACCGGACCCTCACCCCAACCCTCTCCCAAAGGGAGAGGGGGCAAAGGCGCGGCGGGTTACAGGCTCAGGCTGGCGGTTAGTTTGCCTTGCCATTGCGGAACGAGCTGGTTGCCGTTGACGTGCTGGAAGACGGGCTTTTCCACGTCTGCATAGAGACGCACGTGATGGATGCGCAGTTCGAGTGCAGGCGCCAACAGCAGCCTTTGATAGCCGCTGTTTGGTGCGTCCGACTCGGCGCCCGAATCGCGTGCGCGCAATGACACCAGCGCCTGCATGATCGGCGTGAGCCGCATGCCGTTACCCATGTTC
>Ga0302177_10002774_pt1 | contig 12254 bp, 10 predicted proteins | sample I_Palsa_E1_2_FD_198780 | JGI IMG/M metagenome (GOLD analysis project Ga0302177, IMG submission 198780) | Peat permafrost microbial communities from Stordalen Mire near Abisko, Sweden - I_Palsa_E1_2 | ecosystem: Environmental > Terrestrial > Soil > Palsa > Peat permafrost | place: Sweden... | reverse complement strand
TTTGCGCCTTTTTCCGGTCCGCAGTGGGCTCGGGGGGAGTCGAGTCCAGGTAGAGCATGTATAGCTCCGCGGCTCCATCGTTGTCGGATTCCGCAACTTTACGGTCTGCTGTCTGAAGGATCAACGAGGGCAGGCCGATCACCTTCTCCTTGGCCTGGGCGAGGAGACGATCGCGAGCCGTATTTTCCACCTTTTCCAAAAACTTGGTCTGGGTCGGAACCTCCCCTTGAGGGCGAACTCCCATGGTGTCGTCCGGCTTGACGTTTTCCAGAACGACGATGGTTTGCTCTTCGGTTTCTGGTATGGAGACGGTGGGAACGATGACCCTTTCCGAGGTGTCCTTAATGACAAATCCCAATTCGACGGTCGCTTTTAGATGATGGGTCACCTCGGTATAGGTATAGGGCTGCTCCACCGCTAAATGACGGGATTTAGGCAAAGCGTCTCGCTTGGCCAGGGCGTCCATGACTTTTTTCTGCGCTTCCTCCGTCTGCCTTTGTGCCTCGGAGATTCTGTTCTTCTTGCCTCCCGCCTGGGCTCCCTCAAGGGCTCGCCGTTCGGTTTCCAGGGTGAGGTTGGCGGCCTGGTATTCCCTATCCGCTGCCGCCCAATCGTCGTTTACCTGGTCTTGTTCGCCAGAACGATATTTTGAGGGCTTCGCAGTTTTCTCAGCAGGGTCTTCTACACTCTGTATCAGCACGTCTCCAACGAGTAGAAAGTTTGGCTGTACCTTGGTTTCCTCGAGCGGACGCACCACTTTGATGTTTGGACCAAACGAATCAAGTCCTCCCACCAGGGAATCAGTGAGCTGGCCGGCAAAATCCACCGCATCCCCTCGTGAAGTCCGATCACGGAAGGTGACCCGTATTGATAACCTGGAGCGAAGCTGATGAACCGGACCGGCGAGAGTCATTTCGTCGCGCACCGCGCTCGCATCTGAGCGGTTGTAAGCCAACGCCTCTTGCAGGTAGGTCCACCCCACATTGGCGCCGGTTCCCTCCGGGCGCCCCAGATAATATTTTGCCTGCAGGAGGTAATAGTCACCCAGGCGGTCGCCGAGCGCCCTCATCCGGTCTTCCATATTGGGATCGTTGGTCAAGGTATAGCACCGGCTCAGGAGATCGTACGCAAGCTGAACCCCGCGCTCATTTCCCACTCCCTTAATGGGATTGTTGATTCGGTCCAATTCCCGGGCTTTTTCAGTCGCTGCCTTAATATAGGGGTCCTTCAGCGAATCCATCCGCTCTGCAACCGCCTTCCGTTGCGTGGGCGTCAGGTCGGCCAGGACCTCGTAGGCCTTTACATAATCCTTGTCGTCTTCCGCCCCCGTGCTGGTGGTGGTGGCAAAGGCGATCGCTGCCTTATCGGTGCTTTCCTGCAGTTGCTGCCGCGCGCTTTGCAGCATTTCGCCAATCTGGGGGTTTGGCTCTATTTCCGAGGCCTTCTCAAACGCAGCAACTTCGCCTTGCAGGTCATTATTTGCTGCGCACTTCTTTCCTTGCTCGACATAGTAGGAATATAAGTCGTGAAGGCGGTCGTGAACCCTGGGATATTCGCCGGCGAATGGAAGAAGAGGCTTGATGGCCTCATAAGCCTCCGCAGGCCGGTTGCGGGAAAGATTATTTTCAAAGCCGACAAAACGGTGATCGAGATTGGTTCTCTCTTGAATGCAGGCCTGGCTCAGAGAGGCGGTCTCGGGCGATTTTGGATCCAGGCCCAGGGTGAGGTGGGAAATAGTCTCGGCAGCCGCCAGGTGGGAATAGCCAGGGACTTGCTTTACCAGTGCGTCCCGGTACAGCGCTATTTCGCTCTGGCCCTTGCCGTTGAGATTGCTCGTTTCCGCGTTGATCCCTGTGGCAAGCGCATCCATTTCAGGGCTACTGGGCACCAAGGCGTTCGCGCTTTCCAGCGCAGCCCTGGCTGCCTGCAGCTTCCCATAGTCTGGCTGGCCAGATTTCAGTGAGGACTCATAGGCGGCCAACTGAGATTGCCCATTCAGGACGTAGAGATGCGCCAGGGTGCCTTTCGCGTCGCCGGTGCGCTGACTGGTGGGATATTTGCCCAGGTAGGATTTCCAACCGGCAATGCTGGCTGAACGCTGAGCCAGCAGGAACTCGGCCAATTCCGTGTCCAGAGTGCTTACCAGCACAATCTTCACGCCAGGAGTTAAGGGAGGAATCGTGCCGGCGGAGCCGACTGATTTCCCCACAACCTGCCCCTGTAACTCAGTCTTATCGGCAAGTTCGGAGGGAGTTACCCCTTCAGCTTTCTCTAATTTCAAGTTGGCCGGGACGACGCACTCGGGCGCTCCCCCACGGCTGAGGAGAAGTACTCCATCTTTAGCCCGCTCGAGCGACCAGTTGGGGGCCAGGGTCAACTTGGGAAGTTTTCCGTAGCTGTTCTTGTTGATTTGCTGCCCAGCCGTGCACAGATGCACCTCGTTCTTCCCATTCAGAGTGAAGCCCGAAATCTGGACGTACGCCTGCGAATCGCCCGCCGGATACACCTCGATCGCTGACAATTCCGGCGCCTTTGCTGCGAAGGCCGACCCTGACAAGAGACCGAGGAGCAAAACCGCGAGCGTGGCGCGGCAAAATGATACTCTGCAAACGAAATACCTTGACGACGCCATACTTCCCCGTCATAGATTTGCTTTACCGCATGAGGAGGCAACAGGGGATTTACTGAGTGGCTAACCGGGGGAACCGATTCAGAAGCTATCATTTCCCCTATTCTGTTTGCAACCAAAGTCTTGGGCACGCTCTCTGCCCGTGCCTAGCTTCCGACCCAACTGCTAAGACCCTGATACATATGCAAACTGTCACTCCACACCGCCGAACTGCCGAGGACCATTTTGAGGTCGTCATCCGTCTGCGACAGTCCAGAATTAGCCAGCCGTCGGACGCTACGCTGCGTTTGCGCGCACAGGCCTTGCTCAAAGACATCCTGATGAGCAGGTTGGAGGTGGAAGCCGAGATAAATGCACATGAATATGTGCATACTCGGGGGTTTGGCGATTTGGGGAGGGCTCTGGCAGCCAGCCGCGCCCTTCAGCTTGCCTTTGAGGGCTTCCGCAGTGTTCCGGGCCCAAGGGCGAACGTGTCGGTGGTTCTTGACTCGCCGGCTCCGGACGAGACTACATCAGTTCATGCAGGTCTCTCGGTCGAGCAGAAGGACTTGCTTGACTTTGCAAAGCCGTCACAAGTGCTGATCACGCAGGCTTTCTACGACCGGATCGCACACTATCAACCCGCCTTGCGCTCTTCTCCTCTGCGCGCGGGAGTTTATGAATTTCTATGGACCGGGGAGCAACGACTGAACGAGCTACAAGCCGAAGGGGAGTTCATGCCGACCCTGATACAGCCCCCGCGGGCGGCGGTTCCTGTCGCGGAGACCATCATCGTCCCGGCGGTTAAGTCCGTCCCTACGTCGCGCTGGAAAGAGCCGGATCTCACTGACGTTCGGGCGCCCGAGCCCGAACCCGTTTCTGACGATCCGGCACCTGCCAGATGGCTATCTACCCCGCTGGCTCTTGCCATGGGCAGTGCAGTCGTAATCCTATGTGCAGTTGGTTACTTGGTAAGCTCGTTGCATTTTGGTAACCCGGCCAAGCCGGCACAGCAGGTTACTCGACAAGTAAAACCCTCGCCGATTCCGAAGCCGCTGGAACAAACTTCGGCGGCTCCCCCCAGCCCGGTTGTACCGGCCATACCAGATGGGCCTAAAGTAATTCCGCCGACTATCGTGAAGCCGCCAGTGCCTGCCGTCGTCTCAAAGCCGCGCAACTGCTCGATTGAGATCTCTGATATACCTCGTTATCTGGGCTACGCAGAAAGCCACAGCAGCCAAGGCCACTACGAACGCGCAATTTCGGAATACAACCAGGTACTCGGCTGTCAGCCAGGAAACCGGTCGGCTCTGGATGGGCTGCGGAGAGCACAAGACGCGGAGAAGTACTCCTCACCCTAGAAGCGTAGACTTTGAGTGGGCCGATGGCCCATGATTCCTCCGGTCGAAAAACATTTCCAAGGAAGAGGCGCCGAACCGCAGGTCCCTCCACTGCGCTCCCCCGGATTTCCTGTCGAGATTCGTGGCGCTGATCTACCCCGTGCGTCTCTCTTTAAGAGAGAGCCGCATACGTGGTCCTGGCGACTGCCGCGAAGTACGAAATCCGGGTACGCTCCGGTCCCACGGCACGCCGGGGCAGGCGGGATGACAAGGGGGAGGGATTGCGGTTCCAGAGAACAGGAGCCGTCCTTGAGTTCATGGAGATACTTGCTCAATCTCCGCACTCCTTGCGGAGTTTATAGGCCCTAATCTCCGCATTTGGGAGAATTATCTCCGCGGAACATGCGGAGATGATTAGGACGGTCCGTGGTCGTTTTCAGTCGTGAGATCTCCTGGCCTCCATCCGCGTTGTCAGCCGGCTTTGGCGACCAGGCGGAAGTCTTCCTGGTCTGATGTGATCGGGTTATCCCAGCCTCCGGCGGGCGAAACTCTCTGCTCGACCTCACTCGGACCCCAGGTGCCTTTCTCGTACTCGAAGATGGGAGTGCCGGCTTTCAGCACGGGATCGACGATTCGCCAGGCCTCTTCCACGTAATCCTGGCGGGCAAACAGAGTGGCATCCCCCTCCATCGCGTCGCCCAACACGCGCTCGTACGCTTCCATTTCGTCGGGACGGGGATGACGACTTGCTACCATCTCGATGTCCTCGCATTTCAATGCCTCGCCGGGAGCCATGACAGTCGTGCCTACGGCTATGGTCATCTCGGGACTGATCCGGAACCGCAGATGGTTCTGAGACAGTGCACTCTCTTTGAAAACCGACGGAGGCTTTCGAAGCCGGGCGAGAACCTCGGTGCAGGTCACGGGTAAATTCTTTCCTGCGCGGATGTAGAATGGCACGTTTTTCCAACGCCAGGAATCAATCTGCAGCTGCAGTGCGGCGAAGGTTTCCACTTTCGAATCGGAGCGAACTCCCGCTTCCTGGCGGTAGCCGCGAAACTGCCCTCGGACAAGATGATCCGCTTCCAGCGGCGGAATCGCCTTCAGTACCTTCACCTTCTCATCGCGAATGGTTTCACTGTCCATGCGGACAGGAGGCTCCATCGTGAGATTGCAAAGGATTTGAAACAGATGGTTTTGGATTACGTCGCGAATGGTGCCGGTTTGATCGTAGAAAGCGCCTCGTCCTTCCACGCCGAAATCTTCTGCCATGGTGATCTGCACGCTTTCGACGTAGTTGCGATTCCAGAACGGCTCCATGAACGCATTGACGAACCGGAAAACGACGACGTTGTTCACAGGACGCTTACCCAGATAGTGGTCAATGCGATAGACGCTGGATTCGGGGAAGGCTGCATGAAGAATCCGGTTGAGCTCCTGCGCCGAGGCAAGGCCAGTTCCGAAGGGCTTCTCGACAATGACACGCGCGCCCTCGGCGGAACCCGATTTCGCTAATTGCTCCACCACTGTTCCGAACAGAAGGGGAGGAATGGCCAGGTAATGCGCCGGCCGTTGCGCTCCGTTGAGTTCTTTGCGGATCGCCTGAAAAGTGGCAGGGTCCGCGTAGTCGCCATCTACATAACGCAACAAGCCGATCAACTTGTTGAGAGCTGCCATATCGACTCCGCCGTGTTTCTCGAGGCTGTCGTGTGCCCGCGCGCGAAGCTGGTCGAGGTTCCAACCGGCTTTTGCTACACCGATCACCGGCACGCTGAGGTGGCCGCGTTTGATCATCGCCTGCAGCGCGGGAAAGATCTTTTTGTAGGCCAGATCGCCTGTGGCGCCAAAAAAGACCAGGGCGTCGGAATGGGAATCGCTCATTTGCAAATCTCCTTTTCTCGGGTGGGCTTATTTGCCGGACGCTTTTTGATTTCTTCGGAGCACCACTGGTGGTTCTGCAGTGCCGGCTGCGAGCCTTTACCGGCTACCACCGGCCCGCGTGCGCACCGCCGTCCACGTGCAGCACCTCTCCGGTGACGTGGCGAGCTTCAGTGAGGTAAACGACAGCGTCGGCAATGTCCTTCGCGTCCGAGATCGTACCCATGGGAGAGAGACTCTTCATCAAGTCCCTTTGGGTGTTGTCGTGAAGGTGAGTGTCCACAACTCCAGGAGCTACCGCGTTAAAGCGGATGTTGCTTTTCGCATATTCGCTCGCGAGGCTCAGGATAACCGCATCCAAACCTCCCTTGGTGATCGCTGGAATGGAGGCTGGAACACCCACGATCGGGTTGTCGGCTAGCGCTGCCGTGATACACGTCACGCTGCCGCCGGTGCCCTGCGCAAGCATCTGCTTCACCGCAAGTTGAGTGATGAAAATGAAACCCTCGAGGTTGGTAGAGACAAAGGCGTGAAACTCGTCGGCGGTGTAATCCGTGAATGGTTTGCTCGAGAAGATGCCGGCATTGCTGACAACGTGGTCGATCGAGCCAAACTTTTCAATTGCGGTCTGCGCGATCTTCTCCGCTGTCGTTCGAAGTCCGATGTCTCCTTCGACGAGCGCAAGGCCCGGCGATAGAGGAAAGCTTGCGCTCGAAAAGCTTCGCGCGTTTCCAACAACGTTATAGCCGAGATCCATAAACGCCCGCACAACCGCTGCTCCGATGCCTTGTGATGCTCCCGTTACGATGGCTGTCTTTTTGCTTGCCATGCCAATCTCCAGTTGTTGGGCGACAGAGTCTGTAGCGCCGCGGAACCGCGCAACGCGCTAAATTTCGAACTCGATGTTGAGATTAAGCCACAGATTGGGAGACGGTTCCATTGTACGAAGGTATTGGTCGATACTTTCGTACGAGTAGGTGTGATAAGCGATTGGTTCGAGTGATTGCGGTTTGTTCCTTGAAGCAACTCGATGCGCCGGTTCTGACATGCTCTCTCCAGAGGGCAGGGCATATCGATTGGTTCGACAGGGCTCGCTCGCATATACCAAAGTATCCCCGATACCATCGTCTCATTGCGCTTCTTCCGCACTTCCGGCTCAATCGAGAGCAGCTCTCTGAAGAGATCCGAGCCTGATTTAGATCGTTGCGTTCCGTGAGCTTCTCACGCAAGACCACAGCATGCCACTTTGGAAGGAGACAGCCATGATTTGTGCTAATGAGCAAGTTGCAATCGAAGTCACTTCGCACCAGAACGAATTGCTGCAAAGTAAATACCTTGTTGCCGCGGCGCGATCGGGATCCTCCGCCGCCTTTGCCCAACTCAGAGAGATCTATGGGCGACGAGTCTATCGAACGCTTCTGACCATGACTAAGAATCGGGAAGATGCCGAAGATGCTTTGCAGGATACCTTCCTGCGAGCATTCATGGCGCTCCACACCTTCGAAGAAAGATCAAGCTTCTATACCTGGGTCACTAGGATTGCGACTAACTCTGCGTTGATGATCCTTCGTAAACGCCGTATACACCGTGAAGTTTCCTTCGACAGTGCAGGTGAAACAGAAGAAGGGATTTCTGGTTTTGAATTTGAAGATGGCGGCCCCAGCCCCGAGCATATCTGCGTTCACCGCCAGAGTTATGCTTGTATGCTTCGATCCATCTGGAACCTTCAACCGCGACTTCGTCAGGTCATCGAGATGCAGATGACGGATAACTTTTCAATCAGAGAGATCGCTCAAGCGCTCGAAATATCCGAAGCCGCTGTCAAATCCAGGCTTGGCCGGGCGCGCGCGCGGCTGGCCTCATCTCATGCCGGCAGGATCTACGACGGTCCTTGAGCGGCCGTCGCGGATTGCAGCTTGGAGAACGATCGGAGATAGTTCACCAGGTCCCAGGTGTTCTCTGGCTTGACACGCTGTCCTTCGCCCTCCATTTCTCCTTTGCCGTTCTTGATGATGTAGAAGAGTTCCCCATCTGTATGTCCTTTTAGAGCGGAGGGGTCGCGAAAATCAGGCATTTTTGCTTTCATATTCTTGGCCAGGTCGCCTCCGCCTCCACCGTCGTCTCCATGGCAAATGGAGCACTCGTAACCGTAAATTTTCTTGGCCCGGCCCAGGGATTCGGCGTTTGTTTTCACCGGGTTGGGCTGGTTGACGGCTTCCACAGGGATTTTGGACTCGGCAGGAGCGGGACTCGCGGCGGGCGGTTCCTGCGGAGTTTGCGCGGAAACGCCACTGAGTACCAGGGCAGTGAGAATCAGGAAAGGCTTCAACATGGAGCCCCCTTAAAGTGAATTGGAATTCGTGCAACACTGTACGCCCGTCACCCGTGCCCCGTCGAGGACTGAAATTGCGGCGGAAACAACGTTTACTCTGCTGGGCGCCCTTCCATATCTCGTTCATGCTCCAGCCTGGCGACCAGGAGATTTGCGGGCGCTTCCGCCATCTCGGGACAGATACTCTGGATGTACTCCCTGGCCATTTCATGGATGGCCTTCGGTTCCACCTCGTGGAATTCGCCCACTTTCCGGCCTTCCGAGTCCACGACGACAACCTGGTTCCCTAGTCTCTTCTCACGCAAGAGAACGGTGGCCAGCGCAATTCCTATGCTGATAATTTCACCGGGGGCGTAGCCGTACTGGTTGGTAAGGCCCAGAACGTCATCTACCAAGTCGGAGTGGAGATTGATCTTCATTTCGGCAGCACCGTCTTTTATTGGAAGATTCGAAAAAACGTGGGCGTGCGCTTCTGTAACCATTAGAACCGTTGACCTCAGTTACGCAAATGCAACTTCCGGGCGCATCAGGAGTGTCACCATCCGGCAAGCCCTGGCCGTTTGTAATAGTATTCGACCGGAGAAACTATGCTGATGCTTCGCGTCCCTGTTTTGTTATCCCTCCTTTCTGCAGCCCTTGCCCAGGTCTCCGGCCAGGAGCCTCTGCGGACCACTTCTCCTAACGGACAGATCGTGTTTGTTCTTTCTGCCGAGGATGCCCTTCGCTACTCAGTCGCTTTCCATGGCAAGCGACTGATCGATGAGTCGGAGCTTGGTTTGGACCTGCAAGGGTTGCCGCCGCTCGGTCCCGGCGCGCGCGCAGTGAATGTGAAGGAGGGCAGCTCGGACGAAACCTATACCATCCCGGTTGGCAAGACGAAAGACGTCCGCAATCACTACAACTCCCTCACCGCGGATTTTTCCTCCGAGTCCGGTGCCAGGTTCTCCGTGGAAGTCCGAGCCTTTGATGATGGTGTAGCGTTTCGCTACATCGTTCCCGAACAGCCCTCCTTCAGCAATGTACACATTGCGGGGGAGCGGACGCAGTTCCGCTATAGCAACGACGCGACCCTTTATCCGCTGGTGGTGAACGGATTCCAATCCTCTTACGAAGACGATTATCAGATGAGGACAGTCGGCAGCCTGCATCGTGACTGGCTGATCGCGCTTCCTCTGCTGGCCCAGGTTCCCGGCACCGGATGGGTCGCCATCACTGAGGCAAATATCGACAACTATGCAGGCATGTACCTGCGCAGCGATAAGCCGCTTCACAGCCTGAAGGCTCAGCTATCACCCAAAGTCGATGATTCCACCGTCGCCGTAGATACCAGGACTCCTTTCAAGTCACCCTGGCGTGTGCTCATGATCGGAGATGCGCCTGGACGGCTGATTGAGTCAAACATCATTCTCAATTTGAATCCCCCGTCAAAGATTGCCGATGCTTCGTGGATTCGCGCGGGAAAATCCGCCTGGGATTGGTGGTCGGGGGACGCGGCGGCCGGGGTAAATTTCACCCCCGGCATGAACACCGAAACCTTAAAGCATTACATTGAGTTTGCTTCCGATTCCGGCTTTCCCTATATGCTCATCGACGCCGGCTGGGCCGCGTCCACGCCGGGCGCCAAGGAGGGCGATTATGCCGATCCGGCAGATATCACCCATTTCAATCCCAAGGTCGATCTTCCCGAGTTGCTACGCTATGCCAAAGAGAAAAACGTGCGCATCTGGCTTTGGTCGCATTGGACTTCGGTCGACAAATATATGGACCAGGCCTTTCCGCTCTTTGAACAGTGGGGAGTCGCCGGGGTCAAGATCGACTTCATGAATCGCGACGATCAGTGGATGGTGGACTGGTACCACCGAGTGGTCGAGAAAGCCGCCGAGCATCATTTGATGATCGACTACCACGGAGCGTTCAAGCCGGATGGCTTACGCCGCACGTATCCCAACCTGATGACCCGCGAAGGAGTGATGGGCAAGGAGTATTCCAAGTGGTCCTCCCGCGTGACCCCGGTCCATAACACGACACTTCCCTTCACCCGCATGCTCGCCGGTCCTTTGGATTACACCCCGGGCGCCTTCCAGAATTCCAACCTGGAAAACTTCATCGCGCGTAATGTGATGCCTATGTCGCTGGGGACGCGAGCCCAGGAGCTGGCCTTGTATGTAGTGTTCGAAAGTCCTCTGGAAATGGTTTCCGACTATCCTGAGATTTATAAGGGGCAGAAGGATTTCGATTTTATCAAGCACGTACCGGCCACCTGGGATGAGGTGCACGTCATCGATGGATTCCCCATGCGATATATCAGCCTGGCGCGGAGGAGCGGTGCGGATTGGTATGTTGGGTCGCTGACTAATTGGGAAGAGCGAAACACAAGCGTCCCGCTGAATTTCCTGGGTGCGGGCAAGTATGTTGCTGAAATCTACGCCGATGCTCCCGATGCTGCCGGCAATGCAACCCACACCACCTTCAGCAAACGGCCCGTCGACCGGGCCACGGTTCTCGACATACACATGGTTTCCGGCGGCGGGAATGCCATCTGGATCCATCCGGCTAAATGATGAAGGCACTCATCACCGGGGGTACAGGCGGAATTGGTTTTGGCATCGCGACCGCGATGCTCGACGCGGGCTACGAGGTGACCGTAACCGGATTGAGCGGCGAGCAAGTCGCCCAGGTGCCGCAGAGGCTGCATCTCTCGGCGGTCCAACTCGACGTAACCTCGGCTGCGTCGGTGGAGGCCGTGGTTGAGCCCTTCGATGAGTTGGCCGCGCTGATCAATTGCGCAGGGGTACTCTTTCGCAACCGTGCCGAATACGATATTGAGATTTTTCAGAAAGTGATCGATGTCAATCTGACCGGGACCATGCGGATGTGCATCGCCGCGCGGGCGAAACTTGCCGCTGCCAGGGGCGCTATCGTGAATACTGCGTCGATGCTTTCGTACTTCGGCGGCCCGGCAGTTCCTGCCTACACGGCATCCAAAGGCGGGGTGGCGCAATTGACCAAGGCCTTAGCCGTTGCCTGGGCGGCTGAGGGCATACGAGTAAACGCCATCGCTCCAGGCTGGATTTCGACTGAAATGACCCGCGGCCTGGTTGAGGACGAGGGTCGCTCAGCCGCGATTGTCGATCGCACGCCCATGCAGCGCTGGGGTGAACCGAACGACCTTGGCGGCGCCGTTGTGTTTCTTTGTTCTGCCGCAGCACGCTTCATTACCGGGGCGATCTTGCCCGTGGATGGCGGCTACGCAGCAGTTTGAAAAGAGAGGATTCATGGCCACGCAAGCCGATGCACGCATTCCCTACCGCCACCCGCAGCCTAAGGAAAGCTTCCCGGAACTGGTGATTCCCAACGCCATCCCCGAGGATGAGCGCTTGTGGGTTCCGCAAGCGGAAAATGTCTGGTTCCGGCCGCTGTGTCTTTCAGCCAGCCGAGGTTATTGGATGAATCTTCTGCGGGTGCGCAAGTCGGGCGTGCTTTCGCGGCATCGCCATCCGCAGCCTGTGCACGGATTTGTGCTCAAGGGCAGCTGGCATTACCTGGAACACGATTGGACGGCCACGGAAGGGTCTTATGTTTATGAGACTCCGGGCGAGACGCACACGCTGGTGGTGGAGGACGACGTTCCAGAAATGATTACGCTGTTTCAGGTGAATGGCGCGATGATTTATGTCGATCCGGATGGTAAGGTCCAGGGCTACGAAGATGTGTTTACCAAGATCGATCTCTGCCGCCGGCATTTTGCGGCGGTGGGGTTGGGTGAAAGCTACGTAGATCAGTTTCTACGTTAGGTTTCGTTTGGTGGAGCTGGATGAGCATGTGTGGCGCCCGCGTCTGAAAGCATTCGAAACAAATCGTTTTCGGCCCACGTATCCCGGATTTCCTGTCGAGGTTGGTGGCGTTGAGGAACTTCGTGCGGCTCTCTTTGAGAGAAAGCCGCATGCGCGGTCGTTGCTAGTGCTGCGTAGTAGGAAATCCGGGCGACGCTGGTGCGAACATGGGGCACCCGGACGGATCTGTGGTACCCGCGACAAGTTTGAGGGCGAGACCTGCGGTATCCCACATCTCGCGAAAAACGAGCGCGATGCCCCGA
>Ga0302177_10002773_pt1 | contig 12254 bp, 10 predicted proteins | sample I_Palsa_E1_2_FD_198780 | JGI IMG/M metagenome (GOLD analysis project Ga0302177, IMG submission 198780) | Peat permafrost microbial communities from Stordalen Mire near Abisko, Sweden - I_Palsa_E1_2 | ecosystem: Environmental > Terrestrial > Soil > Palsa > Peat permafrost | place: Sweden... | reverse complement strand
CCGCCAGACCCGGCACCCCGGCCATTCCGCCGGACAGCCAAACGCCATCCCCCCTTGCCGCCGCACGGCCAAGGTTCGCTGCCGCGCGCCCAACGGAGACCCAGTTATCGTGTCAGCGAACCGGGCCTCCGGCCCGGTGAGTGGCCGGTGTGTCGGCGAAGTACCACCGCGGGGCGCGAAGCGCACGCAGGGGGTTCCGGGGGGTCGCCCCCCGGGCCAGCACTGTCGGCGAAGTACCACCGCGCGGGCGCGAAGCGCAGCGGGGGGTTCCGGGGGTCGCCCCGCGGGCCAGCACAGCTAACCGCCCATGGCGTGGGCGCCGCCGTCGACGTGCACGATCTCAGCCGTGGTGGCCGGGAACCAGTCGGACAGCAGGGCCACGCAGGCGCGGGCTGCGGGCTCCGGATCGGTCATGTTCCAGCCCAGCGGCGCGCGCTCCCCCCACAGCCCCTCGAACCGGTCAAAACCGGGGATGCTCTTGGCCGCCATCGTGCGCAGCGGCCCCGCCGACACCAGGTTCACCCGGATGCCCCTACCGCCGAGGTCGCGGGCCAGGTAACGCGAGCACGACTCCAGGCCGGCCTTGGCCACGCCCATCCAGTCGTACCCGGGCCATGCGCGGCTGGCGTCGAAGTCGAGGCCGACGATCGAGCCGCCGCCGTTCATCAGCGGCAGCGTGGCCATGGCTAGGGCCTTCAGCGAGAACGTAGACGCCTGCAGCGCCACGGACACGTCCTCCCAGCGCGTGTTCAGGAAGTTACCGCCCAGCGCTTCCTGCGGCGCGAACCCGATCGCATGCACCACCCCGTCGAGGCGGTCGACGTAGCTGGAGGTCCGTTCGGCCAGCGAATCCAGCTGGACGGGGTCGGTCACGTCCAGTTCCAGGACCGGCGGCGGATCCGGCAGCCGCTTGGCGATCCGCTCCACCAGGCTCAGCCGGCCATACCCGGTCAGCACGATCGTCGCGCCCTCCTGCTGGGCCACCTTGGCCACGTGGAACGCGATCGAGGAGTCGGTCAGCACGCCGGTGACGAGAATGCGCTTGCCCGCCAGGATTCCCATGGCGGTCAGTGTCCCATGCCGAGGCCGCCGTCCACCGGGATGACCGCCCCGGTGATGTAGGCCGCGTCGTCGCCGGCCAGGAACGACACGACCCCAGCCACCTCGTGGGGGGCAGCGTACCGGCCCAGGGGGACCGCGCCCAGGATCGTCGCCTTCCGGTCCTCCGGCAGTGCGGCGGTCATGTCGCTGTCCACGAAGCCGGGGGCGACCACGTTCGCGGTGATGCCGCGGGAGCCCAGCTCGCGGGCCAGCGAGCGGGCGAAGCCGACCAACCCGGCCTTGGACGCCGCGTAGTTGGCCTGGCCGGCCGAGCCGTACAGGCCTACCACCGAGGAGATGAAGATAAGACGGCCCCTGCGGGCCCGGACCATGCCCCGCACCGCCCGCTTGGCGACCCGGTAGGCGCCGGTCAGGTTGGTGTCCAGCACGCTCGTGAAGTCGTCCTCGCTCATCAGGGCCAGGAGCTGGTCGTGGGTGATCCCGGCGTTGGCCACCAGCACCTCCACCGGGCCCTGCTCGCCTTCGACCTGCTTGAAGGCCGCGTCCACCGATCCGGCGTCCCGCACGTCGCAGGGCACGACGGCCAGGCCCTCGACGGCGTCCCCGGCCCGCGAGGTGACCGTGACGCTGTCTCCGTCGGCGGCGAGCCGCCGCGCGATGGCCAGCCCTATCCCCCGGTTTCCCCCTGTCACCAGGACGCTGCGTCCCATCCGCCGTTCCACCTCCACGTTGGCCGGCAATCGTGGTGAGCGTACCGGTCACCCGTCCGCGGCGGTGACAGCCGGGCGGCCCGAAACGCCACCTGGGGCCGTTCCGCGCTGTGCGATAGGTTGCTGACGTGACTCATGGTGGCCAGCACGACATAGATCCCCAATTCACTGCGCTCCCGTTGCGGGCGCTGGCCGACGCGGCGATGCAGCAGGCTGCGGATCTCGGCGCCGGGCATGCGGATTTCCGCGCCGAACAGCTCCGCAGCCAGACGATCGGGCTGTCGGACGGCAACCTGGAAACGCTCTTCGACGCCAGCGACGTCGGCTTGGCCGTCCGCGTCGTGGTGGACGGGACCTGGGGTTTCGCCGCCACCGTCGATCTCACTCCGGACGCGGCGGCGCAGGCGGCCCGCGAGGCGGTTCAGGTCGCCCGGGTCGCGGCGGCCATGAATACCGAGCGGATCGAGCTCGCGCCCGAGCCCGCGCACGGCGACGTCACCTGGGTGTCGGCCTACGACGTGGATCCGTTCGACGTCAGCGCGGCGGACAAGGCGGCGCTGCTGGCGGACTGGAGCAAGCGGCTGCTCGCCCGGGACGGCGTCGACCACGTGGACGCGCATCTGACGCAGGTCAGGGAGTGCAAGTTCTACGCCGACGGCGCCACCACCGCGACCCAGCAGCGGGTCCGGCTGCACCCGACGCTCACCGCCGTGGCGGTGCAGAAGGACGGCCGGTTCGAGACGATGCGCACGCTCGCGCCCCCGGTCGGCCGCGGCTACGAATACCTGGACGGCAGCGGCTGGGACTTCCAGGCCGAGCTGGAGGAGATCCCCGAGCTGCTCGCCGAGAAGCTCGCCGCGCCGTCGGTCCGCCCCGGCCGGTACGACCTCGTGATCGACCCGTCCAACCTGTGGCTCACGATTCACGAGTCGATCGGCCACGCCACCGAGCTGGACCGGGCGCTGGGCTACGAAGCCGCCTACGCCGGCACCTCGTTCGCCATACCGGACAAGCTGGGCCAGCTGCAATACGGGTCGGGGCACATGCACGTGACCGGGGACCGCACCGCCGTGCACGGCCTGGCCACCGTCGGGTACGACGACGAGGGTGTGGCCGGCCAATCATGGGACCTGATCACAGACGGCGTGCTATCCGGCTACCAGCTCGACCGGCGGATGGCGGCGCTGCGCGGCTTGGGCCGCTCCAACGGCTGCGCGTTCGCCGACTCCCCGGGCCACATGCCGCTGCAGCGGATGGCCAACGTGTCCCTGCAGCCCGCCGAGGGCGGGCCGTCCACCAGTGAGCTGATCGCCGGGGTCGAAGACGGGATCTTCATCGCCGGGGACAAGAGCTGGTCGATCGACATGCAGCGGTACAACTTCCAGTTCACCGGCCAGCGGTTCTACAAGATCACCGGTGGCCGGCTGGCCGGGCAGCTCCGAGACGTCGCCTACCAGGCCACCACTACCGACTTCTGGAACGCCATGGAGGCCATCGGCGGCCCGCAGACCTACGTGCTCGGCGGCGCGTTCAACTGCGGCAAGGGCCAGCCCGGGCAGGTGGCCCCGGTCAGCCACGGCACCCCGGCGGTGCTCATGCGTGGCATCCGGATACTCAACACGGCGGAGGAAGCGGCATGAGCAGCCAGCGCCCCCAGGACATCATCGACCACGCCCTGTCCCTCGCGACCTGCTCGGACTGCGTGGTGATCGCGGACGAGACGTCCACGGCGAACCTGCGCTGGGCCGGAAACACGCTCACCACCAACGGCGTGGCCCGCTCCCGCCGTCTCACCGTGATCGCCATTGACCGGCGCTCCGCTGGCGCAGCGGTCGGCGTCGTCTCCCGGTCCGGGGTCCGCGCCGAAGAGGTGGAATCGGTGGTCCGGGCGGCCGAGAAGGAGGCCGCGGAGGGCACCGTGGCCGAGGACGCCGAGCCGCTGGTGGAACCGGGGGAAGCGGCCGCCGTCCCCTCCGGGCGGCCGGGCTGGGACGACCCGCCCGAGGGTACCGGCATCGGGGTGCTGGAGGGCTTCGCCGGACACCTCGGGGAGACGCTGCGCGAGGCCGCGGCCGGCGGCCGGAAGCTGTACGGGTTCGCCGAGCACGACCTGACCTCCACCTTCCTCGGCACGTCCACGGGCGTGCGGCTGCGGCACGACCAGCCGTCGGGGAAGGTCGAGCTCAACGCCAAGTCCGACGATCTCAGCCGGTCGGCGTGGGCGGGCGAGGCGACCCGCGACTTCGCCGGCGTGGACGTGGCCGCCCTGGACCGGGGCCTGGCCGAGCGGCTGGAGTGGGCCAAGCGGCGGGTCGAGCTGCCCGCCGGGCGGTACGAGACGCTGCTGCCGCCCACCGCCACCGCGGACCTGCTCACCTACCTGTACTGGTCGGCCGGGGCCAAGGATGCCCTCGACGGCCGGACCGTCTTCAGCAAGCCTGGCGGCGGCACCCGGGTCGGCGAGTCCGTGTCCGACCTGCCGGTCACGCTGCGCAGCGACCCGTGGTATCCCGGCCTCGAATGCACACCGTTCGTCGTAGCGCACGCCTCGGGCCGGGATTCTTCGGTGTTCGACAACGGCCTGCCGCTGGCGCCGACCGAATGGATCCGCCGCGGCGAGCTGGCCGCGCTGACCCAGACACGTTATTCGGCCGGGCTGTCCGGTCTGCCGGTGACCCCGGCCATCGGCAACCTCACCTTCGAGACCAGCGACCCCAGCGCGCCCGCGCTGCCGGAGATGATCGCCCGCACCGAGCGTGGGCTGCTGCTCACCTGCCTGTGGTACATCCGGGAGGTCGACCCGCAGACACTGCTGCTTACCGGGCTGACCCGGGACGGCGTTTACCTGGTCGAGAACGGCGAGGTTACCGGCGCGGTGAACAACTTCCGGTTCAACGAGAGCCCGGTCGGGATGCTGAGCCGGCTGGCCGAGGTTGGCGCGAGCGTCCCGGCGCTGCCGCGGGAGTGGGGCGACTACTTCAGCCGCGCGGTCATGCCGCCGGTACGGGTCGAGGGCTTCAACATGTCTTCGGTCAGCCAGGCCAGCTAGCTTCTGGCCAGGGCCACCCGCCCACCCGCGGCCCGTCCCGGGCTAAGCTCCGCGACCCCGGGCTCCGCTGGCCGTCTCGGCCCCGCCGGGACCCAATAGCACACGGCCGCCCGGTCCGGCAGGGACTTCGCTCACAGCGCAGCGGCCGCGGCGGACCCGGCGGCGGATCTGCGGCAGGCGGGGATACCTTGGAGATATGAGGATCGCAAGCCGGAACGGCAACCAAAACGTACAGTTGGTCACGCAGGCCCGGCGCCCAATGTCAGAGGACATCTCGTACCGGCAGCGGCGGTACCTCATCATGATGGCGTTCCGCGCGGTCTGCTTTGGGCTGACGATCCTGCTGTTCCTGAACCACTTTGGATGGCTTGCCGCTATCCCCGCTGTTTTCGCCATCTTCGTGCCTTACGTGGCGGTCGTTTTTGCGAACGGCGGGCGCGAGCCTGACAACGTTCGCGGATTCATGGAGTACCGGCCTAACCTGGCAGAACGGCGCATCCCCCCCGGTCAGGGCGGATCCGGGTCCGCGCATCAGGGCAGCCAGCAAGGGGTGGGCGACCCCACCAGACACGGCTAAAGACGCAACAAGAGCGAACACGCTCAGGACTTCTCCCGAGATGCACTCGTAATTGGGTCTTGACACGTATGGGGGGGTTTCCGTGTAGCATTCATATCGGTGCTCTGGTCCCCCGTCGGAGCACCCTACCGGCGTTCCGGGCCCCCGTCGGAACGCCGATGAATGCGACGCCGGGTGGTTTGCCCCCGTAGCCACCCGGCGTCGTGCCATGCTCGGACGTCTTTGACGTCGCTCGGCTGGGGCTCGCAGTGCTTTCCCGGGGGGACGACCCCCCCGGACCCCCGGGGCTGCGTCTTTCGTCCGCTCTTGGCACCCGCACTGTTTGTGGTTGGGCATCGTTTGCCTTCCGGTGTCCGTAAATGGCCCGGCGCGGGTTGAATGGGCCGCGAATCCGTTTTTGTTTCGTTGGTCTGTTGGTGAAATTTGACGGTTCAGCGGAACGGATGCGCTCAATTTGCTAACCGCGATTCGAATGGTGGCTCTGGGGGCCGCATTCGGCGGACCGTGCTGTTGATAGCCCCCTACCCGCCACACCTCGCAGCCCACCAGCCACCTTTTGGGCCGCCGCTGAGCAGGACCTCCGCCGCGCTCCCCGCCAGCCCGCAGCCACCCCTCTGCCCGGGACGCAGCGCCGCGCTCAGGTCGCTCCCCGCACTGCAGAGGGGCTGAGGTCCCACCTTCAGCCCGCAGCCAGCCCCCTGGCCCGGGACGCAGCGCCGCGCTCAAGACACGACCGCGCAATGCGCAGCGGGGCTGAGGTCCCCATATGCTGCCCGGCGCCTGAGGGGGTCTGGGGGACCCTTCCCCCAGCCACGCCACCTACCACTTCACAGTTTCCCGGTCCACGCTCACCACGGGGCGCCGGGCAGCATCGCCATGGGGACCTCTGCCCCGGCCCAAGCCAGGGCCTACTCCGTCTTGTTGAACTCCACGATCGCGATCCCCGCCATGACCACTCCCATCAGCGCGACGATCCCGAGTGACAGCCCCAGGGGCACTGTCCAGCCAAACCAGGACACCCCCGGTGCCAGCGCGTGCACCGCAGCCGGGCTGATGTTCAGGTGGCTGAAGACGGCGCGGCGCATCGGGGCGACGATGTAGGTCAGCGGGTCGATGCGGGTCAGCACGGTCAGCCAGGCAGGCAGGCCGTTCAGCGGGTAAAGCGCGCCGGACAGGAAGAACAACGGCATGACCAGCATCTGAGTGAGCGCCATGAACGCCTGGAACTGCTTGATCCGGGCCGCCATCATCACGCCGAACGCGGTCAGCGTGAAGCTCAGCAGCAGCAGCTCGCCGATGAGCGTGATGATCAGGACCGGGTTGTAGGGCACGTCAGCCAGCCCGGCCAGAGCCAGCACGATGATGCCCTGGAAGGTGGCCACGGTGGTGCCGCCCAGGCATTTGCCGAGCACGATCGCACCCCGGTTGACCGGGGCGACCAGCATCTCCCGCAGGAACCCGAATTCACGGTCCCAGACGATCGAGCCGGCCGAGAAGATCGCGGTGAACAGCACGCCCATGGCGACGATGCCCGGGTAGATGAAGGTCTTGAAGCTGACGCCCGGGGGGAGGCTGTGCCCGGCGAGCGCGCCCAGCCCCGTCCCGAGGACGAACAGGAAGAGCACCGGCTGGACCAGCGAGGTAATCATGCGCAGCCGGTCGGCGCGGAACCGGATCAGCTCGCGGCGCCAGACGATGCTAGCGGCCCGCAGGTCCTGCCGCAGCCCGCGGTCGGGGACCGCGACCCGGATCAGGTCAGTCAGGTCCGCCTGGACGGCTGGGCCCTGCGGGGCGGCTGCTTCGGCCGTGGTGGGGGTCGCCATCGTCATCGCCTCCCGAAGCGCTGCGCCATGGCCCGCATGGCGTCCGCGCTGCTCGCTTCTGTGTCCCGGATCGTCCGGCCGGTGTAGGACATGAACACGTCGTCCAGGCTGGGCCGGGCCACGCTCACCGAGCGGATGGGCACGTCCAGCTCGGCGAACAGCCGGGGCACGAACTCTTCCCCCGACTCCACCGAGAACGTGACCAGTCCCTCGTGCAGGGCGGCTTCGATCCCAAACCGTTCGGCTAGTTCCCTGATCGCGATCTGGTCGTCGGCCGTGCTGATCTGCACACGGTCCTTGCCGACGCTGGCCTTGAGGGCCTCGGGGGTGTCGATCGCCACGATCAGGCCGTGGTCGATGATGGCGATCCGGTCGCAGTGCTCCGCCTCATCCATGTAGTGCGTGGTGAGGAAGATGGTGATGTCCTCGCGCTGCTTGAGGTCGTTGATGTACCGCCAGATCGACGACCGGGTCTGCGGGTCCAGGCCCACGGTCGGCTCGTCGAGGAAGAGGATGTGGGGGGCATGCAGCAGGCCGCGCGCGATCTCCAGGCGGCGCTGCATGCCGCCCGAGTAGGTCCGGACCAGGCTTTCCCGCCGGTCCCACAGGCCGACCATCTCCAGGACCTGGCGCATCCGCGGCGCGACGGCCGACTTGGGCACGCCGTAGAGGTCGGCGTGGAAGCGCAGGTTCTGCTCAGCGGTCAGATAGGTGTCCAGCGTGGTGTCCTGGAACACCAGACCAATGTTCCGGCGCACCGTGTCCCGGTCGGTGACCACGTTGTGGCCGGCCACCATGGCCGTTCCCGACGTGGGCTTGACCAGGGTGCACAAGATGCTGATGGTGGTCGACTTGCCGGCCCCGTTCGGGCCGAGAAAGCCGAACGTCTCGCCCCGCCTGACCTCGAAGTCGATGCCCCGGACGGCCTCCAGGTCGCCGTACCGTTTGGTCAGCTTGCTTACCGATATCGCGGGGCTCCCGGCATCGCTGAACTGAGACGGACCCGCCGGACCCGTGCGCGCGGAGCCCTCGGCCTCCGCACCGGTTTGTACCGCCACGTGCTGCGCCTCCCTCTGCGGACTCTCCCCTGAGCCTAGTGGCCCGGGCGAGCACGATCGCGGCCCGCACCCGTGGGGTACGGGCCGCGAGGTGCGGTTCCTGACTGCGGTCGCCGCTGGCGTGAACCGAGCGGCGCTCTGGCCGGCGCGGTAGCGCCCGCCTGCGCTGCGGCCGCGGCCTCATTCTGCGGAGCTGGCTGCCTCATCCTCGCCGTCAGCGGCGAGGATCCGGTACAGGGAGCGGCGGGTGTCAGTGAGGACCTTTGCGGCCTCCTTCACCTGGGCCGCGGAGCCAGCCTGGCCCACCTGCGACACAGCCATCAGTACCTGGCGGACCAGCCCGCGCAGCTCGACTTCCGCGCCGTCGACGCTGCCGGTCACCGCGTCCCAGGACGCGGCGAGCTCGTCGGCGTGCGAATCGGCGTAGGCCCGGCCCTCGTCGGTCAGCGTGAACGCCTTGCGCCCGCTCTCCGAGGTCTCGGCCCGGATCAGGCCCTCGTCCTCCAGCTGCTGAAGCGCAGGGTAGACGGAGCCCGGGCTCGGGCGCCAGACGCCGTCGGTGCGCTCGCTGATCTCCTGGATGATCTGATAGCCGTTGCGCGGCCCCTCGGCCAGCAGCGACAACGCCGCGGCCCGGACGTCACCCCGGCGCACCCGGGGGCCGCGGGCGAACCTCGGGCCACCCGGGAACGGGCCGCCCCTCATGAACTCCGGCGGCGGGCCACCCCAGCCGCCCCGGCGCGGACCGCGTCCGCGCCCTCGATGCCCGCCTCGGCGGGACCATTCTTCCTCATGCATTGCGTTTCTCCTTTGTTGTTCGCGATACGCCTGCGCTGGACAGGGGATCACTCCGTCATACCAGTGGAGCATCTAGATATCCCTCATACTGTCTAGCTAGCTCAAAGATATATCGGTACTGTTCTTAACGCAAGTCGGCGCGGCTGAAATTTTGCCCGGCTCCAGCCCAGGCCCGGCCAGGGCAAGCTCGCACTGGCTAAAGCGCAGGTCGCAGCGGGCCAACAGCCCACGCCACAACGGGCCAGTGGCCAGCGGCAGTGAGCGCGCGCCGAGGACCCAGGGCAGCCCGCATGGGAACAGGGCCAGCGCGGGCGGAGCGGCCCTACCCAGCGCTGCCGCCGCGCCGCGCTGCCGCCGCGCCGCGCTGCCGTGGCGCCGCGGCAGCGGTCGCGGTCGCCCATCCGCGGGGCCGCGCGCCGGCCAGAGATTGCCGCACCCTAGTGATGGCGCCTTTACACGGGTAAGAGCAGGCGTGACGGCGCCTTTACACCGGTAAGAGCAGTCGTGGAGGCGCCATCACTGGGGATAGAACTGCCCGGCAGAGACGGGAGGTGAAGCGGCGCGAGGCAGCGCAGTGGCTCCCGGGCGCGATTCCACGCGGGGCAGGCCCCTGGCAGCCCGGTTCCTACCTGGGTGATGGCGCCATTACCCCGGCCCGGGCCGGGGTAATGGCGCCATCACTGGCGCTGAGAAATGCGCGGCGCGAGCCGGCCGGGGGCGGGCGGGGAGTTACGGCGCGGCGTGCGTGGTCAGGAAGCGCGGACCGGGAGGTCGTAGACGCGGCGGATGCTGGAGCCAAGCTCGGCCAGGTTGGCCCCGTAGACGTGCAGGGAAACGGCGATACCGGAGCCGCAGTTGCGGACCCGGTGGATGTCACCGGGCGGGGCGAACCCGGCCACGGTACCGGGCGGGTTCTGCCGGCGGATGACCTCGGTGAGGTACTGGCCGCCTGGGCCGGGAGCGAAGATCTCCTCGTATTCGGTGCCCTGCAGGACGCCGGTGACGCACCACGACACGTGGTCGTGAATGGGCGTCACCTGACCCGGCCGCCACACCATGAGCACGATCGAGAACGAGCCGCCCGGTTCCACATGAATGACGTGGGTCTGGTAACCGGCCGGGTCGCCCTGCAACTGCGCCGGGCTCAGCAGGTCCGGCCCGGGCAGATGATGGCTCAGCGTGGCGGCCACCCGGTCAGCGGTCTTCCGGACGTCCCCACCCTGCTCCCCGTCCTGGCCCCCGTCCTGGTCGGCTCTCTGTCCGGCGCCCGCTGTCGGATCGGCGCCCGCTGTCAGACCGGCACCCGCTGTCGGACCGGCCCCCCCTTTCAGACCGGCGCCCTCGCTCTGGCCGACGGCCCGGCGGACGGCGGCCGCGAGCCCGGCCGGGCATGCGGCGTAGGCGGGCGGCACGGCAACGGCCGCTCTGCTGGTCACGGGCATGACCACCTCCCTGCGTCGGAACTGACGACGGCTACCTACCCGGCCTTAACCCATAACAGTGATGCCAGTCCCGCCAACAACTCATAGCTTGAGTCAATGAATTCGCAGTAGGAAGGAAATGCGTAACGTAGCTACGGGCGCGGGGCGCTTCAGCGAAACTCGTCGGCGTGATCCGCGGCCCACTGCGCGAACGTGAGCGCGGGGCGGCCGAGCACGTCCTCGATAACCGTCGAGGTCCTGGCCGGTTCGCCGCGGCCCGCCGCCCAGAGCGTCAGCGTGTTCTGGGCCATGTCCGGCGGCATGATGCGGCTGAGCTCTGCGAGCCCTTCCTCGGTGGAGACCTCCACGAACTGGACCGGGCGGCCGGTCGCGTCGCCGATCTGCTCGACTAGCTGCCGGTTGGTGAGCGACTGCGGCCCATAGAGCGTGTACGCCTTTCCCTCGTGTCCCGGCGTGGTCAGCGCGGCGACGGCGAGTGCGGCGATGTCCTTCTCGTGCACGGGCGCGCTCTGCTCATCCGGGTAGGGCATGCGGACGGTACCCTCCTCGCGGATCGGCCGCGCCCACCACCACAGCGTGTTCGTGGCGAACATGCCCGGGCGGATGAAGGTCCAGGACAGGCCGGAGCCTTCCAGGGCCTGCTCGACCTCGCGGTGGCGGCGGGCGATCTGCCCGGCCCAGCCGTCGCTGCTCCCCATGCTGTCGCGCACGCTGGTCACCGCGGCCGACGACAGCAGCGCCACGCGCCGTACACCGGCCGCCGTGGCCGCGGCGACGAACCCGTCGATACCGCGGGGCTTCGCGTACAGGAAGACCCCGGTGGCCCCCTCCAGCGCGGCGGCCATGCTGCGGGGGTTCTCCAGGTCGGCCGCCGCCACTTTGGTACCGGACGGGAACCCAGCGCTGCCCGGGTCCCGGCTGGTCACCCGGACCTGCTCACCCGCCGCGCGCAGGCCATCGGCGACATTCCGCCCGACGCTACCGCGCGCACCGAAGATGGTCGTAACCATGATGGTCCACCTCCATTACTGTCGGCCCGCATCCGCAGCCGGCTGAAACCAGGCCGCCCCGTGGCCTGGCCGGCCAGCTCCCGGCGCGCCGGTCCCCGGAAAGCCGGTAACCGCCGGGGAAACCGGTAACCGCCGGGGAAACCGGTAACCGCGGTCAGTCCGCGACCGCCGTGTAGGCGATGACGCCGCGCCGCATGCCGTCGACCGCGGCGCGGGCAGTGGCCCGCAGGTCGTTCCCGGCCGCGCCGGGTATGGGGGCGCCCGCGATCTGGCCCAGCAGGTCAATGAGCTGCTTCACCGCGCGGACGAAATCACCCGGGCTCAGGTCGGTTGACTCGAGCACGTCCTCCAGCCGGGCGCCGCCCGCCCATTGAAAGGCCGCCCAGGCGAACCGCAGGTCAGGCTCGCGCAGGAACGAGACCCCACTGTCCTTTTCCAGCTCGTCGAGCTGGGCCCAGGCCCGCACCATCCGGCCAAGCACGTCCCGGACCCTGGCCGACGGCAGCCGGGGCGCGGCCGCGTCATTGGTCTGGCGGGACTCGAACGACAGAGCCGACACGCACGCGGCCAGTTCCTGGGTATCGAGGCCGTTCCAGTACCCCCGGCGCAGGCATTCGGCGGCCAGCAGGTCGAGCTCGGTGTAGAGCCCGCCCAGCAACCGCCCTTCGGCCGTAACGGTATCCCCGCTGAGATAGCCGAGGCTTTCCAGTACGGCACAGACCCGG
>Ga0302177_10002772_pt1 | contig 12258 bp, 10 predicted proteins | sample I_Palsa_E1_2_FD_198780 | JGI IMG/M metagenome (GOLD analysis project Ga0302177, IMG submission 198780) | Peat permafrost microbial communities from Stordalen Mire near Abisko, Sweden - I_Palsa_E1_2 | ecosystem: Environmental > Terrestrial > Soil > Palsa > Peat permafrost | place: Sweden... | reverse complement strand
CGCCGGCCGTCGCCACGACCGGGCGCCCGCTGGCCATGATTGCGGTGAGCTTCGATGGCAACACCAGATCTTCGGCAGCCGCTTTCTGCGGCAGTAGGTGAACCTCAGCGATGTTCAACAGCTCGTTCAGCTTCGCGAGCGGCTGCAGCGGAACGAACCGCACGTTCGCAAGATCCGCGGCGGCAGTTTGCATGCGCGCGCGCACGGCCCCGTCACCGCACATGAGGAACAGCACCTGCGGGTCGTCGAAGCGACGCGCGGCCTCGATGATGATGTCGAGACCTTGCTTCTCGCCCATGTTGCCGGAGTACAGCACGACCCGTGTTTCCGGGGCGATGCCCAGCTCCGCGCGCAACGCGCTGGTCTGCGCAAGTGGCCGGATCAGTGACATGTCCACCCAGTTCGGAAATAGGAACACCCGCTGCTGATCGACGCCCTTCTCCAGAAGCTTAGCCAGCATGCGGTCGGAGATATTCGACACCCGATCGAAACCGCGCATGACTGCCCGCTCCGCGGCAAGCACCACGCGTCGCAATACACCGGCCCGCAGCAGACCCAGGTCGAAGGCGGCGTCGACTTCGAAGTCCTGCACATGCAGCCACGCCTGGGCGCCACATAACTTTGCGGCGAGCCACGCGCCGGGGGCAGCACCCAGCGGCGGCTCGACCACGAACACCACGTGCGGTCTCCAGCTCAGACCCTGCCACAGCAGAACCGGCAAAGTTGAGAGGGCGAAAGATAACAGGTGCAGCAGGCGTGTCATGCCGCGGGGTCGACGCGGAACCCACAGCGGACAACGATAGATCTCGATGCCGCCGATACGCTCCTTCTGATAGCGGCGTGCGGAGTAACCGGATGCGACTTTCCACGCGGGATAATAAGGCGGTGCGGTGACGACGCGGATCTCGAGTTGTTTACGAGTCGCCAACCACTCCGTCATCTCACTGACATATTTGCCTATCCCCGTAAGGTCTGGTGCATAATTCAGCGCAACGACGAGCAGTCGCCTCGACTCAATCTTCTTCTTCATCCTCACGGGCCTGCCAGAGTCGCGTGCTCAATCGGCCGCTGATAATAAGACGCGAATATGACAGTCCGATATCTGCACGTTATCCCTTCACTCAATCCTGACGGGGGCGGCCCCGCAGAGGGCGTCAGGCAACTTGCGGTAGCGGCTTCCCGGCTCGACCACGAAGTCGAGATCGTGACGCTGGACCGACCGGGCAGCACGTGGCTGACAGACGTGTGTCCCGTTCACTGCGTCGGACCCGGATACCCCAAGTACGGCTACGCTCCGGGTTTCGTCCCCTGGATGCAGCGCAATGCCGCGCGCTTTGACGCGGTGGTCGTAAATGGCTTGTGGCAGTTCCACAGCCTCGGTTCCTGGCGAACGCTGCGCAACTCCTCGGTCCCCTACTATGTCTTTACCCACGGGATGCTCGATCCGTGGTTCAAGCGGCAATATCCGCTGAAGCATCTGAAGAAGCGTCTTTACTGGCCTTGGGCGGAGTACCGGGTGCTGCGCGATGCGCGGGCGGTGCTGTTCACTTCCGAGGAAGAGCGCTTGCTGGCGCGACAGAGCTTCCGCCGTTATCAAGCCAACGAGGTCGTCCTCAGCTACGGAATTCAGGGATTCGGCGGGAATGCGGCGGCTCAGCGTGAGTTGTTTCTGGAGCGGTTTCCGCAGGTCCGCGGCAAGCGCATTGTGCTTTTCCTCGGGCGAGTACATCCCAAGAAGGGATGCGACCTACTCATAGAGGCCTTTGCATCGCTCGCACGCCTCGACACCTCGCTGCACTTGGTCGTCGCGGGTCCGGATCAGACCGGCATGCAGGCACAGCTCATGGAGCTCGCAAAACGCCTCGGCGTATCGGACGCGATGACCTGGACTGGCATGCTGAGCGGTGAGGTGAAGACCGGCGCCTTCCGCGCGGCCGAGGTTTTCGCACTGCCATCGCACCAAGAGAACTTCGGTATCGCGGTCGCGGAGGCCCTGTCGTGCGGTGTTCCGGTTCTCATTTCCAACAAGATCAACATATGGCGCGAGATTGGTAACGATCAGGCAGGGCTGGTAGCAGATGACACGCTGCAAGGCACGCAACAGTTGCTGCGCGGTTGGCTGGCGTTGAGTGCAGAGAGGCGCCAGCAGATGGCGCGCAACGCCGTCGAATGCTTCCAGCGCCGCTTCCAGATCGATAGGGTGGTGACCAACTTGCTGTCGCTGTTCGCGCTACAGGGCGCGCCGCGCGAGAGTAAAGCGGCATGAACCACGCGTTGGCGGATCCGTACCTGCAACCCCAGACCTCGCAGCGCAACCGCATGGCGCGCGCCGCGTGGGGCTTGGTGTGCGCGCTGCTATTTCGCCCCTCCCCACCGCCTCTGCACGCATGGCGCGCACTGCTGCTGCGTTTGTTTGGCGCGCAAATAGGGCGCAACTGTCATATCTACGGGAAGAGCGTCATTTGGGCGCCATGGAACCTGCGCTGCGACGACGGCGCATGCATCGCTGGCGGCGCTGTTATCTATAACGCCGCTCCGGTTCATCTCGGATCACACGCCATCGTGTCGCAGGATGCTTACATCTGCACCGCTACCCATGACATCAACGACCCCGCCTTCCCCATGATCACGGCTCCGATCGCCCTGGGTGCCTACTCGTGGATTTGCGCGCGGGCTTGCGTGCTTCCCGGCGTCACGGTGCACGAGGGAGCAGTGCTCGGCCTCTGCGCAGTGACAAGTAAGGACCTAGAGATGTGGCAGGTGTATGCCGGAATACCCGCCAAGCGCGTCGGGCTACGCAAGCGTACCCCCGTGGCATGAATGCGCCACTTTCCGCGTGGTTCGCGAGTGGTCGGACATGCCGATCAAGAAAGCGCCGCACGTCACGTTAGCGCTACAGGTCGAGCGTGATTCTTCCAGACGAAACGGCGTGCGGAAAGAGAGCGCGGCGGCGAGAGCTGACTTGCGCATGAACCCAGCCGCTCACCTGCGTGCCGAGACGTGATTTCAATACTGATACCGACCAAGAACGAGGAGCGCGACCTGGGCGACTGCCTGAAGTCGGTCGCATGGTCGGACGACATTCATGTCTACGACTCCTACAGCACGGACCGGACGGCAGAAATCGCCTTGGCCGCTGGCGCACGCGTCATCCGAAGGCCCCACCAGGATCCCGCGGTTGCCTTTGGAGGCAACGAAGCGGAGCACCGTAACTGGGGACTGACAAACATTCCGTTCAAATATCGTTGGGTGTTCCATATCGACGCGGACGAGCGCGTCACGCCTCAGCTTGCCGCAAGCCTCACGGCGGCGGTGGCAGCGGCCGGAGATCACGCCGCCTTCCGTGTGCGGAGACGCGATTTCTTCATGAACCGATGGTTGAAGCACGTGCAGGCCTCGCCTTACTACATCCGGCTCTTTCGGCCTGAGCGGATCCGCTACGAGCGCCTCATCAATCCGATCGCCAGGGTCGACGGGACCCTGGGAGAGCTGTGCGGCTTTCTCGATCATCATCCGTTTAGCAAGGGCGTTTCGCACTGGCTTGCTCGCCATAACTCCTACAGCACTTTCGAGGCGCAACAGATAGCCGCTAATCGCAGCAAGCAGGCGAAGTTCAGTTTGCTCAAGGCATTCGGCGCAAAGGACTTTCACGAACGCCGCGTGCATCAAAAGGAGCTTTTCTATCGCCTGCCAGCGCGCCCGCTCTTCAAGTTCTTCCTGCTCTATGTGCTAAAGCTCGGCTTTCTCGATGGTCGCGCCGGCTTTACCTACGCAGTTCTGCAGTCGATCTATGAGTACATGATCGTACTGAAGACGGCAGAGATCACTGCTGATGCTTCAGTACCGCACGGCAGCTGAGTCAAATGCTTGTATCCCCATGCGCCATGTGAAGACTCCAGATCACTGGTTGGGGGGCGCGTGCGTGGCTACGCTGCTCGCCTGTACCTCTTGCGGCGGGGGCGACGGCGCCCCGAGCGGAACCAGTGGAACTGGCACCCCGGCGGCGCCCTACTACACACTGGCGAATTCCGCGATCGTCGCGCAGAGTTCTACGGGCAGCTCAACCAGCGCGCCCGCGCTGGTGCCGTTCACGTTGATGGCGCCCGCCGGTAACACCGGCGCAGCCATTCCCGTACCGAAGGTTACTTGGTCGGGTGCTGCAATCCGGTCAGCGGGCGTGGGTCTCGGGGCGCCCAGCGCCGCAAGCGGTGGCGGCCAGGTCTTTCAGGGTACGGTGACCGTGAATCTGTGGCCGGGCGCCGCGTTGGGCTCCGGGTCCTATTCGGGTTCCGTGACGCTCCAGCTCTGCTACGCGGCTGCCGCAACGAGTTGCGGCAGCCAAGTAGGCGCCGGGCCTCAATCGATCAGTGTCGCGCTGCAGGTAACCGGAGCGGCGCGGCCGAGCACCACCATAAGTTTCGCTCCCAATGCGATCGAAGCGGAGGGCGCCGCCGCACAGACATCTGGTCCTGCCGTTTCGCTTACCGCGTACCTGAGTCAGCCCTCTCCGCCGGTCTATGTGAGCGTCGCGCAGCCGAGTACCCCTGTAGTGGGTGCGGTAACGTATCAGCCCGGGGGCGCGAGCGCGGGCACGGTGAGCGTACAGTTCCAACCGCCCTCCGGTCTTCAGGTGGGAATTCACCCCGGTACCCTGCTTATCAATGCGTGCCTGGATGCCCTATGCAAGCACCCGCTGCAGAACAGTCCAGCGCTGGTGCAAATCACCTATCGCGTCATTCCGCTCGCGGGGCTCAACCGCTGGTTTCAGGGCGGATTCGCCGGAAAGAAGGTGGTCGTCTGGGGCAACAGCACCGTATCGAACGCCGTCTATTTTTTCCAGGAGTTTGACACCTACACCGCATCGGGGTCTGCGCTCGCCGGCCTTGCTGCAGCCAACGTATTTAACTATGGGAATAATGGCGCTAGCCTTGCGGCGCTGCTCGCCGGCGAGGGGCCTTATCCGATCGCCGCGGTGATCGCGGTGCAGCCGGACCTGCTCATCGTGCGCGGCCCCCTAATCGACGACGTGCGGCTCGGGCAGACGGACCTGGCGCAGGCAACGCAACTGCTGCGCCAAGCCCTGGATCAGGTCATCACTGGATCGCCGCATACAGACATTTTACTTACAAGTGAAAACTCGCTGCTGACAACGGATGTGGACGGCCATGGCTACGTGCAACCGAACTCGGCGGCGCAGCAGTACACCGACATCATCCATGAGGCAGTACTTGCAATGAAAGGATTATATCCTCACGTTGAGGTCTACGACATCATGGCGCTCGAATACGGAACCGTGTGTCAGGCCAGCTCGCCGCTGATGAGCGACCAGTTACATCCAGATCAGACGGGTCAGACACTCGAGGCTGACCTGGTTGTCAAAGTCGTAGGCTTACCACTGCTCGCGAACTGAACCGGAAATTGCCTCAGCGTGACGCTGAGCGGTAACAACCCCGTTGCGCAGGCGGCCAAGGACTTGCAGCGATTCTCGAAGAGCGTCTGTTTTGGATTCGAGGGGTTTACCGTTGCCTGATCTGATGCACTGAAGGTATCAATCGTGAATGTACGAGCCGACGCGACTTCCGTAGACCTCGAAACACAGGTGCAGCGGGCCTATTACAAGCAGACGGCGCGCGAGTACGACGCGCAACACGTGAGTGAGAATGACGAGCACCGCTTTGCCATCCGCGTCCTCGACGCAATTGTCGATTGCTACCATGTGCAATCGATTTTGGACATCGGGGCCGGTACCGGCCGGGTCGCTCGCTACTTCCAGGAACGGTATCCACACATCCGCGTGGTTTCGGTTGAGCCTGTGACTGAATTGCGCGAGATCGGCTACGCGAACGGGCTGACTCCACAGAATCTAATTGACGGTGACGTACACAACCTTGCTTTCAAAGACGATGAGTTCGATCTCGTATGTGAATTCGCCGTGTTACATCACTTGCGTAATCCTGCGCGCGCTGTAGATGAAATGATGCGCGTTGCGAAGATCGGAATCTTTATCTCCGATTCCAACAATTTCGGACAGGGCTCTCTGCTGGCACGCGTAGCAAAGCAATTGCTAAATGCGCTAGGTCTCTGGAAGGTCGCTGACTTAATAAAGACCAGGGGAAAAGGCTACTCGATATCGGAAGGCGACGGTCTTGCGTATTCCTATTCGGTCTTCAACAACTACCGTCAGATTGCGCGAAAATGCGACACGTACCTGTTTAACACACATCCGGCTGGAATTAATCCCTACAGGACGGCCGCCGATATCGCCCTTTTCGGCCTCAAAAGATAGGCGACTCCTCAAGAGCCTCCTGAAGCGATCAGTCGCGTCCCAACCATGCCTCCAGGGGTGCGGAGAGCCGCACGGGGGAATACTCCAAGGCGTCCCGGCGGACGGTCGACACGATCTTAGCCGGATTGCCAAGCACGACAGCGCCATCTGGCACGTCTTCTCGTACCACTGCGCCGGCACCAACGACCGCCCCTCTGCCGATCCGAACTCCCGGCATTATCATCGCTCCGGTTGCTATCCAGGCGTAATCGCCGATCGCAATGGGGCTCGAATACGTGGTCCACTTCGGGTCATGTACGCGATGGCTGGCAGTAAGCAACGTAACGCGCGGGTTGATTACAACGCGGTTGCCGATCTGGATACGCTCATGCAGCATCAATTCCACGTCTCGGCCAATGACGCTCTCCTCACCCACTGAGAGCTTATGCGGATCCCCCTCCAACCTGCACTTCTCCACAATCGACAATGAACCAATAATCGCGCCACGCCAGCGCAGCCAGCCGACTCGGACGGTGAGCCCCAACATTGCCCTGCATCGAAGTGTTCGCTTGGCCCAGACGACGGCCCAACGCGCCGACAGCAGGCGCGGCCGCTCGCGATGGGTCCACAGGTACGACCAGCTCATCTGGCACCCAGGATAGAGGCGATCGTGCGACGTGAAAGGATCAGCATCCCCACTTCCGCGCAACCCAGCGCGGCAACGCAGCCAAGCAGTCCGGTTGATCGAGCCAGCAAGGCGGCGAGTGCCACGGAGGCGGCTGAAGAGAAAAGAAACGCCCATGAGAAGCGCTGATGATTGTTGGTGGCCGAAATGACAACCAAGCCCACTTGCCAGAAGCAGTTAATGAGCGCAACCACGACAAAGGCCGCGAACAATGGCGAGTCATATTCTATCTTGTGGTGCGTCCAAACCCCGATAATGAATTTCCCGGCTAGCAGTAGTACTGCGGCGGCGGCCACACACACCAGCGCGGCAGCCTCGGTGCCTCTCTGGTACAGTCTTGCGACCACGGCCGCCTCTCCGGCGCCGTAGTATCGCGATATTTCGGACCACAACGAGCGGCTGAGCACTGCAGCCACCTGCACCAGGGTTCTGGACAAGGTGCGGTAGGTGTTGAAGAGCGTCAGCCGCGTCGGTCCGAAGAAGTATCCGACGAGCAGAGTCATCCCCTGCAGACTTAAGGCAAGACCTATTGGGAATGCGAGGAAGCTGAGCGCGGGAATCAGCATTGATCTCAGGTCTTCCCTGGTAGCCGACTCAACCCCCCAGCGGAACGTGGGGAATTTACTGCGTGAGTACGCCACCAGCGCTACCGTTACCGCTAATCGAGCGATAAGACTACCGCCGGCTACGGCGGCCATCGTCCCATAAACGCTGAGGCCCAACAGCCCGCCACACCACTCGATCAGTCGACCTCCGGCGAGGGCCACTGTTCCGGCTGCGTATGCACCGGAGGCCCGAAAGGCGGCGTCAAACAGGCCCCCTGAGATATTGAGGAGCGCCACCGCGATCAAGCAGGTCAGCGCCAACTTCTTTTCAGTGCTCCCCAAATCCGCGATCCACCAGATGATCGGCGTCGCCACCAGCATGACCGCGACGACTATGAGCGTGGTGGTGACGATTGCAGTCTGAAATACCGCGTTCGCACGCCGGTATTCCTGACGCGCCATCATCATCGTCATATTGTTGCCGGCAACGGTCGTCAGCCCGGCGTCCGCCAAGGAGAAGTAACTCGGCACCGCCGAGAGTATTAACCACGTGCCATACCGAGGGACCGACCAATAGGCGAGAAATACCGGCAGCGAGACCAGCTGTATTCCGATAGTCACCATCTGATTGATGGCGTTGGCGCCTAAGCCGCTAACCACCCGGTGTCTGAGTGACATTTATGCCGCTTGCCCGGCGGTGGTCGCCGTGTCCAATGCGCTCGCCACTGCGGCCTTCGCGTAGTGGCTCCACGAATACCTGGCGGCTTGCTCACGAGCTGACTGCGACATGCGCTGGCGCAGTTCCGGATCTTGGTACAGCCTTTCCAGTGCAACTCTGATGGCCTCCGGATCTCCCGCAGGTACCACGAAACCGTCGATTCCATCGCGAACCACCTCGGACGGACCGTGAGTTGTGACGATCACCGGACATCCACAAGCCATGGCTTCCAGCACAACCAGTCCCATTCCCTCTGACAAAGACGGAAATACGAAGACATCGGCGCTGCGGTAGTGACTTGGCAAATCCGACTGAGGAACATGCGGGCTGTGGACGAATGACCGCTCATAAGGAGCCAGACATTTGGGGTCGCCGATAACGCTTCCCACAAGACTCAAAGTGCTGTTGCCCTTGCGAAACGCCGCGTAGGCTTTCAGCAAATGTCCTATACCCTTGCGAAAGCTGATCCGACCGACGTACAGCACGTCAAAGCTGCCGCCCTCCCGGTTCCGACCGCTCGCGCTGAAGCGAGCCAGGTCGACGCCATAGGGAACCACCTTGAGCTTCTCCTCGGGAACGCCCTCGGCCACAAACGACGCCTTCGCAAACGAGGATCCCGTGAGAATGACGTCGGCTAACTCAATCTCTCTGTCGTAGCGCGTCTGCAGGATCAGGGGGCTATCTTCGCTTTCCTCAGATAACGCCGAAAACTCCGCAAGTCTCGAACAATGCTCATCGAATAGCCGACGCTGCACGCGATGATGCGCCGAGGAGACGTTCAGAACGGTTCGCCCTGAACCGGTTTGCCGCTTCATGGCTCGAAACGCCTGTTCCGCCATGCCGACGCCGGCAATTACCACGCCGGCGTCCGGCGCCAGCCGCCCTGCTACCTGCGAGATGCGAGCCGCGGCCAGGTGATGCAGGCGCATGCCATATGTCTGTGTCACCGATGCGGGGAAACCGACAACACCCAGTCGGCCAATCAACGCAGCAGTAAAGTCGCATACCACTCCTGCCTCTACGACATGGTCAGGCCTCAAACCATCGACCAACTTGCGGCGACCCAGCGAACGCTCGTAGGCGCGCTGCCCACCCAGGCGGGCAACAATGCGCTCCCACCACCTGTCCTGATTTGCGTAACGCCGGACGTAGGCTAACAGTCGGCCGCGCCCGGCGAGTTCTGCCGCCAGATAACCGAGCTCTGGGGCGCTTAGATTGGCGACCAATACTTTCAGCACGACGCTGCGACCGTTTCCACAGCTCAGGTCATCAGATTGGGGAAGCGCGGTTGGTAGCTCTCCAGCTTTTCCGAACCCGTCGCGCTGGTTTTTCGAAGGGTCCAGGCCCTGGGATTGGATGCAGCCATGCAAACGCCCACGAATATCCAGCCAAAGCCGTTCACTAATCCATGCCCCGTCAACTGCCCCTCGGTCAGCGCAACAGCCACGTACGCGTAGAGCAGCACCGCGAGCATCTCGCCACTTCGTACGCTGGCTCTAAGTGCGCGCAGCCCGAGCCACAGCGCAAAAGAAACTCGATAGGCGATGAAGAAAACCGCCAGCACCGGGCCGAGTTCGATGACGTGCCGCGACCAGTCTTCCTCCGCCAGCTTCAGCACGCTCTCTCCATTAATCATCACGCCCATATTGACCGCGCCGTTGCCGGCCATTCCCACCCCGTAGCCGAAGAGTGGCATCTGACCGAGCAATCTCGAGAAGTCATAGAAGCTGTACAGCGCTCGCCCGATCCAGCCGTACTGGAAATGCTGCGCCTCCGTAGCCGCAGCATCGGACCAGCGCTCCATGAACGTGCTGTAAGCTTCCGGAAATATTGTGGGGAAAAGCGCGGCAAAGCACGCCACCAGCAGCAGCGGTGTCAGTACCACGCCGATCCGGCCGGTCTTCGCCGTCCGCAACAGACCCATGGCCGTGGCCGCAGCCATTACCAGCGCTGCCTGAAGGAAGGCGGTCCGACTACCGCTCACGGCCAATGCGACGGCAACCGCTGCGTATCCGATCACCACGAGCCACCGCGGGCTGGGTCTTTCCTTCTGCCCGGTGGTCGCGCACCAAAGAAGTAACGCCAGCGTACCCACCGTGAGTTGCGTCATTCCCATCACCGACGTGAAAGTGCCGGCCGGCCGCACCCGGCCATTCCCTGAAGCCAGGTTACTAAACTGATACTCAGTCTCATCGGCACTGCCGACGTTCAGAACCGAGCCCGGCGGGGCCTCGAATTGCAGCACCGCGATCGGCGCGGCGATGGCGAGCGCAATAATGCTGTGTCGTGCAAACCTGCATAACTCGGAATAATCAAACACCCGGTAGATCACGAACGGCATTGGCAAGTAGAAGAAATAATTCCTAAAGCCGTACAGCGCGAGAATGGGGTTGTACTGGGTACCGCCCTCCAACAGATGGATCGCACTGACGGACATTGCCAGAAAGGCGAGCACACCGCCGATTACGAGCAGGGGCTGCGCTGGAGTAAATACCTTGGCTCTCAGCGCTATCCAGTAGATCACCAGCGCAAGCGGATCCCGTAGAAAGTAGAGATAGCTGCTCCATTGAGGCGCAACCCATTTGCGAATGGAGCCTTCGAAAATCAACATCCAAAACATTACGAAGACCAGAGCGACTATCCGCCGCCTCAGCTTTGGGTCGATCGCTGCGCTGCGAGGTCTGTTGGTCGCCCGCGAAGTCATATCGTACCCCTAGGGGTGCTCCCACTCGCTTAACAGCTGTTCCACGGGCTGCGGCGCCCCATTTACCAGGAGGCGCACCACGCCGCCTCTAATTTCCGCGATCCTCGCGTTCAGTTTCTCCGTTTCCTTCAGTGGCGAGTCGACGAATAGCGCGCTTGCCAATTTTCCAAGTGGGACGCTCCTCGACTGGCTGTCGATGAGCAGGACTCTGCCTCCCGTACGGCCGATGCTGGTGATGCCACCCGTCGAGTGCGTGAACGTGCACCCTTCGCACATTGCGTCCGAATCCAGGAACGACTTTCCCGGGCCATCGACAAATCGCGAGCCCACGATGCCGATCGGCAGATTCGATGCGATTACCGGATCACCGCCGTTTGCTACGAAATCGGAGTTGGCGACAACCGTACTGACGTTGTATGTCAGACGCATGGCGCCCAAGGCGTTGCGCCTGAACAGGCATTCGACGCAGGCGTTGAGACCGTTGGCCCGTTTGGCAGTGAGCTCCATTCCCACCCCGACTTCGTCGAATACGCAGCGATACCAGACGTTCTTGTCCATGTAGTTCATGCCTTCAACATCGCCGTTGACGGCAGAACTTACGTACCACGTGCTGGATGTTTGTCTTACTCCGACCGGCAGTCGATGAAAAGTCACGTTATCGATCAGGTTGTTGTCCCACCCGTAGATCCCCGATATGGAGATCCCGGATTGGGCCATATCCCGAATGACTACGTGGGACAAATGAATTAGGTTGAACTGCGCTCCCTTTCCTGCGCCCTGTTCGTCGTGCTGGATGCCGTTTCTCCCACCCTGCAAGGTGAGATCGATCAGCGTAAAGCCGGTGACGTGTTTGACCTCGTAGTGGTCAGCCCCCTCAATCAGATTCACATCTGAGGTTTTCGCAACGATAACGGTGCGATCCGCGCCCGCGCCGATGATGCCTTGGCCGTTACGGAGCATCAGGGGTCCGGAAATGTAGTAGGTGCCCGCCGGGATGACCGCGATGTTGAAACGATCAATCAGTCCCTGCAGATACTCGCGGGAATCGGATGCTGAGGCGCGTTGACTTATCCAGTCGCGCGCGGCCGAGTGGCGGATGGCGGGAAGGCGTGGAGCTTCCCAGGATCGCGCCGCGCGCAGTTGCGCTATATCGGTCTCTTTTATAGTGCCCTGTTGTACCGTGACGGCAGCTCCCGCATTTTCGAAGGCGAACAATTGGCGTTGTCCCGCTCTGCGATTTTCGAAAGTTACGTCGACAGGCAGCAGATTGGTGAACGTGGCCACCGCATCATCGAGCTTCACCGCGGGAGATGCGGCGCGAAAGAGTCGTACCCCGGCGAG
>Ga0302177_10002768_pt1 | contig 12273 bp, 11 predicted proteins | sample I_Palsa_E1_2_FD_198780 | JGI IMG/M metagenome (GOLD analysis project Ga0302177, IMG submission 198780) | Peat permafrost microbial communities from Stordalen Mire near Abisko, Sweden - I_Palsa_E1_2 | ecosystem: Environmental > Terrestrial > Soil > Palsa > Peat permafrost | place: Sweden... | reverse complement strand
CAACAGGCGTTGATCAACCTGCGCGCCGCCGGACAAGACCTCCAGGAGGTCATCGATCCCGATCGGGGCCGCGTCGCGCTCGGCTTCGCCCACAGCCGCGGCCTTCGCGACGTACCCCGGCTGCTCGACGCGTTTCTGGCCGCATTCCCCGATATCTCGTTCACCCTCAAGCAGGGCGCGGAGCTTGTGCTCCTTGACCAGCTGCGGGCTGGCGCCTTGGATGTCGTGGTCGTCGCGTCGATGCCACGGGCCGACGATCGCCTGGAATCGCTGGTCCTGGCCGAGGAGCGGCTGTGCCTTACTGTCGCCTCCGACCACCGCCTCGCCGGCCGCGCATCAGTTGAGTTGCGCCAAGCCGCCGACGAGACTTTCGTCGGGCTGACCCGCGAGCACGGTCTACGTCAGTTGTTTGACTCGTTGTGCGAACGAGCGGGGTTCGCCCCAGAGCTTGCGTTTGAGGGCGAAGAGCACGAAACACTGCGCGGACTTGTGCGGGCCGGCCTGGGCGTCGCCGTGTTACCGCGCGCGCCACATCACGACCCAGCACTCGTCGAAATTGCCTTACGCGACCCCGCGGCGCATCGCCATGTCCGGGCGGTATGGCACAAGGACCGCCGCCTGACCCCAGCCGCGCGACGCTTCACCACGTTCCTGACCACCTCGGGGGCCAAGGTGCTGGGCGGTGGCTGAATCCTCGTCGACGATGTCTGCGCGGCCTCCAAACGGCCTAATTAACTAAGCCGTGTGCGTTACGAAGCTTGGGAACGGATTTGGGAACAAAACACCGCGAAACCGGCCAGAATCAGTGGGATGTGCCGCAACCGGCCGGACGCATGAATAGCTTTGACCTGCGCATTTGAGATTCTGCGAACAGTAGGACACTCCTGGTGTGTAGCTCACAGCCCAGCGGTCGCAGCCAGTCGACCGCACGACCCCAGGGCAGGGGGTTTCTTTGCCTCGTGTTGGCTCGCCGGCGATTGTCGCGAGCTTGTGCCCCGTCGAGAGCATGACGCAGCTGTGCGCCGCGGCCGCAGCCACTGAGGCCCCGACATGCCGCCGCGACCATATTGTGTGAGAACTTTCCATACTGATAATCGAGGAGCTACCGGGATTCGAACCGGCTACAAAAGATCGCCCAGTGAGTTTGCGATTCAGCCCTCGGTCAACCCCTAAATCCAGCGATGAACCGTTGCACGGTTCGGATAAGTGATCGGGGGACATGGTCGGGATCCATGAGGTCGTTCTCCGCCAGCGGGCTCGCCTCACCGGAAACTGTCCGCTCGGTAAATGGCCGCAACCTCTTGCCCTGTCCGCGAAGTGCCTCGACAGCCTTCAACAACGACTGGTATTCAAGCGTCGCCATTTCCAGCTCGCCGATGGACACGCCCAGGTGTTCCGACACCAATTGATGCCGCACCGACGTGATTTGACGGCGGACCTCGTCGTGTTCCGAAGTGTTCGGGTCCGCCTCGATGGCGACATCGCACTCGCTGTCAAACCCCATCGACCGATTGTTGAGATTCGATGAGCCGACGCGCAGTAGCCGGTCGTCGACCACCATCACCTTCGAGTGGATATAGATCGGTGTCCCGCCGTCGGTCACCGGCCAGTAGATGCCCAAACGACGATGATCATCGGCGGCCCACAGCACCTGTATGAGCCGGTGGCGTGCGCCGTCCATCGTTTCGCGCTCAAGGCGATTGTTGCCTCTGCGAGGAAGGACAATGACGATCTCCGGACCGTCGCCCTCCCTCAGTCGAGCGGCCAGCGCATCGACGATGCGACGTGCTGCCAGATATTGGTTTTCCAGATAGATGGTGTGGTGTGCCGCCGCTATAGCCGCCAGGTTGAGCTCCTCCACCTCACGGATTTCGGAGCGACGATCCAATCCCGGCAAGGTGCGCGCGATTCCGACGTCGACGTCGCGCAGAGATGGATCCAGCTTGGTGGGCCAAGTGGCGTGCTTGGCGTCAACCGCCGCCAACGACTGGGCCGTCGCGGTATGCCACCGGTCTCGAGCCTGCTCACCGAGCGCGCGTGCGGCCGCTCCGTCAACGGCCGCCGCGACCTCGTGTCGCGGTCCATAGCTGCGCCCCAACGTCCGACGGCCGCGACTGTCATGCTCATGCGCACGGGTGTCCCAGCGGTCGACGGTGAGGTCGATGCCGCCGCAGAACGCCACTGCATCGTCGATGACCGCGATCTTCTGGTGATGAACGGAGCCGGTCGGATGAGCACCGTCGATGGCGAAGTGAATTCGCTTGCTGGTGATTTGATTCAGAAGCGGCACGGGGGTGAGGCCGAACCAGATGTCGTCGAAGGCGGGAAGCAGGCGCAGATTGGATCTCAGCAGGTAGACCTCGAGAGCCGGCCGTTTCCACAGCATCCAATAGAGGAAGGCGTTTAGCTGATTGGGTCCCCGAAGCGTCTTGACACCTCTTTCAAATGTCATCCTGGCGTCGAAATCCCAGCCGATCAGCATGATTCGGTGCTGGGCGCGCAGCATTGCCGCCTTGACGTGCTTGAAGTAATCGGCGGCGTCGATGACGCATGCGAATTGTTCGGCACGCTCGACGCGCCAGCACGTCTGACCGGGAGTCAGCAGTCGATCGTCGCGCACGCTGAATCTCTCAACGAAGTTGACGTCTCAACGCAGCCATAGCGCAGTGTTTACCACATTGAGGCCCTGCGCCATGTGGCCCCGCAACGCCAGAAAGACTCGCCAAGCAGGCGGTCCCGCGACGACCATCGCTGAGACACCCGTGGGGAAGCGGCCAGGCATCAACCCGGCAATCTGAGCAGTCGTCTCGGCGACCGTTGGTGTGCACTCGGCACGCGACATCACGAGGGTCAACACAGGGCATATTTGCGGGTGCGAATCGCGCATTGCGGTCACCGCGACGCGCAACGCCTTCGCCCATGCGTCGTTGCGCTTCGACACCGACACATCCCTCGGTGATCCAGGCGCGAGGACTTGGGTAATAGGTACCCATGCGAGTGGCGACCTTCAATATCCTGCACGGGCGGACCGTGGGCGACGGAGTCGATCTGGATCGTCTGCGGGCGAGCGTGCACCGGCTGGACGCCGACGTGCTCGCCCTACAGGAAGTCGACGTTGCGCAGGAGCGGTCGGGGCGAGTGGATCTGACAGCAGCGGCGGCCGAAGCTATGGGCGCAGTAGCACATCGATTCGTCGCCGTCATCTCGGGCACGCCGGGCACGACGCGGATGGCGGCTACGGGTGCCGAACAACCGGGCACGGCCGGTTATGGGATCGCGTTGTTATCGCGATTCCCGGTGATCAGCTGGCAGGTGTTGCGCCTCCCGCGGGTGCCGTTTCGATTTCCTATGTACCTGCCCGGGTCCGACCGGGTGATGGTCGTCAACGAGGAACCGCGCGCGGCGATAATCGCCCGCTTGGACACGTCATGGGGTCCGATCACATTCGCCAACACACATCTGTCGTTCGTTCCGGGATGGAATCGCCGCCAGCTGCGCCGATTGGTCAAAGACCTTCGGGGTTTTCCTGGTCCTCGCCTGCTGGCGGGCGACCTCAACCTCACCACACCCGCGGTCGTGCGCTCGACGAGGATGCGGTCGCTGGCCCAGGCCGCGACCTTCCCCGCCGAATCGCCGCGGCGTCAACTCGATCACATCCTGACCGACGATGCCCGCCTGAGGGTGCGCCACTGCGAGACCCCGCTCATGCCGATCTCAGATCACCGGCCGCTGGTCGTCGACATCGTGAAGGCGTGACGAGGCTCAGTCATATGCGCCCGCTGCACAGACCTTCGCAGCGATCAACGCTGGCCCGAATTCGCCGTCCCAGCAGTCAAACTCGACATCTACAGCATATTGTCGTTTCAGCATCAACACGCCTAATCCGTCTTCCCGCTGTTTATGGACCCAGCGGCTCTGGGTGTCGGGGCTACCCGTCAAACGCTGGATCGGAGGTCGCCCGAAAATCGCTGATCCACAGACCTTGACAATTGCTCCGCCTGATCAAACGCCACCTCATGCCGCAGTGTCTGACTTCCCGGTCGGTTGAGTAAAGGGCGTCTTCGACGTCACTACGTGATGGCTTCGCCGCCCTTGACACATTCGATCGTCAGCGCAGGATCGCCGGATATGAGGAAGCAGGGGTGCCGCTGTTTCGCAACGTGAGCTGACGACGGTTCTGACGACAACGATGACGACAATCGGGCTTCCCGACACCCCCCACCTACAAGACAGTTGAACTCGTATCGTGCCTAGTCACGCCATCCGCCCGGTGCCTACGGATCAAAAGGTTACGGCTTCGAAGCCCTGCGGGCGCGCTCAGCGCCGTTAAGGCAGAGTGCTAACCGAGTGCTTGCAAAAGTTAGCACCCGCGCGTAGCGTTCGGGACATCAGCACCGGTATCGGTGCGGCAGTTGGCCGAAAGGCCGGTGCTCGGTCAGATCGAGCGCGGATTGCACAAACCCACTGCCGATGTGCTCAACCAGATCGCCATAGGCATTACCGGAATCCGCGGGTGCCATACGTGAGGCCGGAATCCTCGAGCCCACCGAAACCGGCGCGGCGCGCGACGCCATCATCACCGACACGACGATCACCGAGCGGCGGAAGCAGGTTGTGCTCGACATCTACTCCTGGCTTCGCCAACAGAACGAAACTGCCCGTGAGAAGCCGGCAACTGCCTAACCGCCCCAAAAGTTCGCAATCCATCTCACAACCGCACTGACTGATCGAAAGGAAGCACGACATGGCGAAGCACGACATGGCCGAGAAGAACCAACCCACCATCGACGACTTGAGGACCCCGCTGCTGGCCGCGGTCGGCGCCGCCGACCTCGCCCTGGCCACCGTCAACGAGTTCGTCGCTAACCTGCGTGAGCGGGCCGGCGAAGCCACCGCCGACGCCAGCACCCGCGCCGACAAGACCCGGGAACGACTGAACACCCGCGTCGAGGAGACCCGGGAACGGCTCATGCTGCAGGAAGACCTGCCCAAGGAGTTCGGTGAGCTGCGCGAGCGGTTCACCAGAAAAGAACTGCGTGAGGCCGCCGAGAGGTACCTGGAGGCAGCGACCACCACGTACAACAACCTCGTCGAGCGCGGCGAGGCCGCTCTGGAGCGGCTGCGCAGCCAGCCGGCGGTCGAGGGCAACGTGGCCAAGGGCCAGGGCTACCTCGATAACGCTGTGGAGCGGACCGGGCACGCGCTCGGCACCGTCGCCAGCCAGACCCGCGCGGCTGGTGAACGCGCCGCCAAGCTGATCGGTGTCGAGCTGCCGAAGAAGACCGAGGCCGCCGCGGCTTCGGTCCAGAAGGCCGCCAACAAGACGACCGCCAAGAAGCAGCCAGCCAAGAAGTCGTCTCGCACCCTCACCGCGATGAAGTAAGCGTCAAAGCAGCTCTCCGCTGCCCCGGAGGTAAACGGAGTCGACGGCCAGGACGGTACCCGCAGGCTTAGAACTCGTGAGCCAGGCCGGGGAGGTCCTTCGGGGAGGGGAACACGGATGTCCGACGCCAATCGGGATGGGGACCGCCGACGACACGGGCAGGCCAGCCAATCACCGATGACCACCCTGACGCAGCTGCCCGCGCTGCTGGTGCTCGAACGGCTCCCGGTTCCCGTACTCGCCGTCAGGCACGACGGCTCCATCCTCTTCGCAAACAGAGCATTCGCCGAGATGCTCGGCTACACCCTGGAAGCCTTGCTGCTGCGGAAGTTCCAGCAGATCTTCCACGTGCTCCCGGCCGACGAATCCGCCGTCTCCGTGATGCACGCCCACGCGAATCTACTTGTCGAGCTGATGCACGAGGACGAGTCGATCGTCCGGGCCACGATGAGCAAGTCCGCCCTGCTACGCGGCGATGACCCAGTTGCGCTGGCGACATTCCACGACCTCACCGAGCAGCTGTGGGTCAACCCCCGATAGCTCGGCCGGGGCGTGGCCCCAAAGCACGCTCTGGTGTCCCGTAATCGCACTTACGAGACACGGCGCGAGATGCGGCCCACGGTTTCATTCTCCCAAGTCGCAGTGTCTCAAATGTCCGTCTCAGTAAAGGATCTCACGCCCGATTTGTTTAAGGCACTGTGACGCAGAATGATTCGAGCCCAGCCACCACGCCTAGCAATGGTGCAGGTGTGGGTTACGCGCGGGTCAGTACGGTCGCTCAGACGTTTCGACGCGGTCCTCGCGCGCGGCGAACCAGGACTCGGCCGCCGTCAGAATCTCGGGCGTGCCGATATGCAGCCAGTCGCCGTCATGGACCAGGCCGCACAGGCGCCCGGCAGCCTGTGCACGGTCATAGAGGATGTTCAGCGAGAACTTCCCACCTGGAGCATCGGCGAACAGCCGCGGATGCAGGATCTGCACGCCGGCGAAAACGAAGGGCGCAGTGGGCGCGTCGCCGCGGCGCTGCAAACGTCCGTCATCGGCGCGGAAGAAGTCTCCCGGCCCTTCATAGCCGAAGGCCCGGCCCACCGGTTCCAGCAGCAGCAGCGCGTCCATCCGCGCCGCGTCCCAGGCGTCGGCCAGACGGATCAGCGCCGGCCGCGCACCGTCGAGCCAGATGATGTCGGCATTGCAGACGAAGAAGGGCTGCGCGCCCAGCAGGGGAAGCGCATCGGCGACGCCACCGCCGGTCTCCAGCAGCACGTCCTCGTGCGACAGGATCACGCCGGAATGGTTGGCCAGATGCCTGGCGATCTGATCCGCCAGCCAATGCGTATTGACCACGCGATTCGGCACGCCCGCTTCGTCCAGCCGGTCGAAAACGCGGTCCAGCATCGAGCGGCCCGCCACCGGGATCAGCGGCTTGGGCGTGCGATTGGTCAGGGGGCGCATGCGTAGCCCGAGGCCCGCCGCCAGCACCATGGCATGGCCCGGCATGGTCATGGAGCCGCGCTCATAGGTCTGGCACCACGCGGCGCGCGGCGGGCACTTCGCGCTCCAGCCAGTGCGCCAGCTCATGCAGCGCGGGATGCGTCAGCGCCTGGCCCAGCAAGCGCCAGAGCCGCGGGATATGGCGCAGATAGCCGGGCTTGCCGTCGCGCTTGGCCAGGCGCACGAACAGTCCCAGGCATTTCACATGGCGATGCGCGGCCATCACCGCCCACGAGGCATCGAAATCCGCGCCGGATAGATGCGAGAATGCCGCCCGATAGCGCGCGCGCATGGCGTCGATCAGGGGCGCGGGCAGGTCGCGGCGCGCATCCTCCAGCAGCGAGGCAAGGTCATAGGTGATCGGCCCCACCACCGCGTCCTGGAAGTCCAGCAGCCCCAGCGCCGTCAGGCCAGGGCGCGGCAGCAGAAGCAGATTCTCGATGAAGAAATCGCGATGGACCATCGTGTCGGGCACCGTGCGGGCCTTGGGCAACAGTGCGCACCAGATCGCCTCGAAGTGCTGCTGCGCGTCCGCGTCGACAGGCGTTCCGCGCACCGCAGGCACATACCAGAACAGGAACCGCTCCACCTCTTCCAGCAGGCGCGCATCGTCATAGGCGGGAAGGCCAGCCGGAATTGCCGCCGCGCCGCGCCGGTGTAAATCGATCATCCAGTCAATCGCCAGGCCGAAGATCCGGTCCGGATCGTCGCCGGCCTCGAGCCGCTGCGCCAGAGTCGCGTCGCCCAGATCCTCCAAGAGCGCCAGCCCCGTCGCCGGATTGGCGGCGAGAATCTCGGGGGCGGAAGATCCCATGCCGCGCAGATGGGCGTCGATCGCCATGAACGGGCGGATGTCGAGCTTGTCGGGCGGCGCGTCCATCAACACCGCGCGCCGCGCGCCGTCTGTCAGGCGCCAGTAGCGGCGGAACGAGGCATCGCCCGCCAACGCCGTCTGAGCGGCGCTGCCCCAGCCGGCCGTCGTCAGGAATCCCGAGATCGTCGCGTCGCGCTCTGCGCGCCTATCCATGTCGGGCTAAGGATAGGCGGTTGGCCCCTTCCACGAGGGGCCGTTAGCCTCCACACGTCCTGGATCGAGGAGTGGGCCAATGCTAATCGGGGCATCGGGCGCGCCCGGCGGACCCTCTCTTGTGGCGCTTGGCGGGCACGCCGGCCCTGTGTGACGATAGGCCCGGTCGCACTGTCCGGATCGCGGCGGTGCTGTGCGGGAAGGAAGCGCCACGCCGTCAGGTCGCCCTGAGCTCTCGAGCATGGCGGACGACTATGCGCGGCATGCCCTCTCGCAGCGCGCCGCCTTCGAGGCGACCCACCCTGCGGTGATGGCCGCCGCGCGGCAGCTGGCGAACGAGCCGGTGCTCCGGGTGGCTGATCTGGGCGCCGCCGACGGCGTGAACTCCCACGGCCTCATCCGCGATCTCGTGGCGCAGCGAGCCGGCCGGCCGCTGATCTACACGCTCGTCGATCTCCCGACGAACGCGTGGGGCGTCGCCGCCGCACATTTGCGGGACGCCTTCGGCCCGGCGGCGGACCAGGGCGCGATCGTCGTGATCCCGGTGCCGGGCGAGGTCGGCCCCGAGGTCGCCGACACGGGCACGGGCGCCCATTACGCCTTTCCGGAGGCCCACGGCGAGGCCTGTCGGCGAGCGCTCGATCGCGATCCGCCTCCGGCCACGGTCGTCTCAATGGCCGGAATTCCGCTCCACCAGGCGCCCTCCCTTCCACCGGGCACAGTGCACGTCGCGGTGACCGGGACGTGCATGCACTGGATCGCCGACGCCGCCGGCCTGGCCTCGACCGGTTCAATCTTTCCCGGCTACCCGGACCACGTGGACGACGACGAGCGGCGCGCCTGGCGCCTCGCCGCGGAGCGGCAGTGGGAGCGACTGCTCGAGATGCGCGCGACGGAGCTGGCCCCGGGGGGATGGTTCATCGCCGCCATCCCGGCCTCCCCCGCGCCATGCCCGGACAGGACGGGGCTCTACGCCGAGATCGTCGGGGACATGAACCTGCTGCTCGCCGACTGGCGCCGCGCTGGCCGCATCGGCGGCGCCACCGTCGCCGCGGCCGTCGTTCCGGTCTGGTCGCGCACGCTCGACGAGCTCCGGGCTCCCTTCCAAGCGGGCGGCGGTCGCGTCGCCGGCCTTGAGCTCGAGAGCGCCGAGCTATTCCGTCTCGACAACCCCTACTGGCACGACGATCCCGCGGTGTTCGCGCGGGACTACGTCCAGAGCGTGACCGCATGGGGCGGCCCGCTCCTCCTCCGTGCCTTCGCGCGCGAGGGCGAGGCGCGTGCTGCCGGTTTGCTCGCCGAGTTCCTCGGAGAGCTCCAGAAGCGCGTGGCGGACGCCCCCGACCGCTATCACTGGGACTACGTCGAGGCCCTCGTCATCTGCCGGAAGGCGGACGAGGCGGGGCGAGGTCGCGCCCACGTCTCCACGACAAGTTGACCGGCACGTCCTGGCGCGGAGCCTCTTCGGTGATCGGTCGATCCACGAGCATCAGCGCTTTTATCAACTCCGAGAGGGCATCAGGCCAGAACTGAGTCCATCTTTCGCCGACGGCTCCGAGTTCGGTTGCGCCGCAGTCTCGACGACGGCGGTGACGCGGGTGCCTTGTCCGGGCGCGGTGTCAATCTTCACTTTCCCGCCGATGGCTGACACGCGGTCGGTCATGTTGGTCAACCCGGTGCCGACGGTTGCGGGTTCGAACCCGCGGCCGGTGTCGCTGATCGTGAGGGTCAGTGTCCGCGCGTCGGCATGAGCGGTGATCGTCACGGCAGTGCCGGGGCCGCCGTGCTTGATGGCGTTCTGCAGCGCTTCGCTGCAGCAGAAATAGAGAGCGGCTTCAATCGACGCGGGGTAGCGGCCGAGGTCCTGCAGGTCGAGTCGAATCGGGATCGGGGCGTGCGCGGCGACCGCCGACAAGGCCTGCGGAAGGCCTCCGCTGACCAGCGACGGAGGGTAGATGCCGTGCGCGAGCCTACGGATCTCGGCGATCGCATTTTCCAGCAGTCCGGATGCCTCGGCGAGCAGTGGCTGATGTTTGCCTTGTTCAGCGTTGCGGGCGAGCTGGATGAGCACCGCCAGAGCGACGAGGTGTTGTTGGGCACCGTCATGCAGGTCGCGTTCGAGGCGACGCCGTTCCTCGTCGGCGGCTGTGACAAGCCGGCCGCGTGACGCTTCGACTTCGGCGGCGCGTTCGGCGAGCATGCTCTCCGACACGGCTAGTGCGGCGGCGTTGTTCCACGCGATCACCAGGATATGAAAGGCATTCATCGGCAACGCGATGATGATGAATGCGTGCTCGATCCAGCGCGGCGGTGGCGTGGCAAAGTGCGCGAAATGCTGAAAACGAGCAACCGAAGCGAGAGCCAGTACGCAACCGGCAGTGATCACGGCGAAAACCAGCCCTCGCTGCCAGCGCATGTAGGGCTGGGCGAAGACGACAGGTACCAGGGCAGCGAGCACCATCGCCGGCAGCAGGTTCGGTGCGACGAACGTAATCAGAAAAACAGCGATCCAGTTACCGATACACGCCAGGGTGATCGATTGCTGATATCTAGCGCGACGCGCCAAGGCCAGCGCGACCGCCAGCGCGAGACATTGCGCGGTGGATATCGCGGCGATGGCCAGAAACCAGGCGGATCGCAGAAAACACACGTATTGCCACAGCGACAGCAGCACGCCGGCACCGAAGTACATGGCGAAGTAACCAGCCAGGAAGAGCTGAAAACGTTCCACCGTAAACCGATGAATGAGGTCGTGGCCCAGCAACGACGACGATCGCACTGCCGCGTCCAAGAGGACTTTCGGCACCCGCCAGTAGGGCACCGATTCGACTGTCGTCGTGGGGCTTAGCGGTTCGTTCGCCATATCCGGGTCAGCAGTTCGGGACTTAGATCTTCTTTGTGTAAGTAGGCCGCGGCGCCGCAGTTCGCGACTTCCGGGGGAAGGTCCTCGACGTCATACGTTGACGTCAACAGGACGATCAATTCTGGATGTGCGGCGCGGATCCGCCGGGTGGCTTCGATGCCACCCATTCCTGGCATATGAATGTCCATCAACACGATCCCAGCGCTACCGTCCGGGATGAGTTCGATTGCGGATTCACCAGTTTCGCAATCGCCGCCCATCGCGAAATCCTCCGTGGCAGCAACGGTCGCGGCTGTCGCGAGCCGGAAACTGGCCTGGTCATCGACGACCCATACCCGCACCCGCTCGTCCGCCACCTTCGGATAATGGGGCGCGAGCTCAATGCCCGCGATGGTGTACACACCACTCTTTTCATACGGAGCCGTGGTTGTCGAGGAACATCAACACAGCCTTGACCCGCCGATCAACGGAGTCGTCGACGGTCAAGCCGAGCTTGGCAAAGATGGAATTGATGTGCTTTTCTACCGCCCGCTGAGTCAGCACAAGCTCTTGCGCCACGGTGCGGTTGCTGAGCCCGGTGGCCAGTTCGGCGAGCACCTCGCGCTCTCTGGGTGTCAGCCGGCTGAGCGTCGCGGCGGAGCTCGGCTGAGCGAGCAGTGCCTCGACCACGAGCGGATCCAGCACCGTCCCACCTGCGGCGACTTGGTGCACCGCCTCGCTGAGCTGGTCGAAATGTGAAACGCGTTCCTTCAGCAGATAGCCGCGGGCCGCGGTTCCGCCGTCCAGCAACCCCTTCACGTAGTGGGGATCCGCGTATTGCGACAAGACAATTACCCCGATGTCCGGATGCGCGGTCCGCATCCACCTGGCCAGGCGAATGCCCTCGTCGGTCGACGTTGGTGGCATTCGCACATCGGTGAACAGCAGCGTCGGATGATGCTTTTCGATGAGTTCGACGGCGGAGTCATAATCCTCGGCGATGCCAACGACATTCACATCCGCATCGGTCGATAGTGCCCGGTGAACGCTGTCTCGGACCAAGAGGCTGTCTTCAGCAATGACAACCGAAATTGGATCGCTCACCGTGATGTCGTCCTTTCTCGATCTCGAGGATAATCAACCGATATCGCCGCTTGAAGCTGTCGATCTTGATGGTCCAAACTATTCGCGCATTTGCGCCGGGCCGCTAGAGTACCGCGCTACTTAATTTCGCGACGCAAGCCCTGCGGGCCGCGCAATGGCTAGGCGCGCGCCACGCGATAGCTTCGAAGCCGTTGTGTGAAATGGCAATTCAGTTCTCGCGCCACGACGGGCCAGGCCGGCAGATGCCGACGCCGGGGGGGTACGCACCACCGCAGGTGTGGTGCGTGCTTTCTGGCCGCCGACTTGTCATCGGATGAAACTCGATGTTTATCCGAGCATGACCGCCAAAGGGCGGCACGCAAATAGTCAAGGAGGCGAAATGTCGCAATCAACAACGACATCCGCGACAACCCGCGAAGTCGTTCA
>Ga0302177_10002761_pt1 | contig 12299 bp, 9 predicted proteins | sample I_Palsa_E1_2_FD_198780 | JGI IMG/M metagenome (GOLD analysis project Ga0302177, IMG submission 198780) | Peat permafrost microbial communities from Stordalen Mire near Abisko, Sweden - I_Palsa_E1_2 | ecosystem: Environmental > Terrestrial > Soil > Palsa > Peat permafrost | place: Sweden: Abisko... | reverse complement strand
GGGAATAGTCCCGGGACCTGGGATCCTGGAACCACTGCCGGCTGTGTCTTGTCGCCGGGGAAATAGAGAGATTGCGCATTGGCCAGTTGCACGCACGAGAATGTATTGTTGCCCAGCGTAATCGGCGCGCCCGTTCCTGTTCCACTCAAACATGCATCGTGGCCGGCCTGAGTGGTCCGGTTGCCATCGCCGGCGCGCATGAGCTTTCTGCCAAGGGAGCCAACATAGCCCACGGTGAGCACCATGTTACTGGGCAACGCGCGCTGCACATTCAGGTTGAAGTTATAGGTGTATGGAACGTCGAACTCGGCGGTGAGATTGTCCATCTCCAGGGGATAAAGAGAGGAGAAGTTCACATTCGGGCCGGGCTTCGGAACTGCATAGGGAAAAGGGTTCGTTGGGTAAGACGCGCCGGGGGTGCCGGCGATATCCTGAAACGGATTTGCAAAGCTGGGACTGCCTCCCATTCCCGCTGCGCCCAGGCTGTTCAGGGAAAACGGAGCATCGTTCGAGTTCTCCTGCGTACCTTCGCTTTGCGGCCGGTTCCAATACACCCCGAAGCCGCCGCGAACTACAAGCAAGTGCTGGCCCGAGTCGCCGGTGAGCGGAGCGAATCCTCCACTTGGAGACCATGCAAACCCTGCGCGGGGCGAGAAATGATTCCAGTGAGTTGTCGGTCCGCCATTCCGGTTACATCCCGAGTCGCCCGGGTACAGCAAGCCCGGAGGTGCGTTCGGAAATACTTTGGATTGCGCGTTGTTGGGAAACCAGCAAGTTACGCCGACGCCTCCGTATTGCAGGTTCTCGAACGGGGTCTCTACGTCATACCCCATCCCGTAAGCCAATGTCAGATTATCGGAGACCCGCCAGTGGTCCTGTGCATACGCATAGTATTGCGCGGCCCTGACATCCACAAAGTAGCCCGATCCCTGGTTGTAGGTCGCTGGTACACCAAGCATAAAATCTGCCGCCGGATCGCCTGAGCTATAGGTGCCGGACTGAACGAAGCTGAATGCCCCGCTGTTGCTGGAATAGTACGGATTGTTGAAAACGAAGCGTTCGTAGTTGACGCCGAATTTCAGGTCGTGACTTCCGGCCACTTTGCTGAAGTTGTCGAAGTAGGTGTAATTCTCATCCTTGCGGGGTTGAGGCCCATTGGTACTGAACCCCAGCGCGAAATATCCATTGACATTAATGAAGGGCAGCGTGCCGGCCGCCGCATCCTGCGGGGTGATATTGAATCCGAACGAGGAAGGGGCGGCGAGTGCCTCAGCCGACGGCTCGAGCTCGGCGAAATTGTACCGGAAGTAGCCTGCGCGCAATTCATTGAGCGTGGTGCTATTGAAGATATGTGTCCACGATGCGTTGAAAATCTTGATGTGCGAGGAGTTGTCTGCCGCAAAGCCGGGCAAGTTGGCTCCCGTACCTGTGGATTGGGTCGACGGCAGTGGCAAGGTATTGGTGCTGGGATTTGAATCAAAAATTGTTGAAGCCCAGAGTGCGTCTTTCGACGTCAGCTGATCGTCGATGCGGATGATGCCTTGATCGTCGCCGGCAGTGTTCGGGGCATTGAAGTTGTAGTAGTTTATGCCTCCGCTTGTGTAGTTGGGCTGGGGAACATATTTGTTGAGCAGATTCAAGGAAATCGGATTGAAGTTCGTCGCGGGAATCTGCCCATTAGGAAAACACTGGTTCCATGGCGTTCCGGCATTGCAATGGCCTAGCGGTCCCTGCAGGCCGCCCGGAAAAGGAATCGGGTTGTTCGACAAACCGCCGTCAGCGGAGAAGTTTCCGCTCCTCTGAGCACTGCTGAATACCTGAGTGAGCTGGGTTTGCGCCGTTCGATTCCTGAGACCCTGATAGGCGACAAAGAAGAATGCGCGGTTGCGAAGGATGGGCCCGCCCAGCGTTCCTCCGAAAACGTTCTGGTGAAAAACCGGCCTGGTTGCTGAGAAATAGTTTCCGTTGTTCAGGAACGTGTCGCGATAGAATTCGAAGCCGTTCCCGTGAAACTGGTTGGTGCCGCTTTTCAAGGCTTCGTCAACAATCGCTCCGGAGTTGCGGCTGAACTGTGGATCGAGCGTGCTGGAGATGATATTTATTTCCGCCAGCGCATCGGGATTCACCGTGATGCCGGGCTGATTCAGGAGAATATCGTTGATGTCTGTACCGTCCAGCAGGTAGGAATTCTCCTGCGTCTGGCTCCCATTCGTCGAGAAGGTACCCTCACGGTCGTTTGATTCGACCACCCCCGGGGCAGTTTTTTGCAACTGGACAGCATCGCGACCGAGTGTCGGCAACTCTTCGAGTTCGCTGGCTCCAATCACGTTCTTCAGCTGCATATCCGCGGTCTCAACCTGAATTGTTGCTGAATTGATCTGGACCGTCTGCGAGGATGCACCGACCTGCAGCTTGGCAGCCACTTCCCTGGCGGAACTTAAATCCAGCATGATTCCCGTCGAAGAGAACTTCTGAAATCCATCTTTCGCGACGCTGACCGTGTAGGGACCACCGATGTGCAGGTCGGGAAAGACGAAATAGCCTTTGCTATCGGTTTTTTGGGTAGCTGAAATACTTGTACTGGTGTTTATAACTGTCACGGTCGCATCTGGAAGGAGGGCCCCGGTGGAATCGGTCACTGTGCCGTGAATCGATGCCGTGGTGGCTTGCGCTTGCAAGCGAACGGTCCCGGATAGGAAACCCGCTATCAGCAGCAGGCATAGGGCTTGGGACGTAATACGAAACTTCATGTTGCCTCCAAAATGTCGTTCAGTGCGCTCCCGTGTAAAGATCGCTCGAAAAATTGAGCGTCGTGAGCCCGAGAGTCAATAGGGAGTGCGCACAGGTGCTGTCCTCGAAGCCGTGCTACTACACGGCTTGTGCGAGGAGTAGATCTGAAGGACCACCGATCGGACGCATAGCTGCTATCGTCATGGTTGTTCTGAAGCCGGAGCGAGATCATTGCATGCATTTGCCTGAAGGTTCGAGAATGGGCCGGAGCAATCTTCGCGGAATGTTTGGCAGACACGCATCGGCTATAAGGTGGAGATTTGTTTCACACTTGGGAGCGAACTATGCGTGTTTACCGGAATTGGAGTTAACTCTTCGATCGAAAACATTTCCAAGAGCGGGCCGCTGAACCGCAGATCTCTCCACTCCGCTGCGCTCCGGTCGAGATGACAAAGGGGAGACGGGTGACTCAGGTGAGAGTTGTTAGTGGATGGGCAGACTGCAGATCCCTCCACTACGCTTCGCTCCGGTCGGGATGACAAGGAGAGAGCGGCGGGCTCGGGTGGGAGTTGCTAGTGGACGGTGAAACCGCAGGTCCCTCCACTGCGCTTCGCTCCGGTCGGGATGACAAGGGGGATGACAAGGGGGATGACAAGGGAGATAGGTGGCTCAGTATGGAGTTGTTAGTCGATGGGAAACTGCAGATCCCCAGATAATGACCCATAGAGCGGCTTAAAGTGGGATCAGGTACGAGGCCGTCGCTGGAACGAGAGGCAGTGGTGGGACTTCGCCCATCCGTGAACTACTTCGCTGCGGCGTTACTCATCGCTTTCCGCATCTGTGCTTCTGCATCGTCGCTCCAGTATTTGGCGCTGAGCTGCAGGAATACGGAGGTGTAGGGCAGCGCCATGTTTGTTTTGAGAACAACGATGTGGAAAGTCTTTCCCACTTCGTCGACTTTCGCAATAATCTGCTCGTGCGGCAGAGCTGTTATCGTGTGCCCCGCAAGCGCGGCCCTGAGCCCTTCACGATACGCCGTCACTCCAGGAGCGTCCTTTTCCGGCACGAACGGCAGCTCGGCATCCAGGTAAACAATCGACCTCACGTGAATGGAGTTGTCGATTGCGCTCAGCACGGTGCGTATCACTTCCAACTGGTCGCTGTTAGTTTCCAGCGTTTCCACCCCAGCGGAACTTTGCAACGGGTATGCCGAGTCAACGATCATGATCCAATTACGATGACCAAGGAGTGGCAATATTTGCGCCAGCCTTGTTTGCCACTCCGGCGCGGGCGTCTCCGCAGCGGCAGCGAGGCCCGTCATCATGAACAGCAGGGTGAACAGCGAGACAACTGCCTTACCAGCACCCATCATAGGTTAACTCCTGCCGAGACTTCTCTTCGTTTCATGCGGACTCCAAGAAAAGCGTACAGAGCGATCCCGCAGTAGCAGAAGAGCGGGACCAGGTAGGCATGCGCGATGCTGTGCTGCGTCTGCGAAATCCAACCCATAAGCGGCGTAAGCACAGCGCCCCCAACGATGGCCATCACAATCAACGACCCGCCAATCTTCGTATTCTGGTCCAGGCCGGCGATGCCCAGGGCGAAGATCGTGGGGAACATGACAGACATGAAAAAGCTGGTGACGAAGATGGCCCACAGGCCGACCCAGCCGGGAAAGCCAACCCCCACCGCAACCAGCGCAATATTCACGAGGCTATACACACCCATTAAGTACGCCGGCCTGATGAACCGCATCAAAGCCGCCGAGCTAAACCTGCCCACGCCAAAGGCAACGAGAGTACCCGTAAGGAAGTAGCCTGCGATCTTTTCCGGCTGATGAGTGGAGTCCTCCACGTACTGGATGAAGTAGCTCCAGGTGCCCACCTGGGCGCCCACATAGAGAAACTGCGCGACAATGGCGAAAAGGAAATTTGGATAGCGCAACAGTTCCTTAAAGCTTCCGTGGTCTTGTTTTCCGTTCTCATGCTCCCGCGCAATGGCAGGAAATTTTGTTCGGGCGATGAGGAAGGCCCAGAGAAGCGCAATGGCCCCAACCACCAGGTAGGGAATCACCACGCGCATTGTCTCGTGCCTCAAGTAGGTATCGTAGGTATTGGCTGCACGCATGGTGGCCACCTGGTGCGGAGTGAGCTCAACACCGGAGAAAATGAATATCGTGCCGCCAAGTACTCCGCTGATGGCACCCAGAGGATTAAAGGCCTGCGAGAAATTCAGGCGTCGGGCAGCACTCTGGGGAGAGCCCAGTTGGGCGACAAATGGATTCGAGGCTGTCTCCAGGAACGAAAGCCCGCTGGCAATGACGAATAGCGCGAAAAGGAAAAAGCCGTAGCGTCCGAGGACAGCGGCAGGCCAGAAAAGAAAGCTTCCGCCGGCGAAGAGTAGCAGACCCACGACAATGCCGAATTTGTACCCCATTTTGCGCATCAACAACGCCGCGGGAATAGCCAGCAGAAAATAACCCATGTAAAAGGCCGACTGTACTAACCCAGCCTCAAAACGTGAGAGCGCGAACGACTTCATGAATTGGCGGATGAGAACGTCGTTTAGATTGCTGGGAACACCCCAAAGAAAAAACAGAGCAGTCACCAGGAAGAAAGGCAAAGCCAGGCCCTTCGGTATCAGTGGCTGTGGTGTATCTTCAGTATCCCTGGATTCGGTAGAGACAGGCCCAAGCATCGACGCGTGTATCCTTTCCTGGTTCCAGGATTTCAAATTCCACAAAGGTGCACATGGATACCCAGTTCCGCCATCATCGCGGCCTTGGCCGCGAGCGCCTGGCCGGCTATCTGGCTGGTTGGAGCATAGGCCACGTTGAGGTGGTTTGCCCGATGTCTGGCCATAAACTGGTCGCGGGTGACGCCGTGGAGCAAAGTATGCATGATGGGCCACTGTGACGTGACCGACTTCAGCCGGCGCTCGGTCTCCTGGGTAGGCAGTTCGATCGCTGTGGCCCGGCCCAGGTCGACGTGAAGCGCGTTGCCTTCCACAAAGACGCGGCTCCATACCACGTGTCCAGGCTTACAAATCCCCTTGAGTGTACCCCCTCCGAGGCGAAAATACATTGGCGGCTGGCGTTCGCTGCGCGCCCCTGCATAGCCGCCCGCAATGTGAGAGGCGGGCACTGCGCCCGAGATCTGAAAAACCCAGACGAAGTGGTCGATATCGCCTCCGGTGTAGTGCTCACCCCAGCGCACGTCATGCAGCGTGGTCGCTGGGTCAAGCTGCATGGCATTCCAGATCCGGTTGGTGATCAGCGCATCCAGCCCGGCACACTCGTCTACTTCATTGAAGTGCGGCAGCGGTTTGCCCGCATACAGTTCCCGGCCGTTAACATCAAAGACCGGCGGTCTCTCGACATTATTGAGGAGTCCCTCGACCAGGTCTGAAGCTGGAGCCAGGTCTTTCAACCCCTGTTGGTACTGGATCCCGATGGCATCGCATCCGAACTCGCCGGCGATTCTCGTGGCGGCGATGTACATCTTGCACTGCTCCAGGATCTGGTGGGCGGTTAGCTCGGTTTCCTCGTTCGTGCCGGTGACGAAAGTGAACCGGCGGCTATCCAGCCACTCACGAACCGCTTGCGCTTCGGCGTCAGTGACCGCGGCCATGGCGGCCACCAGGGCCGACTGGCTGAGACGCTCTTTATAGACGCCCGTGGGGTTGAGAAGGTAGTCCTCAATAATGGCGTTGTACATACCCATGCAGCCCTCATCGAAGACGCCCAGGATCGCTTTCCGTATCTTGAGATCTCTGGCCAGCGCTTTGCCCAGTTCCCTTTCCGCTTGCGGCAGCTCCGATAGATCAAGTGCGCGCACGTGGCTTGCATCGTGGTCGATCTTTTGTTCTTTGAGCCATTGCCGCAGGCCGCGGCGGAAGAATTCGTCTTTGAAGTCTTTACTCCACAGGGTGCTGAAGGTCACACCGCCTTTGTGCAAGCAGCCATTCAAGTTCAACATCCCCACCAGGCCTGGCCACTGCCCGGACCAGTTGGCCACGGTGAGAATAGGACCTCGATGATGCTCCAGTCCGGAGAAAACGTTGTGGCTGTATTGCCATACGGCTTCGGCGACAATGACCGGCGCGTCGGGATGGATGTTCATAAACACATCCATGCCCATGCGCTGGTTGTAGATGAAGCCGTGTTCCAGATCGTCACGGTAAGGGTGCGCGCGGCGAAGTGCGAAGCCCTCAGAACGCAAGGCTTCTGTCAGCTGCGTTTCCATTTGGGCCTGCGCGGGCCAGCAGACCTTGTTTGCGGATTGACGCAGGTCGCCGCTGGCGACCAATAAGACTTCGCCGGCAGCGACGGGCGAGGGCAATTCAAGAACCGGGACAGCATAGGTCGACATCCGCAATTCTCCTCTAGTTTTGCAATTTCTCCGAGCCGTCCATACGGGGCCAGGCAGTACCCGAAGCTGAGCCCAACCAGAGTACCTGAACCGTCCTCCACTTGCGACAAGTGTCACAAACCAGAGGTTTAAGCCCGGGTGGTCGCCCCCTCGGATTCGGCAACCAAATGCTTTTGGAAAATACGCTGACTCACCCTAAAGGCAATTCATCCCCGCAACGCGATGATCGCCGAGCGGCTCTCAAGGGCCGTGGTAACAAAATTGTTGCGGGAGGTAGTATGCTTCAGGGAAAACGCGCGACGAGGCGCAGGTGAGCAGGAGGAGCGATGAAGGCGACAAAGGAACTCCATGATCTTGGACAAAGCTTGTGGCTCGACAACATTACGCGTGACTTGCTGGACAGCGGAACTCTTAAGCGCTATATCGACGAGCTTTCCGTCACAGGGCTGACTTCGAACCCAACCATCTTTGAACAAGCCATTTCAAAGAGCAAATCTTATGACGCGGAGATTGGCCGTCTTCTGTCAACGGGGCTTTCGGGCGAGGAGTTGTTCTTTGAACTGGCCATCCAGGATCTGACTCGAGCCGCCGACCTCTTTGCCGCAGTTCACGAGCGAACAGCAGGCAACGATGGTTTCGTTTCTCTCGAGGTGTCTCCCCTTTTGGCCTATGACACCAAGGGATCAGTAGCCGCAGCAACCAGATTGCACAAGAAGGCAAATCGTCCGAATCTTTTCATCAAGATTCCTGGAACGAAGGAAGGAAACCCAGCGATTGAGGAAGCGATCGCATCTGGTGTCGCCATCAACGTCACGCTTCTCTTCTCTCGAGAGCACTATCTGGCGTCGGCAGACGCGTACATGCGTGGACTCGAACGGCGTGTTGCAGCAGGCCTCAATCCCGACGTTCGATCCGTAGCGTCAGTATTCCTGAGCCGATGGGACGGCGCAACGATGGATAAAGTACCCGAGCAACTCCGGGACAAGCTTGGCATTGCGGTCGGACAGCAGTTGTACAAAGCCTACCGGGATGTCCTGGCGTCGGACCGGTGGCAGCGTTTGGCCAACTTTGGCGCCCGGCCCCAGAGGCTCCTCTTTGCCAGCACCGGCACGAAGGACCCAAAGGCTTCCGACGTGCTTTATATCTCTGCTCTGGCTGCGCCAAACACGGTCAACACAATGCCCGAGAAAACTCTTCTGGCGTTCGGTGATCACGGCAAGGTAGCCGGAGCTCTCCCGCGAGACGGGGGAGACTGCGAGATGGTTCTAGACGGTTTTCGAAAGGCCGGAATCAATCTCGAACAACTAGCGGCCGACCTGCAATCGAAGGGCGCCAAGTCTTTCGACGAATCGTGGCAAAACCTGCTCAGTGCGATCGAGTCCAAGGGCAAAGAGTTGCAGCCCGCCAGGTAGGAACGCGGCGAGCAAGTTAGACGTCGTTGTACGGCAGTACCTGGGCGATGGAATACCCACTCAACTTCCGGCCAAGCATCGCGACGTTTGTGGGAGTGTAATCAGCGTCCTGATCCAACCGCGCCTGCACCGTGTTTGACATGGTCGCGACAGACGGGATATTGCGATGTTCCGGTATTCCCCAGGGAATGATCTTCCATTCGTCATGAGCTTGGCCGTTGACGTTGTCCGGTGGAGGTTTGAGGTATTTCGCTTCCGCTTCCGGAGAAAACTGCAGGCCATGTTTTTTCGCTTTCTGCATCATCCAGCTCAATGTGATGTCAGAGAGCTCGGACTCCGGATAGCTTCCCCCGACGTCGCAATGCACCCCCGGAAACCAAACCTGCTCGACCTGATCATTGTTTCGAAGTGCTGATTCGTCGGGATTGGTCCACAGCGTCGGCTTGAACTGGGCGCGTCTTTCATCGATGCAGACGGCGTGATATCCGTGGTTAATGCACGGGTGAATGGTGGTGTCGAGAAAGCCATATTTATTCTGATTCAACGCGTTGAAAAATATCCCCGGGATTCCCAGCGATCCGACCGTATCCCAGACCCCGACCATCTCGACCTTGACGTCCTGCAGACCATACGCATCTATCAGTTGGTCTTTCAATTTTTTCTTTTTGTCAGGATCCGGCTCCCGGTACGCGGCAAATATCGAAGGTACAGTTCGGTTGTCCAGATTGATCGACGGGACGCCAAAACCGGCGATCATGCCACCCACACTGCGCGCAGTAAAAGCGCCCCGGCTGAAGCCAAAGAGGAAGATCTGGTCGCCCGGATCATAGACATTTCCAAGGAACGCATAACAATCCTGCACCTTCTGGAAGAGGCCTTCTCCCATAGCTCCGCCCGTCAGATGGTCAATCGGAGTGCCATCGGTGCCGACCCCGCTGTCGTAATACTTGAGCTGTGATGCGCCGTTGATGAGCGCCAGGTAAAGCTTGCGAACGTTGGTGTCTATGACGGCTACTGCGACCCCATGCGGAGTGTTCCAGGTTCCGTCAGCACACAAAACAATGTTCTTACTCATAATGTCTCCTTCAAGTCTCACCAATTTCATCCCACGTGACAACAAGGGGAATGAAATTTCTGATGTTCCAGGTCAAGGGCTCGGTCGCCTTTATCTCAGAAGCTTCGAAGCAATCGCAGCCGGACACCCAAAGCAATTGAAGCCCGCGATTCAGGAGCAGATCAATCTGATTGGAAGAGTGGCGCTGGTCAATGCATTGCTCCATTCCGAAGCGACCTGCATTGAGGGTCGAGGTTGAGTACTTACCTCGCCGTTTGCGCGTAGTTGTGCGTGATAATGGACGCGGCATTGACCCTCAGGCAGCGCAGACGCGGAGCGATGCGCACTGGGGCTGGCAGGAATGCGCGATCGAGCGGAGAGTATTGGAGCGAACCTCACGATCTGGAGCAGATGATTCCAGTGGTGGACAAAATATGTCTCTTTTGAGACAATGATCTCAGGGATGAATCGTATGAGCACCCAGCCGACGTACGCTGCGCCAGGTTACAAATTCGACCCGACACCGGATCTCAGCCGTCTTGAGACGCGGGAGCGTCTGAGTCAATCGGCCATCGATGGATTCTTCGCGATCATGGATAAGTGGCACCTGCCGATCGACAGGGCCGGGGACTTGCTCGGGGGAGTGCCTCGGTCGACCCTCTACAAACTAAAAACCGCTGCAGGAACCCTTCGCCAAGACGAACTGACCCGGATCTCTTATGTTGTCGGAATCTATAAGGCCTTGCACATTCTTTTGCCCGACCAGCTGGCCGATGAATGGGTAGTTCGGCCAAACGACAATTTCTTGTTTGGCGGTCAGACCCCCCTCAACTACATGGTGCGCGCGGGAATCCCGGGCTTGCAGCAGGTCCGCAGTCTGGTCGATGCAGCGCGAAACGGCTATTGATTGGCTCACCTCAATCTGTTTGAAGGTGCCGGCACTCATAGGTTGATTCCTACGAAGTACAGCGGCGAGAGCGTGCTGGAGGTGCTGTCACTTCCCCCAGGAGTCCTCGCCGATTTAAGCGAACTTGATGCCGCAACCAACGAACGTACAATCGCAGAGCACGGTGGTAACAGGGCCATCGGTCCGGGCGAATTACTGTATGGCGTTCCTGAAGCGCACATCGTCAACGCTGCGTTTACCCACCACGGTGCGCACGGCGGACGCTTTCACAGTCCGCAGCGCGGAGCCTGGTATGCAGGCGTGGAACTTGAAACCTCAGTCGTAAAGGTGGCCTTTCACAAGAGGTGCTTCCTCGAAGACACTCGATTGACTGGCCAGTACGCTTTTGACTATCGAGACTTCCTCGCCGACTTCTCCGGTGAGTTTCATTACCTTGACGCCAATGAGTCGCAAACCTGCCTACAGCCTGGTCCCATTCCACAATGCTACGGAGCATCTCAGGAACTGGCTAACGCGCTTTTGTACGCAGGATCAAATGGGATTGTCTATGCGAGCGTTCGCCGTTCCTCCGGCACGTGCATTGCGTGCTTCCGGCCAGCTCTGGTGTTCCACCCTCGCCGGGGCCATGAGTACAGCATCACGCTGGGACCTGGGACACAGGAGTTATCTTTTGAGGAGGTCATTCATCCAGTTTGAACAGCCAACGACCATCACGGCACTGACATCATCACCCTTGGGTGAGATTCAGACCGTTCATCTCGTTGGTCTTTCAGACGCTGTAGCGGACCACTCGAAAGCGAAGACGGGAAATGTCAATGATCAGAACCTTGTGTCTTAGGGCTATTGTTCTTGCTTTGTTCTTGCTCGGTCTAGGTGCGATTGGTCGAGCACAGGATCTGGCGATAACGCGCGCCACTGTCTACTCCGCGCCAGACGCGCCGGCGCGGAGGGACGTGACGGTTGTGATCCGTCATGGAGTGATCGCGGGGGTCGGGGAGCATCTGCGCATCCCCAAGGGCATCGAGACGATTTCCTGCCAAGGCTGCGTTGTGCTTGCCGGTTTCTGGAATGCGCATGTGCATTTCATGGAGCCGAAGTGGAACGAAGCCGCGAATCAGCCGGCAGATAAATTGGCACGCCAGATGAGCGAGATGCTCACCCACTCGGGCTTTACGACAGTGGTAGATACCGGCTCGGACAGAGAGAATACGATTGCACTGCGGCGGCGCGTGGAAAGCGGCGAAGTCCTGGGGCCGCGCATATTTACCGCGGGCTTCCCTATCTTTCCCGCGCATGCGTTGCCGTACTACTTAGCGGGGCTTCCGGCAGAATTAAAGGCAAAGATGGCGCAGCCTGAGACGGCTGCAGACGCAGTGACAGTTGTCGACAAAAACCGTGCGGGTGGATGCGACATCGTAAAGCTCTTCACCGGTTCGATTGTGAGTCCCGGTCACATCACTCCGATGCAAGTGGCGATCGCGCGTGCAGCGGCCGATGAGGCACATAGATACGGGCAGCTGGTCTTTTCGCATCCCTCAAATCTTGAGGGGACGAAAGTGGCAATCGACGCCGGTGTAGACGTTCTGGCGCATACGCCGGAGCTTACAAGTGGAATCGATGAGGCGATGCTGCGGCGCATGATTGCGCAACACATGACGATCATCCCGACACTCAAGCTGTTCTCGCGCGACGATGATATCGCGAACATTCGCGGGCTCGATTACCGGTTTCACCAGCTTGGCGGAAGGCTGGTTTATGGCACCGACACCGGGTTTCTCCCGGATTACGACCAGAGCGAGGAATTTCGTCAGCTGAAGCAGGCTGGG
>Ga0302177_10002750_pt1 | contig 12335 bp, 11 predicted proteins | sample I_Palsa_E1_2_FD_198780 | JGI IMG/M metagenome (GOLD analysis project Ga0302177, IMG submission 198780) | Peat permafrost microbial communities from Stordalen Mire near Abisko, Sweden - I_Palsa_E1_2 | ecosystem: Environmental > Terrestrial > Soil > Palsa > Peat permafrost | place: Sweden... | reverse complement strand
CGCATCGTTACTCGGTCAGCAATACCATACTGAGCGCCGACGTGATCCTAAACGTTCCCAAGCTCAAGACGCACATGAAGACCGGTATGACCGGCGCCCTGAAGAATTTCATCGGCATCGTGGGGGCTAAGGATTTTCTGCCGCATTTCCGCACCGGCTCTCCGCGCGCCGGAGGCGACGAATACCCGGATCACAACTGGCTCAGCCACGCTGCCAGCCCCGTACGGGAGCTTCTGCAGACGCGCGCACCATTGTGGATGTGGAAACTGGCGCGCGCGGGTGCGCAAACGGCCTCGTCGCCGCTGATTCATGGCGGCGGCTGGCACGGCAACGATACGCTATGGCGCACCATACACGACCTGGTGGATATTGCGCGCAATTACGATGTAGACGGCGCACTACGTCCGCGGCCCCGAACCATACTGACGCTGGTGGATGCCATCGTGGCGGGTGAAGACTGCGGCCCCTTGAGGCCGCGTCCCAAGCCGTGCGGGCTGCTGATATGGGGAGAAGATCCCGGCACGGTGGATGTGACCTGCGCCACTCTGATGGGTTTCGATTGGCGCAAGATTCCACTGCTAAACCATCTGTGCGATGCCGAAGCGCGGGCGTTCAGCGACTTTCGCGGGGAGACCCCCACTGTGCACGGCCCGGGGCAGTTCGACGCGCCGGTCGGCTGGGCAGGCAAGATTGAGGCTGTCCGGAAGGATTAGACTTAAAGTGCATGGCGGCGTCAATCAGTGTCCCAGTCGAGGAGTACCTGCGGACTACCTACATCCGGATATGGAGTACGTGAATGGGGAGCCTGTGAAGCGCCACGCGCAGGTTTCACGTTCTCACCGAGCAGCGGCTGAACGTGCTGGGCACAAAAACAGGTACCGCATCCCGGATGTCTCCGTGATGGCGCTGCCCTACCGGAGCCTGTGCTGGCCACTCCGCCCCACTTGATTATCGAGATCCTGTCTCCGGACGATGAGACTGCCGACATGCTGGTCAAAGTGGCCGATTATCTGCGCTTCGACGTTGCACATATCTGGATAGCGGATCCGTACAGGCACACCGTGCAGGAAGCCGATCACGAAGGCATCCGCTATTGCGCCGGTCTGGTTCCAGAGACCGACTTGGTAGGCCGCGTGGATTTCAACGACCTGTTCGCGCAGCTGGACGAAGCCACCGAGTGAAGTCCAGAATCCGGATATTAACGGCCGCCACGAAATTTGTGCAACAAACTGTTACACAATTGCCCCTTCCGGCCAGCCTGTATAGCCCGCACCAGTGTGCCCTCACCGTCTACGGTGCGATAACGCACATTTAATCTCCGGAGATAAAGACCGTATCATTTCCCACATATTTATTTCAAAGACATCGCTGACATGCTGCACAAACTCTATGCCGCACTGCCTGTTGCCCTGCAGCACGCTTGCGCCACCGCCCAGGGCGCCAAGTATCACCATTGGCGCTATAGCGGAGTATTCCAGGATTACCTTGCAACGCTCAAGCGCACCGAGTACCTGCCCGCGGAACAACTGCACGAACTGCAGGCCATCCAGCTAGCCAGACTCCGGAGATTTGCCGCCACGCACGTGCCGCACTATCGGAAACACGGCCCGGCGGCATTCACCGCTAAAGATCAAATCCGGGAACGCCCCGAGGATTTCCTCGCGGATACTTTTCCGCTGCGGGCGCTGATTCCCTGGCACACCAGCGGCACGACGGGAAAGCCGCTTACCGTCTACCACAGCCGCCAGGCGATGCAGAAGATGTGGGCTTTCGTCGAACTATACCGGAACACGGCGGGTGTCACCAAAAACGACCGGCGCGCCCAGTTCACCGGCAAGATGATTGTGCCGGCGCGCCAATCCGAATCGACGAAAACATTCTGGCGGCGCGACCTGGCAAACCACGCACTGCTTCTTTCGACCGTCCACCTGCTGCCGGGGAATTTGCCCTTCTATGCCGCGGCCCTGGAGCATTTCCGGCCGGTGTACCTCTCCGGCTACCCGTCTGCGATGTACATGCTGGCGGAATACTACTGGCAGTCGGGCCGTCCCGCGCCACAGTTGAGGGCCGCGCTCACTTCCGCCGAGACCCTCCTCGAACACCAGCGCCGCGCCATAGAGGAGACATTCGCGACGCCCGTCTTCGACCAGTATGGACAGGCCGAGATGCAGAGCTTCTGGTACGCATGCGAAGCCGGCCGCATGCACGCGCATCCGCTGGCCGGCTTAACCGAGATACTGCGTGCCGACGGTACGCCGGCGGCTCCCGGCGAGATGGGCGAAGTGGTACTGACCGGCCTCGTGAATTACGCCATGCCGCTCATACGATACCGCGTGGGCGACACCGCGCGCTTCGCCACCGAAAAATGTCCCTGCGGCCGCGGCATGCCGGTCATTGAGGAGATCGGCGGCCGGCTCGACGATTTTGTCTATACCCGCGAACGCGGTTTTCTTGGGCGCCTGGATCCGGTGTTGAAAGGCGTCCGCAACATTGTCGAGAGCCAGCTCGAGCAGGAATCGCTGGACGTGCTGCGCGTGCGCTTCGTGCCTGCGCCGCGCTTCACCGGCGAAGATCTGCAAATGCTGGAAAACAATCTCCGCGCCCGTGTGGGCCGGAATATTCATCTGGAGTTTGAATGTACCGATCGCATTCCACGCTCGTCGAACGGGAAATTCCGGTTCGTGATCTCACGGCTGGACCGGAACGTCCCAAAGTCGTGCGTGTCGTCACGCGGCTGAACATAGGCGGCCCGGCCATTCACACGCTGCTGCTTACGCGGGAGATGGCCGCGCTGGAGTATCGCACCTTGCTGGTGGCGGGAAGCTGCGAGCCGGAAGACGGAGACATGCGCTGCTTGCTGCAGCCGGCCGATTCCGTACGCTGGGTGCCGGAACTGTCGCGCTCCGTGCGGCCGTGGCGCAATCTCAAAGCGCTGTGGCGATTGTGGCGGCTGCTGCGGCGCGAGCAGCCCGCCATCGTGCACACGCATACCGCCATGGCCGGATGCCTGGGACGCCTGGCGGCCGTGCTGAGCGGTGCGCCGATCATCATCCACACGTTTCACGGCAATAGCCTGAATGAGTATTTCTCGCGCACCCAAGCGTTTGTGTTCCGGCGCGTCGAGCAAGTGCTGGCGCGCTTCACCGACGCACTGTGCGTGGTGTCGCCGCAGCAGGCCGTTGAATTGAGCGCGAAGTTTCACGTCGCTCCTGCGCACAAGTTTCACGTCGTACCGCTAGGGCTGGAGCTGGACGACTACTTCGCCCTGCGTCCGCCGGCAGGCACAGGCCCGCTGACGGTGGGTTGGTTCGGCCGCATGGTCCCCGTGAAAAACATTGCGCTCCTGGCCGCCACCATTGAAAACGCGCTCGAACGCAGCCAGAGCATACGGTTTGTGATCGCGGGCGATGGGCCGGACCGCTCCGCGCTGACGGGCCTTCTCGATCGGTATCGCGAGCGCGTGGAGTGGCTGGGCTGGCAGAAGGAAATCCTGCCGGCGATGGCGCGGTGCGCCGTAGTGTTGCAGACTTCGCGCAACGAAGGCACGCCTGTGGCGCTTATCCAGGGCATGGCAGCGGCCCGGCCGTTTGTTTCCACCGCCGTGGGTGGCCTGGTGGACATGGTTTCCGGCAGCGTTGAGCGCACTACGGGCGGCGCGCGCTGGTATGCCAATGGCGTGCTGACGGAGTCGAGTGCCGGCACGCTGGCTGACGCGCTGGCTGCACTAGCCGGGGACCGTACGCTGGTAGCGCGCATGGGGCTCGCAGGCCGAGCTTTCGCGTCGCGGCAGTACCGCAAGGAGACGCTGGTGGAAAACCTGGACACGTTGTACCGCAAGTTGCTGCGGAAAAAGAATTTGGGACCAAACTTTTGTGGGAGGAATTCATGAACGTCTTGATCACCGGCGGGGCTGGGTTTATCGGATCGCATTTGGCGGAGCGCTGTCTGGCGGAGGGGTGGCGCGTTGCCATTATCGACGACCTATCGACGGGCGCTTTCGAGAATATCGCGCATCTGAAGGGCAAACCCGCATTTTCCTACCGCATCGAGTCGGTCTTCAATGAGCCCGTGGTCGCCGAAATGGTGGACAGCGCCGATATCGTATTCCATCTGGCTGCGGCGGTCGGCGTGAAGCAGATCGTCAACAACCTGGTCAGCGCCATCCGAACGAATGTCGATGGCGCCGAGGTGGTGCTGCGCTACGCCACCAAGAAGGGCAAGCCCGTCATGTTGGCGTCCACCTCGGAAGTTTATGGCAAGAGCACCCGCCTGCCGTTCCGCGAGAGCGACGACGTAGTGCTCGGTCCCACAAAAATCGGCCGCTGGAGCTACGCTGTTTCGAAGGCGCTGGATGAATGCCTGGGGCTGGCCTATTGGAGCGAACGCGGCCTGCCCGTAACCGTGCTGCGTTTCTTCAACACAGTCGGGCCTCGCCAGACTGGCCGCTACGGCATGGTGCTGCCCACGTTTGTGCGCCAGGCGCTGTTGGGCGAACCCCTGACCATACACGCTACCGGGGAGCAGCGCCGCTGCTTCTCTTACGTAGGCGATGTGGTGGAGGCCGTCGTGCGCCTTGCCCAAACGCCCGCAGCCGTCGGAGAAGTCGTCAACATCGGCAACGACCAGGAGGTGACCATCAACGCGCTGGCCGCACTGGTCAAGGAGATTACCGGATCGCCATCGCGTCTGGAGCATCAGACTTACGATCAAGCCTACGGGCCGGGATTCGAAGACATGGACCGGCGCGTGCCTTGTCTCGCAAAGCTGGAAAGCCTGGTCCACTACCGGCCCACTACTCCGCTCGATACTATCGTGCGGCGGGTGGTGGATTATGAATGGGTCCGGCAGATGCCAAAACAGGCTCTGGCGGTGGCCGTATAAGGATGCTGATTCTTTTCACTGGTCTGCTATCCGCACTGCTGACGCGGCTGCAAATCCGCGCAGATTCCTGGCTGGGGCTCACAGCTGCGCCGCGGGCGGACCGCTGGCATACCAGACCGACACCTTCGAGCGGCGGACTGGCTATTTTTCTCAGTTGCGCGGCGGCCTACTGGTTGGCGGGTCACGGGCGTTACCCCCGCATCGCTTTGGCGGTGGCGGCGCTCTGGATCTTCGGCTTTCTCGACGACCGCCTGCGCCTCAGTCCGGCCCTCAAACTGGCCGTGCAGGTGGCGGCGGCCGCCTTTGTGGTCCTGGACGGCGTCGTTCTTCCGGTAACTCCGTGGTATCTGCCAAACCTGGCGCTGAACATGTTCTTTATCGTGATGATCACTAATGCATTCAACCTGATTGACAACATGGACGGCTTATGTACAGGAGTGGTGATCGTCATTTGTCTGTTCCGCTTCTTTCTGCTGAGCTCACAGGGATATCGCGCGGACGCCGACCTGTGCGCCATATTGGCCGCCGCCTTCGCCGGCTTTCTGTTTTTCAACTACCATCCGGCGCGCATTTTCATGGGCGATTGCGGAAGCCTGCCCGCCGGCTTCGCTTTGGCGGCGTTGACGCTGGCAGGTCCGGTGCCGCATAAGGGGGGGCTGCCGGTGGGCTTCTTCTATCCCGCGCTAACGTTCGCCTATCCAATTTTCGACACGGCACTGGTTTCTGTTCTGCGTAAACTCACTGGGCGGCCGATCTCGCTCGGGGGACGCGACCACAGCTCGCACCGCCTGGCATCGCTGGGGCTTGATCAGCGGCAAGTCGTCTGGATTCTGTGGCTGCTGACAGCCTTCGGGGCGAGCCTGGGGATCATGATTCACCTGATGCCCGAAGCCTTGTTGGCCGTCGGCGCCTTGTTCCTGGGTATGCTGGGCATGTTGGCTCTGTCTTTGGCGAAACTGCCGGGTTATCCTTTACCGGCGTGGTTGCGATCCCGGACTGCGCTCCGCGCTCAGTAGATAGGAGCCGAGTAAGGCGCCTTACCACCATTAAGCGCCCTCGCGGTCGCGCCTGAACGGCTTGTTCAACCGTCCTTGCCCTACACCGCGCCGGGCGCAAGACTATGCGATTCACCATGCTTCCGGTCCCGCGCAGCCAAAATTCCGCTGTAGCCAAGATTCCGCTTGACCTCCCCCCCCCTGGGGTGTGACATACTCACCCATGCACTCAATGCGGTTGCTATTATTACTGATAACCCTGAAGGCCACAGGCTTGTCTCAAACTCTTCCCGCAGAAGGCAACCGTCAGATGCGCGTGACCAATCCTGTAGCAGCAGAAGGCATCTCTATCATACTGCCCTCCGCCCTAACGTTCAACAAACGCTTGACGGATCTCCTGGATGATTCCGCGATTCAGAAACTTGGCCCGCTCATGCCCCGGACACTTATCGTTGTCAATGATTCGGGACGCTACCTTGCAGGCCTAACCGTCATATTCACATACCCCGAGCGAATTGCCCCCGCGGGAACGCCGTGGAAATACATCACCAACAGAACCGCACACCGTGCGGATCACAAGGCGATGATAGCTCCGGGAGACGTGCTCCTATTCACGCCGTTGCCCGGTTTCTATGCATCGTTCCGTCCCCCGGCTAATCGCCTGCGGCAGCCTCTCCTAGATGAGAGCATAGACCGCGACCTCCGGCGTTACGAGGACGCAGAAGGCCAATCGAGGATCGAGGCAGCCATCGATTCTATCATTTTCGATGACGGGACTTTGGTCGGCCCTGACTCGGCGAACAGACTTGAATCTTTGAACAATAAATTCCGTGCAAATGACGAGATCCTCGGAGCCGTAGACGGCCGACGGGGAGAGGATCTCCACAAGAAGTTGCTTGTTTACTCTAATCTGCCCCCTTATGACAAGTACACACAAGCACTGCGTTGGGCGGCGAGATCCGTTTTGCTGTCCTTTGAGGAAAGCGGTGAATCTGCCGCACTCGACTGGATTGAGGCCATGCGTGTGAGGCTCGTCGGACCTATAAAGAGGAGAGACCAATGAAGCATTTCTCGGTAGGGTTGTTTATTGTCTTGGCCCTGCTTTCGACTGGGCAGTCGCTAGCGCAACAGTGTGGCGTTTCTGTACTCGGCGATATAAACTGCGGCGCTTTCCGGGCAACGTGTTCCGTCGTGCTGACGGGATTAGTAGGAGTCGTGTCTTGCAACTGTACGGCAACATGCCTGGCGCCCGGCTCACTTGTAGGGACAGTTCAAGCGGAGCGCGGTTTCTCTTGGGGACAAAATTCGCCTTGTCTTGGATTGGTGACGGGTAAGGCATGGGGCGAGTCTGCGGGATATGTGAACCTCTCTGTCATGTCCGGCCTCCACGCGCAAGACCAGGCATCCGGCGCGGTCATCGGAGGGATTCTGGGGAGCAGTTATCAGGATGACTGCTTCTATGGGGTTGTCGAGGACGATCTGGAAATCACAGGGTTGTGCGGGTAAGCGGTCTCCGAGTTCCCCGTCGGAGCGGGCCGCTGATTTAAAACGGTCGTTTCAAAGCGCGTGAGGAGAACGGCGTTATGCGAGCGAAACTCTTAGTATTCCTGATTGCGGCTTGTGCTTGTGCTCAAGATTCAACCGATGGCGTCGGCCCAGACCTTAACGGTTGTTGTACACCTGGATGCACTGCCATCAACGGCGCTTGCGTCTGTTGTCCTCTGGTGTTCGACACCACGGGTCAGGGCTTCCAGATGACGGACATTGCGCACGGTGTCTACTTCCGGGTGCAGCCAAACGGCCCCAAATATGCGATGGCTTGGACCGATCCTGCCGGGCACAACGGATGGCTTGTTTTGCCCGACAAGAACGGTGAGGTGCTGACTTCACGAACCTCTTCAGCGCCATGAGCCCGCAGCCTAAGACCGCGCACCCAAATGGATACCTGGCTTTAGCGGTGTATGATTTGCCAAGCCAAGGCGGCAATGGCAATGGATGGATCGATCCTGGCGACGCGATTTGGTCGAAGTTGCGGATATGGACCGATGCCAACCAAGACGGCGAAGCGCAGCCGTGGGAACTGAACACTCTACATGACCTGGGGATCAAGCGCATCGCGTTGCTCTACAAGCTGGCGGAGAAAACCGACGAATACGGCAACATCTTCCGCTATGTGTCGCAGGTAGTGGACTCCTCCGATCCGCACTGCTACGACGTTTGGATCAGGGTTGATCCGGATGCTACCAAACCTTAGAGGGAGCGTTCCGTCGGCACTGGTGCGGCCTGCCGGATTTCCAACGCGGTAGTCCAGGTGGCAGATGCAACCATATCTCGCGCGGCTTGGCGTCCTTGGCCGAGGCAAGTCGTCTGGGCACTGTGGCTCGTGACAGCCTTTGATGCCAAGCCTGGGATCATGATTCATCTGATGCGTTGATCGCCGCCACCGCTTTCTTCCTCGGTATGCTGAAGCATGTTCGTCACCGGCGAGACTGCCAGGTTATCCTGTGCCCTATTTTGATATAGCGGCACCGCCTGGAGTTGGACGCGAAGATTCGCGGTCAAGCCTGCTCGTAATAGGCCGGTACCACTCCCCAAACGCTTGATTCTACTATGGGTTTGTGTTAGCTTCAAGAGGCACTGAGCGCAATCTGTCGAACCCCATGGAAGCCGCATGCAGCCGAACACCAGCGTCACTACGCTGAATGACCTGTTCTTTTACCATCTGGACCGTTATCGTTTTGACCGGCTGCTGAGTTTTCAAAACCGCGGCGAGTTGATGGTCTGGTCGACGGAGCAATTCTCGCGGTCCGTTTTTGCGCTGCGGCGGTTTCTGCTCGAATCGGGCCTGGCGCCCGGCGACCGCGTCGCGGTGTTCTCCGAGAACCGGCCGGAGTGGCATATCGCCGATTTCGCCCTGTTGCTTTCGCGCCTGGTGGTGGTGCCGATTTACAACACGCTGTCGCCCTCGCAGATCGCTTACCAATTGCGGCACAGCGGGTGCCGTGCAGCCATTATCGCCGGCGCGCCACAATGGGAAATCCTGCGGCCACTACTCGCGGGATCGACGCCTGCATTGACGGCGCTCGAGACCATCGTTTCCATGGAAGAAACGCCCGGCGTCAACAGTTCCTTGCCCCGAATCGTCGCCGGGGCGCCCCCATTCGATGAGCCTGCGGTACGCCGTATCCGCGCCGAATCGCTGGCCGCCGCCCCGCACGATCTGGCGACTATTGTCTATACTTCCGGCACTACCGGCACGCCCAAAGGCGTGATGCTCTCGCACAGTAACATCGTGTCCGATCTGCGGGGCAGCCTGGCCCGCGTCCCTTCCAATACAGCCCATCAGGCTCTCTCGGTCCTGCCTTTGCCGCATGTCTTGGAGCGCACGCTCAGCTATGGCTACTTCCACGAAGGCGTGCGCATTGCATACGGCGATCCGCACGATCTGAAAGAATTGATGCCCATACACCGGCCCGACATCATGGGCGTCGTGCCGCGGATTCTGGAAAAGGTGAAGGAAGCCGTGGAGGCCCAAATCGCCCAGCTTGTACCGCACCGCCGCGCAATAGCCGGGAAGTTGATAGCGGCCGCAGTGGCGCGCGCGCGGGCCAGGATGCTGGGCGGACCGGCCGAAAGCTTGCCCCACAGGCTGCTGGCTCCCCTTGCCAACGTACTGGTCTTTCCGAAAGTGCATCGCCAGCTATATGGCCTCCAATACTTCATCTCCGGTGGCGCCTGGCTCAACCCGGATGTGGAACTGTTCTTCCGGGCGGCCGGTTTCGACGTGCTGCAAGGGTATGGCATGACGGAAACCTCGCCCGTGATCACGCTCAACGAATACCGCCGGGAGAAGATTGGCTCCGTGGGCCCCGCGTTGCCTGGCATGGAAGTACGGATCGGTGAAGATGGCGAGATCCTCACGCGTGGACCGCACCTGATGCTCGGTTATTATAAGGACGAAGCCGCCACCCGCGATATACTCGATGCCGACGGCTGGCTGCGCACCGGTGACTTGGGCAGCATCGACGCCGATGGATACGTTACCATCACGGGCCGCCGCAAAGAAATCCTGGTGCTTTCGAACGGCAAGAATGTGGCCTGCGCGCCCCTGGAACATGCATTGCAGCGCAGCCCCTACATCCAGCAGGCGCTGATCGTCGGGGATGGCCGCAAGTTCGTCTGCGCACTGATTGTGGCCCATCCGGAGAACCTGGCGCGCGTCGCCGCTCAGCACGGACTGGCTTCGAGCAGCTATGATGAATTGCTACTGGCGCCGCCCGTCGTAGCGCTCTTCCGCGAGGAATTGGAGAGCTTGCAAGCCGAGTTTTCCTCTTTCGAGCAGGCCAAACGATTCTGCTTCCTCAATGAGGAGGCTTTGCTGGATACCGAGCTGATGACGCCTACTCTGAAAGTGCGCCGCTCGGTACTGGAACGCAAGTACGCCGAATGGATCCGGCAAATGTACCACCAGGAAGATCCCCTAGTCATTCCACGGCCCGAACAGGCCGTGCCGGCCGGCAGTTATAAACCATAATAGGAAGATGGCAGGTCGGCGCCGCACCTGCTCCATAGGAGACCCATGCCCGAACAGACGCTAGTCAAATGGAATGAAGAAACGATTCTGGAGCATCTGAAAAAGATCGCTAAAGAACAGCTTAACCTGACGCCGGAACAGATCGAGGCAATTGGTCCCAGCGTCTCGCTGGTGGACGCGCTGCAACTGGATTCGCTGGCACAGGTGGTGTTGGTAACCACCATCGAACAGGACTTCGGCTGCGCTTTCGGGCTGGAACAGTGGCAACAACTGGAAACCGTCCAGGATCTGGTGAAGATGATCGCCGGCCGGGTGTGCGAGCAGGAGCCGCAAGCATGAGTGCCCTGACACTCAAAGGCGCCACGCTACCAGAGATTTTACTGAAGCTGGAGACTTGTACACGTTGGGGTGCGCGCTTCGTAGCGCCCTCCGAAGAGGCCACTTTCTACCCGTACCAGGATGTGCTGCGCCGCGCGCAAAAGACCGCCGCGGCATTGCAGGCGCGCGGCCTCCGGCGGGGCGATCGCGTGGCCCTGATTCTTTCCACTTCGATCGAGTTTTTCGATTCCCTGCTGGGTGTGCAGCTTGCAGGCGGCGTTCCAGCCGCGCTCTATCCGCCATTCCGGTTGGGGAAGCTCGATGAGTACTTCTCCCGCCTGCGGAAAATGCTGACGAAGATCGGGGCGCGCTATTTGATTACCGAAGGCCGCATCCGGAAGCTGCTGGGCCCCGGGGTGGTCGGGGTAGAGTCGCTGCGAGAGGTTCTGGATGCCAAGGATTTACAGACCGGCGGCGGACGCTGGCAACCGGTGGACGTGGATCCCGAGCAACCCGCTTTTTTGCAATTCTCGTCCGGAACTACCGTCGAGCCCAAGGCCGTTATGGTGACGCACACCAATCTGCTGGCCAATCTGACCATGATGCAGCAGTGTCTGGTGTACCGCGGTGAAGATGAAATCGATAACGGCTGCGTCTGCTGGCTGCCGCTCTATCACGATATGGGCCTGGTAGGCTGCTTGTACCTGGGGATGTATTATCCCGGCACGGTGACCTACATGGGACCCGACACTTTCCTGGCTCGTCCGGCCATCTGGCTGCGCACCTTGTCGCGCTACAAATCGGCGATTTCGCCGGCGCCGCATTTCGCATATAGCTTGTGCGCCACTAAGATCAAAGACGAGGAAATGGAAGGGGTGGACCTGTCGCACTGGCGGGCTGCCTTGAACGGAGCCGAGCCGATCGAGTCCGACGGCGTGCAGCGCTTCAGCGAGCGCTTCGCACGCTGGGGCTTCCAGCCCGCGGCCATGACGCCGGTCTACGGCTTGGCCGAAGCGGGATTGGGTGTCACCTTCACCGACCTCGACGATCTGCCGCGCTTCACCGAGTTCAGCCGCGAGGGCCTATGGAATGGCGGCACCGCGCACTTGGGATCGGGCCGGCGCATCGTATCGGTCGGCCGGGCGCTGCCGGGTGTGGAAATGGCCATTTTCGACGATCAGGAGCAGCGCGTGCCGGACGGCCGCGTGGGACGAATCTGGGTCAAAGGGCCATCCATCACCAAGGGTTACTGGGAAAGCCCCGAGTTGACCGCCAGCATGATTCATGGCGAATGGCTGGACACCGGCGACTTAGGGTTCGTACACGAAGGCGAACTCTACATCGCCGGACGTGCCAAGGACCTGATTATCATACGCGGGCGCAACTACGCTCCGCAGGAGATGGAAGAGTTGCTCCTGGATGTGGAAGGCGTGCGCAAGGGCTGCGTCGTGGCCGTGAGCACGATGATTGAAGGCGAAGGTGAGCAGCTCATTATTCTGGCGGAGAAAGACCAGCGCAGCAAGCGTCCTGAGGAGGAGGTAATCGCGGAGATCAACCACTGCATCCTGAGCGGGCTTTCGCTCAAGCCGCGGGACGTGGAGCTGCTG
>Ga0302177_10002749_pt1 | contig 12335 bp, 8 predicted proteins | sample I_Palsa_E1_2_FD_198780 | JGI IMG/M metagenome (GOLD analysis project Ga0302177, IMG submission 198780) | Peat permafrost microbial communities from Stordalen Mire near Abisko, Sweden - I_Palsa_E1_2 | ecosystem: Environmental > Terrestrial > Soil > Palsa > Peat permafrost | place: Sweden: Abisko... | reverse complement strand
TGCGTCCTGTATGTAGATCGGAAGTTGATAGTGAGACGGATCCGGATCCCAGGCCGAACGACCGCGGCCGCGCAGATCCGCGGTCAGCACGTCGCGCTGTGCGCTCAAGTGTGTGGCGAGCGCGACGAAATCTCGGCTGTTGCGCGTCAGGCCCGGCAGACACAGCACCGTCAAGCCACCCGGTCGCTGCGCAGCGTAGACACGGCAATACAGACGCAGGCCATCGGCGGTATCGTAAAAGTAATCGCTGGCATTGCCGTTCATGTAGCTTTTCCCATGGCGCTGGATGTGTATTCACGCCGAAGTTCACGCTTGAGCACCTTGCCGTTAGGGTTTCGCGGCAGGCTTTCGCGCCATACGACACCACCGACACGCTGCTGCTTGCCTACCCGAGCATTGGTCCATTCAAGCAGCTCGGTCGCAACCATGGTATGGCCCGAACGCAGCACGACCACGGCCAAAGGGGTCTCTCCCCAGCGCTCGCTCGCTATCCCAATCACGGCCACCTCGGCAACCGCCGGGTGCTCGCGCATTATGCCTTCGATGTCGGTCGGGTAGATGTTCTGGCCGCCGGAGAGGATCATGTCCTTCTTGCGATCGACGATATAGAGAAAGCCCTCCGCATCAATCCGGCCAATGTCCCCAGTGCGCAGCCACTGGGCGCCAGCTGAATCTGTCCAGGTCGCTTCCCGGTTCGGTTCGTCCCGCGCATGATAGCCGGCCATCACCAGCCGACCGCGGCCGACGATCTCGCCGGTCTCGCCCGGCGCAACCTCGCGGTCATCCTCGCCCAGGACGCGAATGTCGGACCCGAGAACCGGCTTACCGACCGAGAGGACTTTGCGCTCGAGTTGCTCAGGCTCAAGGATGGTGAACAACCCCTCGGTGAGCCCGTAAAGCTCGATCAGCTGGCAGTCGAATTCGCGCGCAAAGCCGCGCTTCACCTCCGCGATAAGCGGGGCACCGCAACACATCAGCGTCTCGAGGCTATTCGTGCGAAACGCGCGGCGCTCGGGGTAGGCGAGCAGCCGCTCGAGCTGCACGGGAACGAAGGCGCCGTGCGTGATGCGCTCGGCCTCGACGACTGCAAGCGCCTCCCGAGGACCAAACGCTCTCAACAGCACCATCGTGCCGCCGACGAGTATCGTCGAAAGCATGGTGACCCAACTAATGTTCGAAAACAGCCCGAGCGAGATGAGCGTGCGGCAGCCGTTGCGATAGCGAAGCGCGAGCGCTGCGTCATACGCCCAGTGCATCCGGCATGCGTGCGTGTGAATGATGCCTTTCGGCAATGCGGTGGTCCCGGAGCTGTAAATCAGATTGCATTCATCATCTGGTGCAATCGCCACCGCCGGCGCGGTCGGAGTCTGCCCTTCGATGAATGCCTGGAAATCGCGCCAGCCCTGCCCCGGCGAGTCGCAGCCGATAAAATGGCGGGCACTGAGGGCGCCGCGGGAGCGAAGCGCATCTATCCGCGCGCATTGATATCCGGAGGCGAACACGGCAATACAGCCAGCATCGGCGCACATGGCCGCGACCGCCGCGTCATTGATTGAGCCGTTGAGCGGCACCGCGACCGCGCCGCTACGGACGATGCCGAACAGCGTGAGCACGGTTTCCAGACGGCTGTCCATCAGGACCGCGACACGCTCGCGCGGTCTAACGCCCAGCTCCGCGAGACCATTTGCGACACGGGCCGTGGCGGTTGCGAATTCACACCACGACAACGTGACCGCGCCGTCGATAAGCGCCGGACGGTCGGCGAGCCAGCGGCCGTTCTGAGCGATCAGATCCGGCACCAGGGGCATGGGCGCTTGGAACCACGACATATTTGGCTCGCGGGTACAGCGCCGGATCATGCGTGGACTGCTGGTCCACTGGCCGCGCCGGCGCCGCGAAGGCTCAGAAGTGGTAGGTCACCGTCCCGGAATACGTGCGTGGTGGGCCGTAGAAGCCGATCTGGCTGACACCGCCGATGAAGGAATTGGCTGGTCCGATCGGTGGGTTGCCGAAGTCATAGCCGGCGACTCGGTAGTACTTATTCGTGAGATTCTTGCCGTCAATTGAGAAGCGCCATGCGTTGCTCGTCGTCGTGAACGCAAGGCCAGCATTGAATAGGCCGTACGCCGGCTGATCGGTCACGCTCGGGGTTGTGTTCGCGACCTTGGTGAAGCTGCGCCAGTCGTAGCCGGCGCGCGCGAGCAACGAGCCTGAGGGCAGATCCCACATGTAGGTAGCGTTTCCGGATACGGTCCAGGCCGGTGCATTGAGCGGCCGATTTTCGTCGGCGAGGTTGACCGTCGCCAGGCTGGACCCGCAACCGGGCGCGAGCGTAAAGACGCTGCAGGGCACCAGAAAGTCCTTGTAATAGGAATCCAGGTAACCGACGTTGAGCCCGAAAGTCAGCGGCTTAGTTGGCCGCCAAACGGACTCGAGCTCGATGCCCCGGTTGATCTGCTTGCCGGCATTGAGCACCGCGGTGAGATTCGTCGGCGTGCCGTGGTATTCGACGAATTGCTGCACGCCGATTTGTGCGTTGCTGTAGGGATCATAGAACGCCGTCACGTTGAGCAGCAGCTTGTCGTCGAGCAGCGTCGACTTAATGCCCGCCTCGTAGTTGTCGGCGGTCTCCGAGTTGTAGCCGTCCTCGGTCTGCGGGTAGACCGCCGCGTTGCCGCGCATATCGAACCCGCCGCTCTTAAAGCCCCGGCTATAGGATACGTAGGTCATCACGTGGTCGGTCCAGTGATAGTCGAGGCCAAGACGCGGCGTGAAGTTCACGAACGCGCGGGTGTTGGTGTAGTTGGTCTCGACGCCGGGATCCGGAAAGAACCCGGCCGGCACAGCCGCGGGGTTGAAGAACTGCTGGTTCGGCAGCACTTGGGTCGGCGCCGCGCTCGCATAAGCGGCTTGGTACACAGTGGCGGTCTTTTGATCCTCGTTCCAGCGCAAGCCGGCGTCGAGGTCCAGACGATCGGTCAACTTCCAGGCGGTGTCGCCGTAGACGGCCGAGCTCTTGGTCAGCACACAACCTTTGACAAGCTCGGTGATGTAGAGGTCGTATGCGGGAAGGCCCAGCAAATTGAGTGTGCCGATCGAGGCGTTGTAGGCGCCGCAGGCCGTACTGTCCATGTAGAACACACCGCCCACGGCGTTTACCAACTCGTTCTTGAAGGTCAGTTGAGCCTCGCCCGATGACTGTTGATCGTGGTATGCGCCCGGAACCTGGAACAGGTTCGCGTCGAGTTCCTCGAAGTCAATGAACTGCTGGCTCTTGCCTTCAATATAGGCGCCGACGAGCTTCAAACCGAGCTGGTCGCTCAAGTTCTGGGTGTAAGTCGCCGAAGCGCCACTCCGGTGGGTGTAGTCATTGTCGACTGGCATATCAGTGCGTGTGTCGAATGGGTTACTGAGCTGCGGCGCCAGGTAGTTGTTGAGCCGCTGACCGCCCGAGGCATTGGAATTATCCAGAGTGTCGTCGGCGATGATCTTGAGCTTCGAGCTTTCGCCCCACTTGACAGTGAGATTGGCACGCGCCGAAAACACATCTTTGTTCGATACCGCCTCGCCAATGGAGTTGTAGGGACTCGGTGCGGCGCCGGGCTGGGCAACCACTTCGCCGTAGCCGTCGTGCTGCAGTTCCGCGAGCGCCAAGCCGAAATAGACGTGGTCGTCGATCACCGGCGTCGAAAAGCTGAGCTTTTCGTCGTGCTCCGCGAAGTTGCCGCCCGTCACCGACGCAGTCAGGGTCGCGGGTCCGTCGACGTCGCGGGTCACATACTTGATCGCGCCGGCAATCGTGTTCTTGCCATACAGCGTGCCCTGTGGCCCGCGCAGGATTTCGAGGTCCTGGACGTCGATCACGTCGAGTAGCGCTGTCTGCGGCCGCGCCAGATACACATCATCGACGTACACGCCGACGCCAGGATCGAATCCCCACAACGGGTCGCTCTGGCCGACACCACGGATATAAACGTTGATCGTACTGCTGGTCGCGCGGTCGGCGGCGATCTTCATGTTCGGCACGAAGCTATTCAGGTCCTCAAGGTTCGTGACATCCTGTGTCTGGATCGTAGCGGCGCTGAGCGCGGTGACCGCGAGTGGCACCTTCTGCAAATCCTCCGAGTAACGCCGCGCCGTAACCACCACCTCTTGAATATTGCCGTTGTCGGTGGCAGAGGCCTGCTCACTGGATGCGGTACTTAAGTCGGCCGCGACGGCGGTGCCTGCGACAATGAATGTAAACAAGGTCAACGCGGCGCAGAAGCTGCGAATCATGGCTGCCCCCTCAAAATATTTAATATTTGTCGACCGTCGTTCGATGCCATCGCTTGAACGATCGTTGAATATTATTTCAACGATCGTTGAATATCAAGTTGCGCATTAACCAGCCGCAGTCGCAACTGCCGGGCGGGAGGCGGCTCGGCCCGGCATATAGGCGCGACTGGCGCGCACCGGACCCCGTGCCAAGCTAGAATTGCGTTTTGCGACGGCCATTCAATGACCCGCCCGAAGCGCACGACCAAAGACAAGCTCATGGACGCCGCGGAAAAGCTGTTTTCTAAGAAGGGCTTTCATGGAGCGTCGCTGCGCGACATAACGACTGCGGCCGGCGTGGACTTGGCGCTCGTGAACTACCACTTTGGCAGCAAAAAGCGGTTGCTCGCCGCGGTCCTTGATCGTCGTGGCCAGATTTTGAATGAGGAGCGGCTGCGGCGGTTGGCCGAGGTGCGCTTGAGTGCCGCACCGAGCGCGCCCAGCACGGAAGCTGTGGTCGACGCATTTCTCGATCCGATTCTAGATCGCCTTGCGCACGCCGGCCAGGGTTGGCACAACTACTTTTCACTGGTTGCCTTTGTAAACAACTCCCCTGAGTGGGGTCGTAAGCTGATGGGGAAGACCTTCGATGGTGTAGTGCGCGAGTTCATCCAGGCGGTGATGGACTCCCTCCCAGGGTCTGCACCCGAGGATATCTTCTGGGGCTATAATTTCCTCACCGGCGCGCTGACCCTCTCGCTTGCGGAGACCGGCCGGCTCGACGTACTCTCCGATGGCCGGTGTCGTTCGGATGACGTCGCCGCTCTCAAGGCACGACTGGGTCCGTATGTCGCGGCCGGACTACGCGGTCTCGCGCGTGCCTCCTTATAGAGAGTCGCACCTCTGCTTCCCGTACGGCGAGGCGGAGCCGTTGCCCGAGGGACTGGATCTTGCGCAGATCCATTTATACCGCGAGGTTGGTCGCGTGCAGTTTCAGGTCCTACTCCTCGAACTGGATGCACAGGTCCACTTCAGCTGGAGGCTACTCGGCCGGGAGCCGAAGAGCGCCGAGGAACTCCTCGCCGTGTACGGCGCATTGCGGGCCGCCGGCACCGCTCTGCGCTCCCGTGGCATCGCGACCATGATGCACGGGGTAAATGCGGTGCAAGGCTACATGCGCCTCTTCGAACCCGAGCCGGCGATTCGAGCCGCCAAAGACGCGATCGTCCACTTCGCCCGTAGCCATGTGGTCTCGCCATTGAGGCACTGGATACAAAGGCCCGCAAGTACTTTGGGCTAAGGCAGTAGCGCGCCTTTTTTTCGGCGGCCTTGCGCACTAATTTTTTCTCTTCGTGATTTAACCGTGCGGCCGGACATCAAGGCGCACAGCGCGCGAAAGCCTGCCGCCACGAAGGGCGACAGACGCTCATGTACGCTGTCAAGGTCGGACGACTTGCACAGTCCGCCCGATAGTTTATCGATGCGTCCGGTCTCGGCAAAAGTCAGCGTGAGGGCCCCGGTCAGGAATTGATAGCCCCAGTAAATCTCACGCGCCGGACAATCCGGCAGCGCCTCGCACAGAACCGCAATGAATTTGTCGACTAGCGGATCGAAATGGCGCGTCATCAGCACTGGGCCCCACTCGGGGGAGTTATTCACCTGCGCAACCAGCGCGAAATAGCTCTTCCATCCCGCACCGCCGCGCGCGGAACGATCAAGCAGAGGTCGCGTAAAGGCGCTGACAATCGCCTCGACGGGCGGTGGGCTTGGCATGTAAGCGCGGCGCACCTCCTCGAGAAGCGCCAGGCGCTCGACGTTAAGCAACTCGGCGCGGCGCTCGAACACTGCAGTAAATAGCGCGCGCTTCGCGCCAAAGTGGTAATTGACGAGCGCGACATCGACCCCGGCCGCCTGCGTGATGTTGCGCACTGACACTCCGTAGAAGCCGCGGCGCGCAAAGAGCTGCTCCGCCGCATCGAGAATGCGCTCCTGGGCAGACTTGCCGACTCTATTCTTCTTCATCGCTCGCGCAGCAGCGTGCAGGAAATTGCTCATTCTCACCGGTTGCACCGCGCCCGCGATGTGACCGGCGCTTGACATATCCTCAACAATCGTTGAATAATTGTCAACGATTGTTGAGGACGATGCCGGTCTCGTCACATGACGAAGCCAGGGGAGATTCTCGAACAAGAACAAACGCTTCAAGTCCCCAACGGCAGCCACTTGCATTGCTCGATGACCCCGAGCGCCTAGAGGCGAGAGACGATTACTTGGCGCGGCTCAACTTGGCCGGTGCGCCAACGCGTGACAGGCGACAGCGCGCAATGCCTAGGGAAGCAGTGAGACCAGTCATGCTCGATCGGATCGGACCTTACCGCTAAGCGCAAAGCATTTTGCCGGCCATTTAGAATTTCAAGGAACGTCTGCGTGACCGAGATTGACACGCGCGCCGCGTCGCAAGCATCGCTCGCTTACCGCGGCTACGTCCTGGTGATTCTCGTGCTCGTCTACACTTTCAATTTCATGGACCGGCAAATTGTCGGCATCCTGGCTGTGCCCATCAAGGCCGATCTCTCCCTGACGGACTCGCAGCTCGGTCTCATGGGTGGGCTCGCGTTTGCCCTCTTCTACACATCCCTTGGTATACCGGTTGCTCGCCTGGCCGACCGCGTGAGCCGCACGGGAGTCATGACCTGCGCTCTTGCCCTATGGAGCGCAATGACAGCCGCCTGCGGATTGACACACAGCTTTGTACAGTTGTTCTTGGCCCGTCTCGGCGTCGGAGTCGGCGAGGCCGGCGGCGTTGCACCCGCCTACTCGCTGATTTGCGACTACTTCCCCCGCTCCGAGCGAGCGCGCGCGCTCAGCGTGTATTCCTTTGGCATTCCGATCGGCAGCGCCGCGGGCATGGTCGCTGGCGGACTCATCAGCAGTCTCATCAGCTGGCGCGTCGCGTTCTTCATCGTTGGCGTGGCGGGCCTGGTCATTACGCCGATCTTCAAACTTACGGTGCGTGAGCCGGTGCGCGGCACCTTCGATCAGCCCGGCACATTGCATGTGCAGCCAACATTGCGCCACATATTCGCCGTGCTCCTGCGCAAACCAAGTTTCTGGGGACTTGCCCTCGGCGCCGCAGCTTCATCCATGATGGGCTATGGTCTATTTTTCTGGATCCCCTCGTTCCTGGTGCGCAGCTTCGGCATGAACCTACTGCAAGCGTCGCTCAGCTTCGGTGCATTGGTGCTGGTCGGCGGTCTCGTCGGCATCTGGAGTGGTGGCGTCATCACCGACCGTGTCGGAGAGAAGCACAAGAGCGCGTACGCGTTAATTCCTGCGATTGCATTCCTCGCAACGCTTCCATTTTATGTCGTCGGCGTGCTCTCGACCACGCTATGGATGAGCATCGCCGTGATGATTGTGCCGATCGCGCTCGGGCTCGCGTGGCTGGGCCCGATCCTGGCGGCCGTGCAGCACCTCGTACCCGCCAACATGCGCTCAACCGCTTCCGCGATCTTTCTGTTTGTCAACAACCTGATCGGTATTGGCCTCGGTACGACGCTGATCGGCACGCTGTCCGACGCAATGCACACGCGATTTGGGACCGATTCGCTGCGCTATGCGATTCTTGCGGGCACCGGCTTCTACCTGGTGGCGGCTCTGTTCTTCATCCTTGCATCGCAGCGCTTGGAGAAAGATTGGGAACCGTAGGCCCTTCAAGCGCTAAGCAAATTGCGGCGCGGCCTCACCGAATACCCACTCCGGAGGGGCGTCCATGCCAATACCTTTAGCGCGAAAATCAAAGGGAGGCCGACGTCGAGAAACAATTGGCGGTGAATGGGCCGCGAGTGCGTGCGGGGAAACACCTGTGCAGTTACCGCAATCCGTCCCCGTAATTTGCGGTCTGAATTACGTCGGCAATCGATCGAGGTTGGGACGCGTCGATGTGAGGCACAGCCGATCCGAGCCACCTTGATGATCCTCGGGTCGATTTCCTACCTGCTGTTCGTCCGCGCACGACGTTGAGCAGCGCAGGCAGACGCCGAAGTTACGCTGAAATCTTCACGACGCGAAGTCGCAACGCGTTGCCGATCACCGACACGGAACTCAGACTCATTGCCGCAGCCGCAACCATGGGCGACAGCAGAAGGCCGAACATCGGGTAGAGAACACCGGCGGCAAGCGGTATGCCGAGGGCGTTGTAGACGAAGGCGAGGACAAGGTTCTGGCGGATGTTGCGCATTGTGGCGTGGCTCAACGCACGCGCGCGCGCTATTCCTGTCAGATCGCCTTTGACCAGCGTGATGCCCGCACTCTCGATGGCGACATCCGTTCCGGTCCCCATCGCAATGCCGACGTCGGCGGACGCAAGCGCCGGCGCGTCGTTCACGCCATCGCCCGCCATTGCGACAACTCCGCCCGCTGCCTGTAACCGTTTCACGGTCTTGCCCTTCTGAGCGGGCAACGCGTCTGCTTCAATGTTTTCGATTCCAAGCTGTCGACCGATCGCCTCCGCAGTGCGACGGTTATCGCCGGTCACCATCACGATCTTAAGGCCGCTTGTCCGCAACGCATGTAGTGCCGCTGGCGTCGAGGCTTTGACGGGATCGGCCACCGCGATAAGCCCCAATAGAGTCCTCCCTCGGGAAATGAACACCACGGTCGCCCCATCATCGCGTAGCTGATCTGCCTCCACCGTGACCCGGCTGAGATCGATGGCAGAGCCTTCCATGAGCTTCTTGTTACCGAGCGCCACGGCTTCACCGTGCAAGACTCCGCGAACACCCTCGCCTGTGATCGACGCAAAATCTGTAATCACCGCAGGCATCACAGGATGCCCGCTCGAGAACGATCGAACTGCCTGCGCCAGCGGGTGCTCGCTATTTTGCTCAAGACCCTGCGCCACACTCAGCAGCATGTCTTGATCAACGCCGGGCAAGGGATAAAGGCCCGTGACCCGGGGTTTACCCTCCGTCAATGTCCCGGTCTTGTCGACCACAAGCGTGTCCACCTTCTCCAGACGCTCGAGCGCCGTCGCGTTCTTGACGAGGATGCCGGCCTGCGCCCCGCGTCCGACTGCGACCATGATCGACATCGGAGTCGCAAGCCCGAGCGCACACGGACAAGCGATGATAAGGACGGTTACGGCCGCTACCATCGCGTGGGCCAACGCCGGAGCGGGACCCCACACGAGCCACGCGATGAACGCCACGACCGCGACGACAATAACGGCCGGTACGAACCAGCCCGCAACCTGATCCGCGAGTCGCTGGATCGGCGCTTGGCTGCGCTGCGCCGTCGTCACCAGGGTGACTATTTGGGCGAGTAGCGTGTCGCGGCCGATCCTGTCGGCACGCATCACGAATGCGCCAGTACCGTTGACTGAGCCGCCCACCACCCGCGAAGCGACAATCTTTTCCACTGGCATCGACTCGCCGGTGAGCATCGATTCGTCGATGCTGCTTGCGCCGCTCTCGACGATTCCATCGACGGGGACGCGCTCCCCTGGGCGCACGCGCAAGCGATCACCGACGCGCGAGTCTTCGAGCGGAATATCGCTCTCCGTGCCATCGTCGGCCACACGGTGCGCAATCTTGGGCGTCAGCTTGAGGAGCGCACGAATCGCGCCACCCGTGCGCTCCCGCGCCTGCAGCTCCAGCACCTGTCCCAAGAGAACAAGAACGACAATGACGGCGGCAGCCTCGAAATAGATGCCGATCTGCCCGCGCATATCGCGAAGATCGGCCGGGAACGCTTTTGGGATTAGCACGGCGGCGACGCTGTACAGGTAGGCTGCCCCCACACCTAACGCAATCAAAGTAAACATGTTCAGGCTGCGGCGGCTCACGGACTTAACACCGCGCACGAGAAACGGCCAGCCACACCACAGAACGACCGGCGACGCCAATGCAAACTGCACCCACGCAGACCACCTTGCATCGGCAATAGCGCTTAGCGCGCGTACGTGAGGCTCCATGGCGAGAACAAGGACCGCTGAAGCGAGTGGCAATCCGATCCAGAAACGCCGACGCATCTCGATGAGTTCCTGATTCGGGCCGGTGTCGGTCGCGGGCACTGCGGGCTCGAGCGTCATGCCGCAGATCGGGCAGGAGCCCGAGCCAATCTGTCGCACCTGCGGGTGCATGGGGCAGGTATAGATAGTATCGAGCAACGTCATTGCAAGCCCCTATAGCTCACGGAGTACGTGCCGCGTTCTTGGTAGTAGGGAGGTTTCTCCAAGCACTCCGCGCCGCGGAAGAAGGAGCCGGCGCCGCCAAAGTGATCACGGTGTTTGCCACTCCATACTGAGAAGGTCATATCATTTTACTTCCGCAGCACGAGTGTGGGGCGCCGGCGGCATGGTAGAGCTCGCCGGCTGGAAGACCGAGAAGATGGTGCGCCGTCATGCGCACCTCGCCGCAGAACATCTGATGGCCTATGCCGGCAACATGGAAAGTCGCGGCACAAATACGGCACAACCACCGGATTTCTGCGGCACAGCAAATTGCTTCCCGCGATAGGCGACCGAGTCGCTCGATAGCGGCCAGTGCAAAGCTTGTACGTGGCGAAAATGTAGGGCCATCCGCGGCTAATAGCGGCTGCTACGTCTGGCAGCGAACAGACGACTGCGCGGAACACTCGCATATTCGATTGTACTTGAGGGTACGACTGCCAATGCACTACCCCGGATTCCGCTGAGCACATGGTGAAGAACGCGATGAATGCCGTGACCGACGTGAAGACGAATCCAGGTCCCATCGTATTCGACAAGACGACGGCACGGAAATTAACTCCGTCTACTTCCTCATCGTTCTCGTTTCCGATTGGGTACCACGAACTGCATCCGAACGTCAGCATCAACTTTCAGCTGAACCGTTTCTATGGCTGGGTCGGCGACGACTCCATGCTGACCGAGATGCGCGACGCGGTGGCCGGTGTCGGCGATTATCCGACGTTTACGAAAATCATCCTCGGCCTGGGAGAAGCCGCGCTAGCCCGGAACGAGGTGCTCAAAGGGGCCTACTATCTGCGTCTCGCCGAATTCTTCTTGGTCTTTAGTGACCCGCGCAAGCTGCCCACACGCCAGCGCTTTGTCGATCTGCTTCTTGACCATCTCCAAATTGCACCGTCTGCCTATAGCAGAATTCCCTTTGGGCTCGGCTGGCTCCCCGCTTATCGCCTCACGCCGCTGAAGCCGAGGGGGACGCTGGTCGTTTTCGGGGGGTTTGACAGCTATATTGAGGAATGGCTGCCCGCGGCGTTGGTCTTTCGCGATGCTGGCTACGACACGATCCTGTTCGAGGGCCCGGGCCAGGGGGCAGCGCTCGAATTGGCGCACCTGACCATGAGTCCTGAGTGGGAGAAGCCGGTCAAAGCGGTGCTGGACTTCTTCCACCTTGACGCGGTCACGTTGATGGGCTTCTCCCTTGGCGGCGGGTTGGTAATTCGCGCCGCCGCCTTCGAGGCAAGGGTGCGCCGGGTAATTGCTTACGACATTTGCACCAATGCGCTCGAGTGCGCCTTGCGACCATTGCCGCCGCAGGCGCAAAAGGAGATCCTTGGCTGGATTGACGCTGGCAACGAGGGCGCGGTCGACAAATTTTTCGCCGATGCAATGGCTGAGAGCCTGCTTCTGGACTGGATGATGAAATTGGGGATGCACAACACTGGAACCCGGACCAGCTATGCCATGATGAAGCACTATCAGTGCTACGAGACAGCTAGTATCTCGCCTCGGTTGACGCAGGACGTACTCCTGATGGCTGGCGCCGAGGATCACTATATTCCCGTGCACCAACTACCCGATCAGATCGCCACCCTGACGCATGTGCGTTCGCTGACCGCGCGTTTGTTCGCGCGCGCGGAGCAGGCGCAGAACCACTGTCAAGTGGGCAATATGGGGCTCGCGTTTCGCATAATGATCGATTGGATGACCGCTCTTGGGCCGACCGAAAAACTCACCGACGGATGACGCCAGGATCGAATGCATGGGCATTAGTCGCCCGAAAGAAGTAAGCGTCCGGGCACGGCATGTTGACGTTTATACGCAGTTCTGTTGCTGGACTTAAGGAGGACTTGCA
>Ga0302177_10002740_pt1 | contig 12354 bp, 10 predicted proteins | sample I_Palsa_E1_2_FD_198780 | JGI IMG/M metagenome (GOLD analysis project Ga0302177, IMG submission 198780) | Peat permafrost microbial communities from Stordalen Mire near Abisko, Sweden - I_Palsa_E1_2 | ecosystem: Environmental > Terrestrial > Soil > Palsa > Peat permafrost | place: Sweden... | reverse complement strand
CCGGCGAAGCAGACAAGACCCCGCGCCGGTGATCCATTGAAAAGGGCGCCATGTTCGCGGTTGTCTGGGCATCCATCTCCAGGCCCACAGCACAGGCAGATAGAAAAAACCCGACGATAGCAGCGGTGATTCTCATGAGTTCCCTTCAGGAAGAGCACCATGGTCCATGCTCATGAATGAGCTTCGAAGCCCCGCAAACCCCGCAGGAGCCCGGCACCCAATGTATTCGCTCGCTCACGCTGTGGGAATCCGCCGGAAGTCGGATCGATGTCGAACGAACGCAGGGGTCCGACCAAAGTCGGATTTCAACCCGGCGGCGACTGTGATCTCATGCAGTGTGCCGCTAACAGCTTCTTACCACCCATCCCGGGGATTACTATGAAAACGGAACCGATGCCCGCCGAAGCCACCAAAATCCGCGACGAATCGCCCAGAACCCGCGACGACTCCGGCAAAATTCGCGTTCTGGTGATCGACGATCATCCCATCATGCGCGTCGGCATCGCCGCCATTATCCAGGCGACGCCCGACATGGTCGCCATTGCGCAGGCGGGTAATGGCGAAGACGCGATCCCCCTTTTCGAGAAGCATCTCCCCGACATCACCCTCGTCGATCTTCGCCTTCCCGGAATGAGCGGCGTGGAAGTCATCCGCACCCTCATCGCGCGCCATCCCAATGCGAAGTTCGTCGTCCTCACCACCTACGAGGGGGATGAGGACATTCATCAGGCGCTCGAAGCCGGCGCGCGCAGCTACATCATCAAAGGGATGCCCCACGATGCGCTGGTCAGCGCTCTGCGCCGCGTCCACGCCGGCGGCCGCTTTCTGCCCCCGCCCATCACGCGGGCTCTCGCCTCGCGCCTTCCCGACTCTGAGCTCAGCGCTCGCGAGCGCCAGGTCCTCGACCTCATGGTCGGGGGGAAATCGAATCGCGAAATTGCCAGCGACCTCGGCATCACCGAAGCCACTGTGAAATGTCACGTCAGCGTTATTCTCATGCGCCTCAACGTGAATGACCGAACCCAGGCCGTCGTCACCGCTCTCCAGCGCGGCCTCGTCCATCTCTGAGACCGAAACCCCGGCGCGGTCTGCGACGCGCGTTGTTGTCGGTCGATCTTCGCCGACTTTGAGGAAAACCTGAATCGTTGCCTCGAGAACCGCCTTCACACTGGCAGCGGAACGTGCCTGGAGCGGCGATTTCCACGACTCCAGCGTACGTCTCGACCGCTTTTGCAAATGCGAAGTCCTAATCTGAAGCTTTCTTCATCTAACAATGTAGCCACAGCATTCACCGGCAACCCCCTGAGGAGACACATGACGAAGCAATTGGATCTCTCCGGCACATTTACCTTTTCCAACAATTCGATGACGGTAAAGCGCATGGGCTACGGCGCCATGCAGCTTGCGGGAAGGGATGGCGACAAGGTGGTCTGGGGGCCTCCGCGCGATGTTCCGGGTGCGATTGCGGTTCTGCGTGAGGCCGTGGCCTCCGGCGTGAACCACATCGATACCAGCGACTTTTACGGTCCGCACATAACCAATCAACTCATCAAGCAGGCGCTCCATCCTTACCCGGCCGATCTGATGATCGTGACCAAAGTAGGCGCGCGCCGCGGCACCGATGGCTCATGGCCGCACGCACGCTCGCGCCAGGAGATTATCGATGCGGTGCACGACAATTTGCGCAATCTCGCCCTTGATGCACTGGATGTCGTCAATCTTCGCCTCGGCGGCTTTAGCGGACCGACGGACGAACCTTTTGAAGAACCGCTGACGGCGCTTGCGGAACTGAAGCAGCAGGGCCTGATTCGGCATATCGGCCTGAGCACGGTCTCCGCGCGGCAGCTGGCCGAAGCGCAGACCCTTACGGAGATTGTCTGCGTTCAAAACTTCTACAACCTGGCCCAGCGCACGGACGACGAATTCGTCGATGTTCTCGCCGCCCAAGGCATAGCCTATGTGCCTTACTTTCCGCTGGGAGGATTCTCGCCGCTACAGTCATCCAGCCTCAATGAGGTAGCCGCGTTGCTGGGTGCCACTCCCATGCAGGTAGCGCTGGCGTGGTTGCTGCGCCGTTCGTCGAACATGCTGCTAATCCCCGGCACATCGTCGGTCCAGCATCTTCGCGAGAACCTCAAGGTTACAACTCTGGAATTCCCGGACGAAGCTCTCGCCAAACTCGACAGCATTGGCGCCGCAGCCGCTTAGAGGCGAATCACTGTGATTAGATTCGAATACGTTTCACAGGTATAGGGTCCAGTTATGGGTTACCGGAACTACTCTGCAGTCACCTGAAGTCATGCCCCGTTGGTGTGTATCGGGCGGGCACTGTGCGGTCAGGGCTCCTGACGCCCAGGAGGGATTCCGAGGTGTTGAAAAATCAAGCTACTCTTCACGACATGGCAGAGGTCGCGGTGACATATCGTGCAGAGTGGGAGCCGCGGCAGACGGAGAGCCTGGCGGGGCAAACGGCAATCGTGATCCAACGGGACGGGACGCGGAAGGCGATCCGGTTCGGGCGCGATGTTCGATTGCGGCGCGAAGGCGCGCGGCCGCCGGGAACAACGGCGATGTTGCAGCCGGTGGTCGAGGGGCACATCGAACCGAGTGACCGTGGGTTCGTTCCCGAGGATCAGCACCTTGTCCTGAGCGACGGCAGCGTGTTCAGAATTACGTTCAGTTATGAGAGCTTCTTTTTTGCGGTAGAGCCTCTGTCGGCTCGCCCACGGCCGACTTACCCATCCTAGCTTTTGGTCCCGCGTGATTCAGCTCGAGGCGCGGTTCTGACTCCATCGTGATGCGCCTATCGGGCGCAGGTTGCCGTCCTTCGGCATCAGGACTTCCCTTCCCGTGCAATTTTGGGGCTTGACGCTTCGCGCTTCGCATTTCTCTGCGAGGTTGCGGAGCTTTGTGTTGTTGCGACGGAGCGGAGGTTGCCCGCATGTAGAATCGTCGAGTTTGCGATTCCCTCTGTGGGGGACTATGAGGTTGCAGCGATATCCACGGACTGACGATGGTCTCCGGTGGCCGCGAGAGATTTACGTCGTGAGGACAATTCCCTGACAACAGTCGTTGCGCGATCCTTCTAGGCTTGTCGCATTTGGCATGGCGCCGGTGTGTTTACAGGAAGCACCTGGCTACACCGAATGCCCAGGAGGATCACACCCATGGAATGGAAACTGCCGGTTCCGCAAAGGACCTGCGTGCTGCTCGCGACATTGATGCTCACGGCTGCCGCAGCTCGCACTGCTCATGCTGCCCCGCCCACGATTGCCAACCTTCACACGATTACCCCGCTGAGCACCACGGTACCCGGTAATGGCGACGTGAATCCTTACGGAGTGGCGCAGATCCCCGTTACGAAGGGGCATCTGGTCGCCGGGAAATTCCTGATCAGCAACTTCAACAACAGCGGCAACACCCAGGGCACGGGCACCACGATTGTTGAGATTGGGCCGAATGGATCGTTCGATCTGTTTGCCCAGATCGACCCGACGAAAGTGTCCTGCCCTGGCGGCATCGGGCTGTCGACGGCCCTGGTGGCGCTGCGCAGCGGCTTTGTGGTGGTGGGAAGCCTGCCTACAGCCAACGGAGCGATTTCCGGAGCCGGTTGTTTGATCGTGCTCGACAGCTGGGGCAATGTTGTCGAGACGTTCGCTGGCCACGGCATCAACGGACCATGGGATATGACCGCCGTGGATGGCGGATTCATTGCAGCTCTGTTCGTGACGAATGTTCTGGATGGAACCGTGGCGGCAAACGGCAGTGTTGTGCATCGCGGCAATGTCGAGCGTCTGCTGCTCGTCGTCCCGGAGGGTCACGCTCCGCTGTTGGCGGAGAGCACCGTGATCGCCAGCGGATTCCCGCAGAGGACCGACGTGAATGCGCTGGTGATTGGGGCGACGGGTGTGGCGTTCGACGATGACTCGGGAATTCTGTACGTCACAGACCCGCTCGACAATCGGATCGCGGCCATCCCCGATGCGTTGTTCCGTTTCGCATCGGCCGGTACCGGATTCACTGTGTTCGAAGGCGGGTCGCTGAATGGACCGCTCGGGCTTGCCCTGACTCCAGACGGCGATCTGATTGCCGCGAATGGGGACGATGGGAACCTGGTGGAGATCAATCCCCGCACAGGCAAACAGGTCGCAACCAACCTTGTGGACGATACCCCGGGGACACCTCCGGGCGCGGGCGCATTGTTTGGATTGCTGGCAACCCGCGAGGGCGTCTACTTCGTGGACGACGATTCCAACACGTTCAACCTGCTCCATTGATTCAGAGAAAGAGCGCCGTTGCGACGGGCTTCGGTCGGAAGCAATGGCGCTCTCAGCTATTCGTGACTATTGCTGTGACAAATCAGGGAGACGACTAGATCGTGACGGTCTCGCGGTATTCGCCGAAGACTTCGCGCAGCGTTGAGGCAATTTCGCCGACGGTGGCGTAGCTCTCGACCGCTTCGAGAATGGTGGGCATCAGATTCGCGCCGGAACGGGCGTGGTCACGGATGCGGTCCAGCGATTGCTGCCAGGGCTGCGGATCGCGACGGGCGCGCAGGGCGCGGAGGCGATCGACCTGCTTGCGCTCGAGGGCTTCGTCAATATGCTGGGTGGGGATGGGCGGATCGTCTTCACGGGTGAAGCGGTTGACGCCGACGACGGTAGCTTCGCCGGTGTCGACGGCACGCTGGTAGTCATAGGCGGCATTTTGGATTTCCTGCTGCACCCAGCCGCGCTCGATGGCGCGGAGCATGCCGCCGAGTTTGTCGATGCGATCGAAGTAGGCCTGGACCTGCTGCTCGATCCGGGTAGTCAGCGACTCGATGCAGTACGAGCCGGCAACAGGATCGATGGTGTTGGCAACGCCGGATTCAGACGCAATAATCTGCTGGGTGCGGAGCGCGATACGAGCCGCCTCTTCCGTGGGCAGCGCGAGAGCTTCATCGTAGCCGTTGGTGTGGAGGGATTGCGTCCCGCCGAGAACCGCGGAGAGCGCCTGGATGGCGGTGCGGACGATGTTGTTTTCCGGTTGCTGCGCGGTGAGGGTGGAACCGGCAGTCTGGGTGTGGAAGCGCAGCATCCACGAGCGCGGGTTTTTCGCGCCGAACTGGTCGCGCATGGTGCCGGCCCAGATGCGTCGGGCGGCGCGAAACTTGGCGATCTCCTCAAGAAAATTGTTGTGCGCGTTGAAGAAGAAGGAGAGCCGCGGCGCGAAGTGGTCGATGTCCAAACCCGCGTCAATCGCGGCCTGGACGTAGGTGATTCCGTTGGCGAGGGTGAAGGCAACTTCCTGCGCCGCAGTCGATCCCGCCTCGCGCATGTGGTAGCCGGAGATGGAAATCGTGTTCCACTCAGGAACGTTTTCGCCAGCCCAGGCGAAGATGTCCGTCACGATGCGCATGGCGTGGCGGACGGGATAAATGTAGGTGCCGCGCGCAATGTACTCCTTGAGAATGTCGTTCTGAATGGTGCCGGAGAGTTTTTTGACGTTGGCGCCGGTGCGCCGGGCAACGGCCACGTAGAGCGCGAGCAGAATGCTCGCCGTGGCGTTGATGGTCATCGACGTCGAGATATGGTCCAGCGGAATGCCGTCGAAGAGCCGTTCCATGTCTTCAATGGAATCGATAGCGACGCCGACCTTGCCGACTTCACCGAGGGCGAGGGGCTCGTCGGAGTCGTACCCGATCTGCGTGGGCAGGTCGAAGGCGACGGAAAGGCCCTTCGTTCCCTGCTCGAGGAGGAATTTGTAACGGTGGTTGCTCTCTTCTGCGTCGCCCATGCCGGCGTACTGGCGCATGGTCCAGAGCCGGCCGCGATACATGGTGGGCTGGATGCCGCGCGTGAATGGAAATTCGCCGGGGAAGCCGAGATCGCGCTCCGGAGAAAAGGCGGTCAGGTCTTCGGCTGTGTAGAGGGGCTTCGTGTTGGAATCTTCCATCATGAAGGGATCCGGCCATTCTAAGCCAGCGGCGAATTATGACGGCTTCAGGAGCGGCGCTTCTGCTTCCGGTTGGCGCGCCAGAAAGAGCTGACGGCGAACCAGGCGAAGAGCACGCCGAAGGTGAGGTAGAGGGGCAGATGGTGGTCGCGCCAACCGGCGGACCGATAGAGCTGCCAGGAGTGGAGGGCGAAACCCACCGCGAAGAAAGCGAAGAAGAGGCCGGTGATCTGGAGCCAAAGGATCCCGGAAGCGTGGGCAAAGGGATGCCAGAGGGAGGCGCCGAAGCGGCGAGCTCCCCGGGCGAAGCGGCGGCTGCCTGTAGCGATCGATGGGGAAGAGGGAACGCTGGGCCGAGACGGAACGGCGCTGGGCTTCGACGCGGTGGAAGATGACGCCGGCGCTGCGGATGGACGCGGAGCGGACCGCTGTGGACTGGGTCGCGGAGCTGTCGTCGGAGCAGCGGTTGTGGCTGTCGTCGGGGCTGTCGTTGGGGCCTGGGCGGTTCGTTTGCGCAGCTCATCCGCCGCGACACGGGCGCCGATTCCAAGGATCCGGCCGAGGCGATTGGGCTGCATGAGAAAAGTCTAGCAGCGCATCAAAATGAGACGAGCAGATTCGAATTGCCCGCCACCAACATCAGACGATAAGGTAAGAGAGTCGGCGCTCGCGGATCGGAAACCGCGGACGCCGGGAAATCGAGGTTCCGATACTTGAATCAAAAACTGCGCAAGCTGGTGCAGCAACTGGGCGAGGCGATTCACGAGAGTGTGTCCGAGTCGCCGCAGATTGCCGGCGTGGTCGCCGATATCCGCCGCCAGGGCTTCGAGGTGATGTTGATGCTGGAAGCGACCATCGGGCTGAATGAGGTAGAGGAACAGCCGCAGGCCGCGCTGGATGCGCCGAAATCGCACGAACTGGACGAGACAGAGAAGCAGGGAACGTTCACGGCCCAGGACCTGCATTTCCTGCGGTCGCTGCGGATTTCGATTGCCGGAGAGTCGGGAGAGGCAGAGGACGCCTAAGCGTCTGCATCGAAGTATGTTGCCGGGCGCGCAACTCGACCGGGTTGTGATATATCTTGCCTTCGCCCACTCCAGCGTTAGCCGTTAAAAAACGCGAAAGTATCGCCGGAGGCAGCGAATTTTTTCAGGCAAGAGCCACGAGGCGATCATGCCGATGAAAGATACTCTGGGCGTACTTTTGGCGGGCGGGGCGGGCGAGCGGCTGTTTCCGCTGACGCGCGATCGGGCCAAGCCGGCCGTTCCATTCGGCGGGCAATACCGCATTATCGACATCACCCTCTCCAACTGCATCAACTCCGATCTGCGCCGGGTGTACATCCTGACCCAATACAAGGCGCTATCGCTGAATCGGCATATTCGCGAAGGCTGGACCAGCGTTGTGGCTCAGGAGTTGGGCGAGTTCATCGAAATTTTGCCGCCGATGCAGCGGGTAAGCGCGAACTGGTACATGGGCACGGCCGACGCGGTGTATCAGAACATCTACTCGATCGGGTCGGAGCAGCCGAAGCATGTGCTGATCCTGTCCGGCGACCACATCTACAAGATGAATTACGGCAAGATGCTGCGGCAGCATCTGGATTCCGGCGCGGACGTGACGCTGGCGACGCTGCCCATTGAGCCCCAGGATGTTTCGCGGAATGGCGAGGTGACGGGGTTCCTCGAGAAGCCGAAGAAGACCGACCTGCGCTCGCCGTTCAATCCGACCATGGTGGACGCTTCGATGGGCGTCTACCTGTTCAATACGGATGTGCTGCTGCCGGCGCTGATCAAGGACGCCGAGGATCCGGAGTCGCAGCACGATTTCGGGCACAACATTCTGCCGGCGATCCTGGGCAAGTACAGGATGTTCGCCTACAACTTCGTCGATGAGAACCGCAAGGAAGCTCTCTACTGGCGCGACGTTGGGACGCTCGAGGCGTATTACGACGCGAACATGGACGTGGCTTCGGTCTCGCCGATTTTCAATTTGTACGACAACAGCTGGCCGATTCGCACGCGGGTGCGGCAATATCCCCCGGCGAAGTTCGTGTTTGGCGAGCCGGGCCGGACGGGTATGTCGATCAACTCGCTGGTCTCGGGCGGTTGCATCGTTTCCGGCGCCGTGGTGCGCAACAGCGTGCTGTCGCAGGATGTACGCGTGAACTCGTACTCCGAGGTTGATTCGAGCATCGTGTTCACGCATGTGAACATCGGGCGCCATTGCCGGATCCGGCGCGCGATCATCGACCGCGATGTGCATCTGCCGGAAGGAACAGTCATTGGCTACGACCCCAACGACGACCGAAAGAACTACTTCGTAACTCCAACCGGCCTGACGGTGGTGACGCGCGACTACTCGCTCTACGAGAATCCGGTGGCTCCGGATTTCCTGCAGGAACGGCGCGAGTAGGGTCTTCCTCTTCAACACAAAAATCGGCCGCCATGCGTGGCCCGTGCATTCGCGGACCGATGAGCGCCGTGGAACGAACTGCGCCCGCGTTGCGTAGTAGTGAGCCACAGGTGTAGTGTCCCCAGGAAGATTTCGCCAGGAGAACATCGATGGCCGCTCTGCGTCAGGACTTTGCCTATACGCTGCGACGTCTCCGGAAGTCGCCCAGCCTTGCGATCACCGTCGTCCTTTCGATCGGACTCGGCGTCGCCGCCAATGCCACGATCTTCTCCATGGTGAGCCGGTTTGTGTTGAAGGCGCCGCCGGTGGGCGATCCGTCCACGCTGATGGCTCTGCACACCACACAGCAAGGGGCTCAGTGCTGCAACAGTTTTTCTTACCCCCTGTACGCGGACCTGCGAGATCGCGCGAAGTCGTTTTCCGGAGTGGCGGCGTTCGACGAGTTGGTACCTGCGTCGGTGGGCAGCGCCGGCGAGCCGGCGCGCGTCTGGGGGCAGGCGGCGACAGCGAACTACTTCGACGTAGCGCAGCTTCCGATGGCACTCGGGCGCGGATTCCACGCCGATGAAGAACAGCAATACGTAGTCGTACTGGGGTACCGCTTGTGGCAGCGGCGGTTTGCCGGCGACCCGGAGATTGTGGGCAAGGCGGTAAAGATTTCCGGAAAGCCGTTCACGGTGGTGGGAGTGGCGGAGCCGGGGTTTCACGGGATCGACCAAATCCTCGATCCGGAGTTCTGGATTCCGCTGGGGCACGTTGGGGATTTTGCGCCCGGCCTGCCGAGCATGACTTCGCGACACGGCCACTGGCTGGAGGTGATTGGACGGCTGAAGCCGGGCGCGACTCAACGCGACGCGGCGGCGGAATTGGATAAGCTCGCCACGAACTTTGCGGTTGCGTATCCGGCCATGGACAAGGGGATCGGTTTCCGTTTCGCGCGCGCGGGCTCGCTGCCGCCGCGGGACAAAGAGACAGTGCTGGTGTTTCTGGGAGCGCTCCTGGTCGTGGTGCTGCTGGTCCTGGGCATTGCGTGCGCCAACGTGTCGAATTTGTTTCTGGCGAATGCGGCAGCGCGACAGCGGGAGATGGCGATTCGCATTTCGCTGGGGGCGCAGCGCGCGCAGCTACTGCGGCAGATGCTGATGGAGAGCGTACTGCTGGCTCTGTGCGGAGGCGTGCTGGGCACGCTGCTGGCGATGTGGGCCACCTCGGCGCTGGGCGCTTTTCATGTTCCCGCGCCGGTACCGCTGGATCTGAGACTAAGCGTAGATTGGCGCGTGCTCGCGTATACCTTTGCGCTGAGCGTGAGCGCGGGATTGCTGTTCGGGGTGGTGCCAGCGTGGATCGCGTCGCGGCCGATCCTGGCAAGTGCACTGAAAGGCGAGGATGTGCTGGCGCGGCCTGGACGGCGCATCACGCTGCGGAGCGTTCTGGTCGTCGCGCAGATCGCGATGTGCATCGTGCTGCTGTGCGTGACGGGGTTATTTCTCAGGAGCCTCGAAACCGCAACGGGCATCGACGTCGGCTTTCGCTCCCGCGGCGTTCTGATGGTGTCCGTCGATCCGCGTGTGCATGGATACACGCCAGAGCAGACGAACCGGTTCCTGGATCAATTACGTGAGCGCGTCGCAGCGATTCCTGGCGTGCAGTCAGCAGCGGCGACGGACAGTGCTCCGCTGTCCGGCGGAAATCGCAGCGACGGGTTTGAGGTGGAGGGGAAGTCGAATAAGGAAGGGCCGATTGTCGATGAATTCATGGCGAGCGCTGGCTATTTCGAGACACTCGGCATCCCGCGCATTGCGGGGCGCGACTTTGGCCACGAGCCGCCTGATGGACTGAAAGTGGCGATCGTGAATCGGGAATTTGTCGACCAGATTTTCGGACAGGAGAATCCGATTGGGCAGATCGTGAGCGGCGGCGGCGCGACCTACCAGATTGTCGGCGTGGTGGGAAACATCAAGTCGCGCACGCTGGGCGAAGATACGCGGCCGGTGCTGTTCCGCGCGCTCGAACAGAACACGGCCAGCGACCCTTCGTTCCTGGGCTACACGCTGATGGTGCGCTCGGCCGGCGACACGGCGGCGCTGACCAACGCGGTGCGGCACGAGATTCATGCCCTCGATCCGGCAATGGCGGTCTACAACGTAGAGACGATGGACGAACATCTGCGCAGCGCGCTATTCCTGCCGCGGCTCGCCGGGACGCTGTTTGGCGTCTTCGGCTGCATCGGGCTGATGCTGGCGGCAACCGGACTGTACGGCGTCATGAGCTATTCGGTGAGCCGGCGCACGCGTGAGATCGGGATCCGCATCGCTCTGGGAGCGCAGCGGCGCGCGGTGGAGGGTCTGATCCTGCGGCAGGGGATGGCGCTGACGGCGATCGCGCTGGCACTAGGGATGCCGGCCGCGTGGCTGGCTGCGAAATTCTCGGCGAGCTTCCTCTATGGAGTGCACCCACACGATGCAGTGACGTTCACGCTGGTGCCGATTTTTCTGGCCGGGGTGGGGACGCTGGCGTGCTGGGTTCCGGCACAACGAGCGTCGAAGGTGGACCCGCAAACGATTTTGCGCTACGAGTGAGCCGCGCCGGAAATTTAGGTGAGGCTCCGCGCTGGGCGGAGCCTCGATGTCCCACGAACCGTTCGATACGCCAGCGGCGCAAGCGAGACGTGGGTGCTACCAGGTTAACCCGGGCCAGGGATTTCGGGAGCGGTCAAGAAGCGTCACGCGAAAATCAGAAGTAACTCCGATGCGGCTCGGCGGTTTTCGGCGCGTGTTTCCGACAGCGGGGGGAGGACTCGCATCTCAACACCCGGGCCTTGTACCTGGGGCCGGCGGGTTGGGGCTGGTGGCGTTCTGCGTGTTGCTGTTGTTGCGGCTACTGCGTGAAGTGCCGGCACTCGTCTATTCGCAACGCGACCCTGGGGCGGACGCGGTGGCGTATCAGGCGGGGAGACTATTTCACGTCGGTGGGATCGCCCGTTCTGTGATCCTGGATCTGGAACCTGAGAAATTCGTGGACCGCCTGCAGGGCGTCGGGATCGTGCGTGGTAATCCGCACCTGTGCGCCGCGGTCGGTGGCACGGAACGTGTAAGCGATCGCGTCATGCTTCTGTTTCATCATGGGCACGCCGGGCGGCACGGCGTCATGGATGAACATCGGCACATCGAAGTCGTTGGCGCTGAACATGGCGGCGATGTGCGTGAGGTGCATTCGAATCTGGTCGCGGGTCGCATCGTCGTGTTCGGCTTTCGCATCGACTTCAATGACTCCGCCATCGGAGAGAAGTGTGAAGTGGTGGGCTGTGGCTTCGTGGGAAAAGCCCATGGCATGATCGCCACGCATGTCGACGCCAGCCGCGTGATCAGGCGCGGTCTGGGGCTGATCGGCCGTTGGACTGCTCGTCGTGCTTTGTGCGAATGCCGCGATACCGAGACTTAGCGCTGAGGCCAGAACGATTGCTTTCATGGAGGTTTCCTTTCGAGGTGTGAGGTGCCGAGGCTCGCGCCTGGGCCAGCGATTCAAGGAGCCTGGCCGGTCTCCCGGAGGGAAGTTCTTGAAGTTGCTGGTTCCAGTTCGCAACGGTGTTGAAAAGCCATTCGCGGAGTTGCACAAGCTCGGCGATCTGCTGGTCAAGCGCGGCGATTTTGTTCGTCGCCATGCCGGCGACTCTGCGGCACGGTGTCCCACCTGCATCGCGTTCTTTGAAAATGCCTGCCAGCTCCGCGAGACTGAACCCGGCTTTGAGGGCGCTGCGGATTGTCTGAACACGGAGGAGAGCGGCGGAGGGATAGAGGCGATACCCGCCTTCGGTGCGCAATGGCTTCGCGAGAAGGCCGAGTTTTTCGTAGTGGCGGACGCTGTCGGCACTGACGCCTGCGGCAGCGCCGAGTTCGCCCGAAGTCAGTGCGCTATTGGGTCTGGTTCCCATCGTGAAATGAGTATGAACCCCGGAACCGGTTCGGGAGTCAAGTGAAAAGATCGAGCGTCGCGCAGAGGTAA
>Ga0302177_10002736_pt1 | contig 12370 bp, 21 predicted proteins | sample I_Palsa_E1_2_FD_198780 | JGI IMG/M metagenome (GOLD analysis project Ga0302177, IMG submission 198780) | Peat permafrost microbial communities from Stordalen Mire near Abisko, Sweden - I_Palsa_E1_2 | ecosystem: Environmental > Terrestrial > Soil > Palsa > Peat permafrost | place: Sweden... | reverse complement strand
GCTCCACGCGGAGACCTTCAGGGCGTGAGCCATCTCGCGCCGCCGCAGCGCCCGTGTTTTCCGGCCGGCGAACGCGTCCCTGATGCCTTCGGCGAGGATGGCGGTGACGGCGTTCCCTGCCTGGTTGCCGGCGGCACTGAAGACCAGGCAGGGGGGGCTGTGCGTTTGCCCCCAGATCTTCCCCGCCAGGTGCCCGACGTCGAACCTGGACACGTCAGCGCGGATCACACGGTGGCCGGCGGCTACCCTCGTTGCGCACGCCGCCGGGTCGAGCTCGATGCCTAGGTCGGTGATGCCGAGCGCGCGGCACGCCTCAGCCCATCCCCCGGGTCCCCCGAACGTGCCGAGCACGACGTCTTCGCTCATGTCGCACCACCCGGGGTGTAGGCCCGGCACCCGGCCAGAGCCCCTAGTTCCCGAGCGATCCGGCCGGAGAGCCAGTCGGACGGCTTCCAGATATCCCAGTCCTGCCCCGCGGCCCTGAGCGCTTCTCCCGTCGCCGCCTGAGCCGGGGTGGCCCTGCCCCCCTGCCGCTTGCATTCGCGCCAGAGGATGCCGCCAGGGCCGATCAGGATGTCATCGGGCAGCCCCGCCGCGGTGCCGGTCGAGTTGCGGACGTGGAAGCGGAGGATTCCCAGCATCTTGCAGGCGTCGCGGATGTTCTCCTCAAGCTCGGTCTCGCTCATCGCCGCGGCTATGGCTGCCTCGTATGCCTCGCGTCCGGCGGCAGGGGTCAGGGTGGTCACGCGGTCACCTGCTCAGCGGTGTGGGGGAACTCCCTGATACGCAGGTCTTCCGGCCAGAACGACCAGTCGGCGCCATGCAGCCCGGCACCGAAACGGCGGCCGAGCACCGCGCCGAGCTGCTTGACGAAGATCGCCGTCTCGGTTTCGCGGCACTGCGCGATGAGGTCGCGCACCCAGCCGAGGTCAAGCGCCCGCGCGCCGCCGCCGCTCTCGCCGCCGATAATCGCCCAGTCGATCCCGGTCAGGTCCAGCGACGGCAAGGGTCCTAGAAGCGGCTCCAGCGAGAGGAACCGGACGGCGGCCGGGGTCTCGCGCAAGGAATCGGCGCGATGGCAGTAGGCGTCAAGCTCGATCGAGGTGCCGATGTGGACGTTCCGCAGCGGCCACTCATCGCCGAAGCCCACGATGATCTCACCGGGATGGTCGTAGCAGGTCTCGCCGGGCCCGGTAGGCGTGCCCGGATACCCGGTGTGCAGCCGACGCCTCTGGCAGCGATTGAGCCACGCCGCGATCCGGTCGGGCCGCTTGGAGAGGATCTGGTAAGTATGCTGCGGCGTCCGGGCCATCACTGACCAAGTGCGGGCGGTGAACTCGGCCGGGACGCGGGCATGTCCCAGGTCGCTCATGGAGTTGACAAACCATGTCGTCGGCTTGTACCGGCGCAGTGGGACCTCAAGCGCGTCCGGGTGCGCGGTCAGCCCGAACCCTGGCCCCGACGTGCGCGGGTCGCCGTCGTTCTGGTATTTGGCCTGCCCCATTGCCTTGAGGCGCTTGGCCATTGTCAGGGCATAGCAGTTATCGCATCCGGGCGAAATCCGGTCGCACCCTGTGGTCGGGTTCCACGTCTCGCCGCGAGTACCGTCGGCATTCTGCGTCCATTCGATTTTCGTCGCCATCACGCAGTTCCCCTCGCTGATGATTCCCTGTCCCCGCGGTAAACCCGGAACGGGCCGGTGAGAGCGTCCAGGGTCGCGGCCCGTTCCTCCGCTGACCCGTAGCCGGGCTCGACCCTGATATCCGCCCAGATGCCTACGAGGGCCCCGGCGACGACGAGGCGGGGGCTCATCACGCGGCACGCTCAAGCGGCTCGTCGGCGTAACTTCCGTCGCACTGGGGCCACCTGGTAGCCCCGGAGTCCGCCTCGCTGTGAACCGTGAAGCGTGGCCACTCCGTTTCCAGATGCGACCGTGCGAACTCGGCGGCAGCTACATCGCCGGCCTCCTCGGCAGCCGAGACGAGGCCGGCCAGCGCTTTCCTGACCGCCTCGCGGCGCAGGTGCGCATGGTCGTAGAACTTGTGGCACGATGCGCACCGCGGCTGGTAGTAATTCGGCTTGATTGAGTACGGAACACCGTCAGGCGACGTGCGCTCATCCGGGTCCTGATGGTCGTAGGACCAGTGGACAGCCGGCCGCTCGCCGCAGTCCGCGCATTGCATGGTCCGGGCCGAGCCGATAATGCGCTTCAGGCGCTGGTGAATGGTGCGGTAATCAACCACGTCATCCGACAGCCAGCGGGGATTGTCGGAACCCCTGCGCATCTTGCGCTCGGCCGGGGGGATCACGACATACGGACTCCCGTGCCGCGCGATGCGCCTGGCGTGCACCCCGCAGAAGCCGTACGAACTGGGCTTACTGGAGCAGTCTTCAGCTAGGCAGATCTCGGGATAAGGAAACAGCCTCGTCGAGGTGAGGGCGCCGGTCCTGAGTAGGCGACAGTAATGCATCTCGCAGTGAGGGCAGCCGCTGCTGCGGCAGGGCTTTTCGCAGTCCTCTACCGCGCAGATGCCGAGTGGCATGCCGCGAACGGATCCCGCAGGCCCGGTGGTGCCCGTCTTGTGAACGCGGTGGTAGTGCATGTCGCAATAGGTCGCGCCCTTGGTGCGCGCCTTCCTGACGCACCCTTCGGCGCTGCACGTCTTCCACTGGTCGCTCACGCCGCCGCCTCCGATGGCATCTCATCGAGGTAAGCGCCGTCGTCAGACAGCCATTTCGTGACCCCGGACCCGTCCTCGCTGAAGATCATCACGCCGATCTCCCGCGGGTCGTCCCAGCTTCGGACCGTGTAGCCCTTGGCCTCGTCGTGCGGATCGATGCGGCTGTCGATGCGTGCGTGATGCCCCGTGGTCCCGTCACCAAGGACGGTGATCAGGTTGGACAGCTCGTTGGTGCCGCCCTGGCTCCGGCGCTTGCGGTGCTGGACGCTGTGCCGCTGGCCCTCGATGAGCCCGCCGCAGCAGACGCAGCGGTAGCCATCCCGGGAGTACACCATTGCTCGTGTCTCGCGGCGCGGCCCGGTGTTCCTGACCGACGCCGGCTTCCCGTCGCTGCGAGGGGCCGGAGGGAAGGTGAGATGGAACCGGCCGCACCGGCAGGAGGTCACCTCGGCGCCGGGTTTCTGGCCGGCCTTGGACCTGAACGCCTCTTCCTCGGTGGCGTACTGCTTGCCGCACCGGCGGATGGGCTGGCGGGCCTTCACGAGCCGCCGTCCTTGCCCTCATCGAACGCGGCCTCGATCTCCCGGAGCCGCACGCTCGGGACAAGTTCGCCCACGGTCGGGATGCGCGTCAGGAACGCCTGCGCGGCCTCGGTCTCCAGAGCATCGACGGCGAGCTGGCGCAGCAGGTCCGCCTCCTGGCGGTCAAGAGCGAGGGATGCCGTCCTCACCTGAGTCTTGATCCCGGCCATAAGGGCGACGTGAAGCTGCTTGCGGTCTTCGCTCTTGCGCGTGAAATGCGGTGCGCTCACGCGGTGCATCCGGGTCCACTGGCCGCCGTCCTGGTCATAGCCGAACTTCTTCATCAGGTCCGCGATGTCATTGCTGGCCTGATCCGCGACTTGCTGAATGGCCCAGTTCAGGTCTTCCATCTGCTTGTCTTCATCGCGGTAGCGGTGCATCAGCCGCTGTTCGGCCTCGGCTTCCAGTTCGGCCTGCCGCTGCTCGACCTCGGCCCGGAGGACTTTGAACTGGGAGCGGACGACGGAGCGGAGTTCACGGCGCTCACCCGGGGGAATCCTGCTCACAGGAGCCGCCCCGCAGTTTCCGCCTTGGCCGTCCGCTGCGCCTCAACGTCCGCCGCGAGGTTCCTGGCAGCAAGGGCCAGCTGCCCGTCGGCATACTCAGCCCCCGCGTCAGCATCGGCGCTCTCGTCCGCGTACTCGGCCGCCAGGACCCGGAGAGCGGCTTTCACGAACCGCGTCCGCGCGACCGCCAGCACCCCGGCCACAGCGGGAGGCTCGTTCCACCCGGCCGGCCTCCGGTCCAGCGGCAGGGCGTCCGCGGTCTCCGCGAGCCTGGCAGCCGCGCGGTCCATCTCCCGTTCGGCGTAGGTGACGGCCAGGGCGGAGGAATGCTCGTCAGATAGCTGGTGCTCAGCCGTCAGCATCTCCAGGACGGCCAGGATCGCGTCGTGGCGGGCCGTCACGTAGTCCATCAGTGCCTGGCTCATCCCGCCGCCGCCTCAGGCGGGAGGCTGCGCCACCTAGCCTGGAGATTAAGCCGCAGTTCCTCCCAGACGTCCTCGGCGCGGTCGACACAGATGTGATCGTCGGCCAGGCCGTCCGCTTCGGCCTGATCCCATAGCCGGGTAACGTCCGCACGGGCCGTAGCCTGCGCCGCCATGTCGGCGATCAACTGGGCCTTGTCCTGCGCCTTCAGGTTCTCCCATGCTGGCGTTCCTGGCACCGGCTGGCCGTGGTCCGGAGCGGACGGGGAAGCCTGCGTGCTGGCCGCGGGCGGTGCCGCGATGGCGCGGATCTTCTCACCAGGCGCGGGCGGGAGCTGGGCGGCCATCCCGCCGCGCTCGATCGCCCCGGTGGCCAGGTCGCGGAACGTCGCCAGCACCTCGAGCACGGGGACGGGGAACTTCTTGGTCGTGCCGCCCGCGATCCGCTGCCGGTGCTCGATCCGCAGGATGGCCGGGAGGAACACGCCCTGAGCGCGGGCCTTTTGCATCAGCGAGGCGCTGTCCCCGATCTCGACCGCCGCGTAGTACGAGCCGGTGTCCAGCCGGAACACGCCCAGGCCGGGAAGGTCGGGGATCATGACGGAGATCCGGGTGACCAGCTTGCAGGCCTGCGGCGGGTTCAGCTTGGCCAGCTCGGACCGCTTCAGCGCCATCTTCGCTACATCTTCGGCGTCGTCAGGGTTCTCGGCGTGCGGGCACAGGCACTCGCCGCCGCTGATCTGCTCGCGCTGAGATGTGCATCTGCGGATCGCCCCGCCCTTGTTCCACATCTCATACCACTGCGACACGATGTCGTCGCGGGGCGGGACCGTGACGCCGATCTCGGACTTGCCGGTGATGACCTCGTATTCGCCCCGCCACTCCCGGACCTGGCCGCCGTACAGCGCGGCGATGGCGTCGGCGGCGGTACGGCTCGCCGTCGTAAGCCTGAATGTCTCCAGGCGGGACGGACGGGTCTTGCCGGTGTCCTTGCCGTCCTTGATGACGGCCACCTGCTCGCCTATGCGGATCCGGCCAATTTGCTGGCCCCTGCGCTGGATGTCCACCACAGCCATGTCAAGCCGCCTTCACGATCGGGGGGGTTTCGCCGCGCAGGTGCAGGCCGTGGTCGGCGAGCATGACGCGGATTCCGTCGAGGGTCTTGCCGCCGATGCCCTTGACCTTCAGGCAGTCCCCGGCGTCCATCGCGGCGAGCTGCTCCAGTCCGGCGTCCGCGCCGAGCGCCCTGACCAGCGGCGACAGCGCCCGGCCGTACCCTTCGCCGTCCAGGTCCGCGATCCTCGGCTGCCGGATCGTCCCGTCCGCGCGCAGCGGGTAGCACACCTTCCCCGGCTTGGCCCTGGCCGACTGCCGGCCCTCGAACACCTCGGCCGCGCGCCGGAACCTGTTCCACGCCGCCGCGTCGTCCGCACCCGAGATGAGCATGAACCGGTAGCAGCGGGGATGCTCGGGCCGCAGGTGCAGCACCGCCCCGCATTCCGTCGCCGGGGTCGGGACCATCTCCCCCGTCTTCAGCAGGCACACCGGGCACCTGCGGTAGGTGCCGACCTGCTCAGGCCACGTCACCGACAGGTGCTTGCCGGTCTTCACGTCCACGCAGGACCGCACCCCCGCACCTGGGACGAACCGGCCACTGCGGCCGATCGCCAGCCCTGGCAGGTCCGCGATGGAGTCCAGCGTCCCGGCCACCCGCAGGCCAGGGTGGAACACGGTCATCTCCGCGGCCTGGAACACCGGGCCGAAGTCGGCGCAGAAGTTCAGGAACCCCTCGACCATCCAGTCGGCCACGGTTTCCACGGGGCTGTCGTCGTAGTCGGTGCCCTCCAGGTGCTCAGGCAGCACCGGCAGCGCGATGTCGGACCCGCGGCCTTCGGGGGACGCGGCCCACAAGACGAGGCTTTCCACGATGTCGTGGACGTAGCCACCGGTGTCCCGCTTGATGTCCCTGATCCGTGCCGCCTGCGTCTTGGCCAGGTCAACCGCGGCCTGCCGCCCCTCCGCTGCGATGACCGCCGCGAGCTCGTCCAGGTTGTCGATCGCGTACTCGGCGGCGATCCGCGCCGACCACGGGACCAGCCACGGCTTGCCTTCGGTGGCGCCCAGGATCGTGGTGACGGAGGGGAACTCCTCGCCGGTCGGCGGGTAGGTGTAGGTCCGCGACCCGGTGTCAGGGTCGGTCGTCGCGGTTGCCGGGTTGCCCATTACGCTGCCGCCCCGTCCGTGACAGCCGGGGTGGCGATGAATGTGAACGGCGCGACGTCTTCGCCGTCATCGAAGGCCCTGATGAACTCAAGCGCCTCATCCGGCAAGTCAAACTCCGTCTCGGTGCCGTCGTCATCGGTGATCATGCAAGAAAACTCGTCGATGTAAGGCGAGCCCGGGAAGACCTCAGCGAAGGCCAGGGCGATCGGGCAGCGTTCACAGTCCTCGCGCTTGCCTGCGGCGATGTGCTCGGTCGTGACGCTCACGATGACGGCCTGCGGCGCGGTGATGGTGACGCTCATGCCGCCACGGCCTGAAGGTTCGCGCTCGGCACGCTCAGCGGCGGGGAGAATCCCGTGGCGGACGTGTGGACCTCAACGACGACGCGGCCGAACCTGACGCAGGCCGACGAGAAACCGGGGGCTCCGGGCCGGACCTCGGCGCCGAGGAGACCCGCGATGCGCTCAAGCTCAGCGTGCCGCTCGGCGGGGGTATGGCCCCGGACGGGAAGCGAATGGACGTGGCTGAGCAGGTCGGCGATCTCAGGGTGCTCGTCTAGGTAGCGGCCGAGCGCCGCGTATTCCGCTTCGAATCCCGTTACGGTCACGGGGCCGGCTGTGGTGGTGGTCATCTGCTACCTTCTGCTAGGATCAAAACGGTTATCTGCTGGGGTCGGCGTGTCAGCGTCGGCCCCGAACCATGTCAGGGGCTCATCTACGCCGCCGCGCCGTTCGCCTCGCGCGGCAGGGCGCATTCGTGGCCGGGTTTCCACAAAGCGGTGCACTCCGCGCAGACCACGACGGGACGCGGGCGGGGCCGCGGCACATCGCCCTTGCGCTTGAGCTGATCCGGCGGGCAGCCGAGAACCTCCGCCATGACCTCGATGAGGTCCGGGCCGGCGTTGCGGGTGCCCTTCTCGATCTCGCTGATGAGGCTCAGCGAGACCCCGGCCGCCGCCGCTAGCTGCGTCATGGTCAGCCCGGCCCCGCGCCGTGCCCAGGTGACGGCTCCCGGCTCGTGGTCGAGCGGCGACTTGGCCCTGCTGCGGCGTCGTTGCTCCATACGTGCGAACCTAGTATTTTGCGTGCGAACTGTCAAGGGCTCCCGCGCAGTTTCCGCAAACCCCTTGTTTGACAGGTCATTGAAGCGCGGCGACACTAAGCGCGGGGGCAGGACACTGCGCGAAGTTTGCGGAAGGATAGACGCCCATGGAAACCCCTCCCGCACCGCAGCCCGAAGGTTTGCTACTCGAATCCGCCCGCCAGGCCGCCCGCCTGTCCGCCCGTGAGGCCGCCCGCCGCGCGGGCATAAGCGAGGGCTACTGGCGGCAGGTCGTCAAGGGATACCAGTCCGTGTCCGGCGGGGCGTACGCCCCGATCAGCGACGTCCCCGCGAAGACGATCGCGAGGATGGCCGTCGCGGTCGGCCTGTCCCCTGAGCGGATGGAGACGGAAGGCGGCCGGCCGGACGCCGCCGACCGGATGCGCAGCACGCCGGCCCCGGCCGCCCAGCCCCCGGCCGGGGCAACGCTCACCGTCGCGGACCCCGCCGGGGAGCGGATGGCGGGCGAGCTGGCCCGCCTGGAGGTTGAGGTGTGGACGGAGATGAGCCGCCATCCCACCGGAACCCGCCCGGCCGCGATATTCGCCCACCCCGCGGAGGTCGCGCTGATGGGCGTCGAGTCGGCGGAACTGCCGCAAAGAGTGCGCTGGATAGCTGAGTTCCGGTATGCCCGCGCCCACCCGCCGCGCGCCGACTCGGAGCCGGAGCGCCGGGCGGGCTAAAGAGCCCGAAACCAGAAATTGACCGGGCAGGGGGTTGACAACCGGGCTACGTGTGACGGGAGAGTCATAGTTACACGTGAGCGGCGGGGGGGCCGTATGAGGTGCAAGCATGCCAAGGTGAGGCAACCCGGTTCGATCCGGCGGCTACGCGCATGGCTCCGCCTCGCCCAGGTGAACCGGGACCTGGCCGAAGCGCTCGAGGCCGTCATCGGCCAGCAGCAAATCGCCATCGCCGCGATCTATGACGATGGCTTCGCCGAGGGCCGCCTCGCCGAACGCCTGGCACCGGCCCGCGGCGTCCCCGCCGCACGCCGCCTGACCTTGGTGCCGCCGGACTGCGGCGGCAGGCTCACAGGATCGTTAACCGGCTCGCTGACCGGCATGAAGTCGATCACGGGGGCGTGGTAGAACTCGGCGAGCATCACCAGCGTCTCCAGCGGGCACGACCGGCGCCCCGTCTCGTGGGATTGCAGGCAGACCATGCTCATCCCGGCCCGTTCCGCCGCCTCACCCAGGGTCCACCCGCGGGCCATCCTGGAGGCCCGCAGGCACATGCCGACGTATCGGTCAAACGAGGTCGGTTTCTCGTTATAGGCGCTCACCCGGGCGGGCGGCCAGGGATCAGCGCGGCTGCTTCAGCGGCAGCGAGAGTGCGCCACACCCGGCCGCGGCCCGGCTCGGAGACGAGAACGACCTTCAGCGGCGGCGAGGTGAGCATCGCGCCGTTGACGATGACCCGCTCGTGCTCGCAACCCTTGTCGGAGCACCGGGTGGTGACCTGCTTGCCGGTGAGCTGCCACGCGCCGGCGCGGACGTACAGCGCGTACCAGGGATGAGCCGGGTCGCCGCGCGACTCCGGGGCCGTCGGGTCGGTCGGCGTCCATCCACCGCAGCCGCAGGACTCGTCCGGGCAGACGTGGCCGCGCCTGCCCTCGGACACCTTGTCGTGGCCGGCGTACCGTTCCTGCCGCCCGGCGACCATGGGGCACGCCCTGGACGCGTACACGGCGCACGGGGCGCATAGCGGCGGCTCATCGAAATGCAGGTCGCGGAGCTGGTTCGGTCCGCCGAACAGAACGGCTACAGGGGTCTGGATCGGCTCGCCGCATGTCTGGCACAGCCCGTAGCGCCAGCACCGCACGTACTTGGCGTGATGCGGGGTGCGGAAGTCGACGCCGCCATCGGCAAGCTGGAGGTTGACGTACGGCGCGACGAGGCCGCCGACGACGGGACGGTCCGCGCAGCTCGCCGGGATCGGGGGGCGCAAGTCCTCGGCGGTCACCGCACCTATTGCGCCGCTACCGGCCACGCTTTTCCTCCGCGATCCTGACCGCCATAAGGCAGTGGCAGCCAGTTACGTGCTGTAGTTCCGGCATGCCCTTAGAGTAGTCGCGGCATGCTCCGTCGATGCGCACCCAGCCGCGCGCCTTGGCGACTACTCCCACGTCAGGCGGGTCGTCTGTGCCGTCGCTGCCCGTGTCCCTTAGGGACGCCAGCCAGGCATCGGCGTCCGCGTCGGCGTCCGCGTCGGCGTCCGCGTCGGCGTCCCCGCCCGCCCGTTTCCGCCCGGGGAATTTCATGCGCCCGCGGCGTGGCTGGCCCGCTCGGCCTGCTCGGCCTCCACGGCTTCGAGCTGGCCCTTCAGAAGTGCCCGGACGTCGGCGGACATGCCTTCCAGGTCATCCCCGTCCAGGGCACCGGACAGACGCCGTCGCTCCCATTCGAGCTCATAGGTTGTGACGGTTCCCAGTCCTTCGCGGTACCGGTCAGTTGCCGCCATCAGAATTCCCCCTCCTGGTGGCTCCATTCGGGGAAGTGGCGGATACGATTCCCGCGGGGGTCTCGCTCCGTGCTTACCTGATCGGAGCCGGCTTCCTCGGCCTGGCCGGTGTCTCTGCACCGGCCAGGCCGCTTTCCCGGCATAATACCGCCGCGCGCAAGTCCGCGAACCTTCGCATATCCGCACGTTACGGGCCAATCTTGGCTGCGAGGGTGAGTAAAGTGTGGCGTGGTCAGCGGTTTACTTGCGGCGTCAGCGGGCCCGCGTTGGCCGCATCGCGGGTCACGGCGTCCGTCGTGAGGCGCCGGATGGCCTCGGCGCGCTTGATGCCCCGCTCCGACGCGTAGGCGTCGACCATGGCTAGCAGGTCATCGCCGAGGCGCACGTGAACCGCTGCGCCGACCTCGGGACGGCCAGGGCCGCGCTCGTCCTCGATCTCGCCGAAGTAGCGCTCGACAGCCTCGTCATTGGCCTCGCTGCGGAGAAGCCAGTCCTGCGCCTCGTCGCCGGCGATGAACTCGTAGGTGTCGGGGCCGTTCATGTAACGGTGCGCGTCCTTGTTGAGCACCCACCGGCCGCCCTTGGTGCGGTACAGGTACTCGTCGATCCACTGGTCCTTGGTGATGACGCCGATCATGTTGCTGCCGTCCCACTCCTTGGCCTGCTCGAACAACTCGGCACTGGACGTGTCGAACCATCCGAGGAGCGTCCGGGGCTCGTACTCGTCCTGGCTGTAGACGTTGACGCGGGTCATGATGCGCTTCCCTCCATTGGGTTTGATTTCCGATATCGTTAATCTATGACATGGAAGGCGTTTGCGTCAATTGACGATATCGGAAATCAGGGGGGGTTAGGAGGCTGTCACCGCACCGCTACCCAGACCAGGACGAAACCGGGCGCTGGCCTGCGAGTTTCCGCAGTTCCGCGGCGGCGGGTACCCGTCCAGGCGTAGCGTCGGCCCGATCAGCACCCTTGCGTGACCGGCCGCCGGCGGATCGTTACCAAGCGGGCGTGTCCGGACACGACACCCCCCCGGGTGACCACCTGCCCGGCGCTCCTGGAGGATGCGCGGGCTGTTTCTCGGAGTGCTATGCACGCATGGTCTGAACGAATCGCCGCGCCTGCCGCCGCTGCCGCCCTGATCGCGGTGGCTTTTTTCATCCCCTCGTACCCGGCCCCGGCCGCACACCCCGCCGCGGACCGGATTCCCGCGCTGCAGACCCAGGCCGGCCCGGCCGCACAGCCCCTCAGCACCGGCCTGGCGCAGGAGATCGACCGCATGCGCCTGGCCGCCCGGCCGGCCGCCTACACCGTCCGGCCCGGCGACACGCTGTCCTCGATCGCGGGCCGCGTCTACAGCCAGCCGGCCGCGTGGACCGTGCTCTACTGGTCGAACCGCGGCACGGTCCGGTGGGCCGATGAGATTGAGGCCGGGCAGGTGCTGACCGTCCCCGCCGAGCCTGCCGAGATCCCCGCCGCCCCCGCGCAGCTCGGCCCGCCTGCCCCGGCGCCGGCCCGGGAACTGGCCGCGTACACGGCAGCACCTGCGCAGTCCCCCGGGTATACGCAGGCAGCGGCGGTCACCTACCGGGGCGTGCCCGGGTCGTTCCAGGAATGCGTGATCGCGAGGGAATCCGGTGGTGACGCCAGCGCGGTCAACCCGGCATCAGGCGCCGGGGGGCTATACGGGTTTTTGCCCTCGACCTGGGCATCGCTGGGCTACAGCGGACTGCCCGAAGATGCCTCCGTCGCAGTGCAGACCCAGGCGTTCGACAAGCTGTACGCCGAGGCAGGCACGACCCCGTGGTCCTCGGATGGCTGCGCTTAAGGAGGCTGCCGGCCGTCCGGCCCGCACGTGATCTCATGGCCGGGCGATCCGAGCATGTACGTGCACTGACCGCAGCGCCCGGAGAGGGTGACGCCACGGTCGCCGGTTCGCCCGGCCAGGCCGGACAGCAGGCGGCCGGCACGGGGATCGTCAGGTCGGACGGGGGGCTGATTTTCGCTTAAAGCCACAGCGGTAGCTTGCCACGGCCCGCGACGGCCCGGCTGCCGGTTCTTTAAGACAGCGCCCACCAATGCGTCCAGAGACGGTCGTCGGTCGCTCCCGCGTACCAGTCGGCGAGGCATTCCGCGCCGCCCGGCCCGTTGCCGTTGCTGAACGAGTGCCCGTTAGACGCACTGCGCGAGTCGTCCATCAACATCCTCTCCGGTTATCACCTAATCCGATGATAATCGTGACAGACGGTTGAATACCTGTCAACGGCGAGTTACAGTCTCCGGTAACGGACAAACCGTCCGTCCCCTTACGGGGGATCGGCCGGCCTGCTCGTGGCGCCACGGCACGGCGCGCACATCTGAGGGAACACCCGCCTGGTCCTCGAAGCCAGGCG
>Ga0302177_10002732_pt1 | contig 12375 bp, 8 predicted proteins | sample I_Palsa_E1_2_FD_198780 | JGI IMG/M metagenome (GOLD analysis project Ga0302177, IMG submission 198780) | Peat permafrost microbial communities from Stordalen Mire near Abisko, Sweden - I_Palsa_E1_2 | ecosystem: Environmental > Terrestrial > Soil > Palsa > Peat permafrost | place: Sweden: Abisko... | reverse complement strand
CGACCCTAACCCAAAATGCAATCGCCCGTCATCCTGCGAAAGATACCCCGAACCCGCTACCCGCTCCGCAACCTGCTCGCGCCCACCCGCCCACACTTCCACGCGTGTACCGAGCCCATCGCGATTGCTTTTCGTTCCTTTCAGCTTCAGCGCAATCCAGTGCCCCGTCCCGGTGGAAACGTTCCGCAGCAACACCCCTCTTCCGCCCAGGTTCACGACAAACGCATCCACCTTCCCGTCATTGTCGTAATCCGCAAAGCAGGCCCCGCGCGCCACAGTCTTGGTCCCCAGCACGCTGCCTGACAATTCCGACACATCTTCAAACCGCCCTTCGCCCAACCCGCGAAACACCGAGTGCTCCTGCGGAATCATCTGAATCAGCCCGCCGTGAAACACCAGGATGTCCAGCCACCCATCGTTGTCGAAGTCATAGACGCCCGTGCCCCAACTCACATACTGCGCATTCGCCTGTGACAACCCCGACGCAATTCCGCTATCGTCGAACCCGCCCTTGCCGTTGTTCTTCACTAGCCGGTTGTAGTGCGCGTCGCTCACCCACAGGTCCAGGCGCCCGCTGCCCGTGATGTCCGCAAATACCGGCCCCATCGATGACGTCGCCTCTCCGTTTTGCCCATAAGCTACCCCTGCATCGTTCGCAATCTCCTCGAACGTCCCATCGTGCTTGTTATGGAAAAGGAAATTCTCCGTCCGGTCGTTAGCAACATAGATATCCGGCCATCCATCCCCATCGAAGTCCGCGGCAGTCACACCCATCGTGCGCCCTATATAAGCGCCAATCCCGGACTTATCCGTTACATCGGTAAACGTTCCATCGCAGTTATTGTGGAACAGCCTGTTCGTCTCCCCCGCATAGTCCAGCGGACCAGGGTAATTATCCGCTGCATAATAGTTGTGGTACTTCGGATCGAACTTCACGTACCGTCCAACAAACAGATCCACACATCCGTCGCGATCGAAGTCCAGCCAGGTAGAACTAATTGCCCACCCGTCTACTTTGATCCCGGCCTTCGCTGTAACATCGGTAAAGGTTCCGTCGCCATTGTTGCGATAAAGCAACGTCTTCCCATACCCGGTCACCAACAAATCCTCATAGCCATCGTTGTCGTAATCGGCCGCAGTCACCGCGATGGCGTACATGTCCGGATCGAGCCCGGCCTTTTCCGTAACATCCGTAAAAGTTCCATCGCCGTTGTTACGATAAAGATGGTTATGCGGTGGAGTCGCCGGCTTCTCCTTCAGCGGATAAGGATGCATCGAGTCGTCCAGCGGCCGGCCGCTCAGCACATACAAATCCGGCAAACCGTCATTGTTGTAGTCGAACCAGATGCATCCCGAGCCCGTGCCCTCCAGCAGCGATCCCAGCTTGGCCGACCCAAAGCTATGCGTGAAATCGATCCCCGCCTTCGCCGTAGCATCCTCAAACCGAATCCCCGCCTTCGCTCCACCCGCCTGGGCAACATGAACTGGATGCATTGGCGCCGTCTGTCCCACCGCAGATGACACCAATCCCAAAACAAGTAACAGTCGTAGTCGCATATCACCGGCCTCCCGTCGCAACGGGAGCAACCCCGCCTGTCAAATCCACCGGCGTGGTGGTTCGCAACAACACCTGCGGCACGCGATTCTCCGGAGCCCGCTCCGGCCCCGTGTGGCAACCCACGCAAATCCGCTGCTCTCCGCTCCGCACCCAAAACCACCCACGCTCCTCGCGCAGCGTGTTGCCCGCCGCATCAAGCAAGATGAACCGCAGCGGTCGATCCCCCGACGCCTGCACAAAAAACGACCCGTCCTTCTCGACCGGCGCCGTCCCCAGCAGCACGACCTTTCCGTCCCCGCCCAGAGTCTCCGCCCGCACCAACGCCGGCGTCTCCGCCAACGTCCCGCTCCGCGACTGCCGAGCATCGAGGGCCAACAAATTCCCCACTGTCCACTCATGCAGCCCTGAAGGATGACGATTCGGCACCGCGCGCGCCATCACCACCACTGGCTCGACTAAATCCCGCTCCGTATCCTGCGCGATGATCGCTGTCCGGACCGACCCGGGCGTCCACGCAGCCAACGCATAGTGCGTGGTCCCCACTCTGCGCATCGAAACGACCCAGCGCCCATCCGCCATCTCCGCAACATCACCTGCATAATCGCCAGCCGGGCCCGCCACAGAAGCTTCCTCTGCCAGCGCAGAAGTGAATCGAGCCAGCCGCCGCCCATGCGTAAACACAATGTCGCCTGCGCCTGCGGCCTTCGAAGCCAGGCTCAGCTGCCGCCCATGTTCGCGCCCGCTCTTCGCCTCTCCGCCAGGATGATCGCATCGCACCGACTCCACCCCGCTCCCATCCGCATAAACCAAAAACATCTCCGGCGGCCCAATTGTGCCCAGCGGAAATTCCGCCTCAAACAACACTCGTCCATCGCGCAACACATCGTCAGGAACAAAATTTCCAGGCAGATAACTCAACCGCACCGGTGCCGACCCATCCAGTCCCACCGCCTCCAGCGCGAACCCTTCTCGCCCCCGCCGTGCGTACACCATCCGCCCCTCTGGCATCCACAGCGGACGAATCAGATCCGTCGGTCCGGCGAGCACCAGCCGCGACGTTCCACCTTCAACCGAAACTTCCCAAATCCCCCAGGCATCCCCCGCGTTCTTCTTCCCCGCGAACAGCGCAGTCTTCGCATCGAACGAAACGCTGGCATCCGCGCTCGCCGCAAACCCCTCCACCAGCGGCTGCACCCGTCCATCACGCACCACCATCAACTGCGCGCCCTTCGGAAATCGCTCGTCTCCATCGAGTGCCGCCAGCGATTCATATACCGGAGCAGCCGTAAAAATCACCGGAGCCATCGCAATCTGCTTTTGATTTGTCTTGCCCACCGGCTGCCGCTGCGGAGGCAGCCCATACACCAACGCGACCAGCAACAAAGTGCATACCGCTGCAGCCGCCGCTGCCAGCCGCCTCACGCGACCGTCCCCAGCGCATAGTTACACGCGGCCCGCAGTTCGCACCACGGAGCCAAATTCGCCATCATTGTGTCGAACTCAGCAAACGTCAGTGACTGCTCGCCATCGCTCCACGCCTGATCCGGATGCGGATGCACTTCAACGATCAGGCCATCCGCCCCCGCCCCCACCGCGGCCCGCGCCAGCGCAGGAATCAAACACCGCCGTCCCGCCGCATGGCTCGGATCCGCAATCACCGGCAGGTGCGAAACTTCCTTCAGCACCACCAACCCGCACACATCGAACGTATTCCGCGTCGACGTCTCGAACGTGCGAATTCCGCGCTCACACAAAATCACATTGGGATTTCCATAACTAACGATGCATTGTGCCGAACCCAAAAGGTCCGCCACCGTCGCCACCATCCCGCGCTTCAGCAGAATCGGCCGCCCCGTCTTCGCAGCGGCTTCGAGCAGAGCGTAGTTCTCCATGCTCCGCGAACCAATCTGCAAAATGTCTGCATATTCGGCGACCAGCGTCGCATCGGACGCCGCCATCACCTCTGTCACAACCGCCAGCCCCGTCGCCGCGCGAGCGCTCGCCAGCAGCTTCAGCCCTTCCAGCCCAAGCCCCTGGAATGCATACGGCGAACTCCGTGGCTTGAACGCTCCGCCCCGCAGCACCCGTGCTCCGGCTGCGACCACGCGCTCCGCTGTCTCCATCAGCTGCCGTTCGGTTTCCACCGAACAAGGTCCAGCCATGGTTACAAATGCATCGCCGCCAATGGCAACATCGCCCGCCCACACCACCGTCTTCTGCTCGGGCGTCGCCTTCAAAACATCCGGCGAATCCGCAAACTGATCCTTCCAACCTCCGCCCACCTGGGCTCCACTTCTCTGGGGAACAGCTGAGACTATTCCCGTCGCCGCTCTATCGCCTCCATCGAAAGGTTGAATCTCGCCATGCCTTTGGTGCCCTTTCTCGCGCACCAACGGGTCAGCACAACGCTCTGCGCTTTGTTGTTCGTCACCCTGGAGCGGCCGATTTTGAGGTTGTTCCGTCATCGCTCGCTCCCCGCGCACTAGCGCGGCACCCCAACCCCGTTTTGCGCCTGTGCCCGATACCGCGCCAGATTCGCCTCGAGCGAACCTGCCAACCCCGTGTTCTGCTGCTGCCGTGCCGCATCCAAAGCCGCCTGCGCCGTCGCAACCGCATCCGCAAACCGCCCCGTCTCCGACTCCATCGCCGCCAGCATCTGCAGCACCGCCGGATCTTGCCGACTCGTCAGCGTAGCCGCCTGCTCAAACTGCACCAGCGCATCCGCGAAACGGCTCCGCGCCGCGAACACTCTCCCCAGGTTGAACCGATACCCCGCGTCCTGCGGAGCCAGTTCCACCGCCTTCAGCAAATGCGCCGTCGCCTCCTCCAGATTTCCCTCATGCGCCAGCGCCACGCCCAAACCGTTCTGCCCATCCGGAGAATTCGGCTGCACCTCCAGCGCCTTCGTCAGCAACGCGATCCCCTCCGCCGTGTGTCCGCCTTCCGCTGCAAGCGCATTCCCCAAATTCACTTCTGCCGAAGCATTATCAGGATTAATCCGCAGCGCACTCTCAAAATGCTGCCGCGCCTCTTCCAGATTTCCCTGCTGCGCCAGCGCGCTCCCCAAATTGCTTTCCGTCTGCGAGCTGTTCGCATTCAGCGTCAGCGACTTTTGATACTCACCCACCGCTGCGGTCATCTTGCCCGCCCCCGCCAGCGCAATTCCCAAATTGTTATGCGCCCGCGCATCCTCGGGATCGAGCGACACCGCCTTCTCCCACGCAGGAACCGCGGCATCGAACTGCTTCTTGTCCGAAAGCTGCACAGCCTGATCGAACATCCGATAAAAATCCGTCGCCGGTGTGTCGATCCGCTCCAACCCACCCTGCGCAATGTTCACGAATTCCGGAATATTCACCGCGCGATTCGACGCCGTCGCATTCTCCACAAGAATCGCCGGACTCGCGTTCCCGTCCGCGTCGATGTGCGTCAGGTATAGCTCCGTATAAAGCGACGGGCTCTTCGACGAAAACGCCAGCCACCGCCCATTCGGAGAAAACGTGTGCCACGAATTCATCACCGGCAAATTCGAAGCCAGAGGCCGCGCCGTCCCACCCTCAAACGGCACAATGAACAGCTTGCTGTCTGGCCGCATCAGCAGCCCGTTCTTGCACTCGACAAAAACAATCCACTTCCCATCCGGCGAAACCTTCGGAAAGTTATTACTCAGCCCGTTTTCTGAAGCGCCCTCCACGCGCTCCGGCGTTCCACCGTTCCCATCGTTGAATGGGATCCGATACAGGTCGTACTGAATCTGCGTCTCGTTGGGATCGTTCGCGTACGTCGCCGCCGTCTGCCCCGGCGCATATGGATCCTTCGCCACCGCACGCGAGTACACCAGGTACTTCCCGTCCGGACTCCAGAACGCGCTCGTCTGCACGTAGTCCGGATCATCCGCTCCCGGCAGCGGCGTCAGCTTCCCGCTCTCGCGGCTGTACCACGCCAGCACCCCGCGCGTCGGAAAAAATACCTGCCCAAATCCATAATTGCGATAGAACCCGTTGTACAGCCGATCCACCACCCGTGTCCCGTGCGCGCGCGGCACATCGATCCCGGTCACCACATACTTCCCATCCGGCGACACCTGCGACATAAACCCGAACCGCTTCTGTGCCCGCTCCTCGCTGAACGCGCTCCAGTGGATCACGTAGTCGTTGCTCATCGTGCTGATCGGCTTGATCGGAATCAGCGCATACAGCCCCTTATCATTCTGCGGCCCGTCCACATCGATCCCCAGCGTCTTTCCATCGCGCGCCACCGAGTGGCAATTCGCGCACGTCGGTAGCCCCGTCATTACCGTCTTGCTTTGAGCTTCAGAAACGTACCGCAGCTGCCACTTGATCTTCGGCAGCACCGAATCCGGCAAAGGCTTGATCACCCCGCGCTCCTCACTCTCCGGTGGCGGCGGAATCAGCGGCACATCGCGATACATAATCGGCGCACCCACAGCATCCTGCGAGGTCAGCAGTGTCACCTGCCCTGATGAAACAGCCTGCTTGTCGGACTGACTCCTGAACCCCGTGAATCGCACCATCGCCGCCGCCCGCTGCGAATGCTTCTTGATCTCCTCCCACGTCTTCGCATCCGGACGCCACGTGTGCGACTCCGCCTGCTCCGGCGTCAGAACCGGAGGCACATACCCGACCAGTGAATCGTCCACCGGACCCACGCGCATCTTCTCGCCGGAAGACCATTGCCGGATCTTTGGCCCATGCTCCGCGAAGATCACCTCGACCCGCCACACCGTCACATCCGGACTCGCATCCCGCCACTGAAACAAGGGCGCAACCATGTCCACCGGAAACAGCGATCCCTCCCGCGGATACTCGACCAAAATCCCGCCACTCTCCGGGACCGTCGCCTCCAGTTCCGCTCGATGCTCGACAAGAAACTTCGCAAACTCCGCAACGGCAGGCGCAACAGGAACGCGCCGACCCTGCTGCCCGTAAGCACTGAACAGCCCGACCGCCAAGCCCGCCACAACCACTTTCTGGATCGCCGTCCTGATAGGGACCTCGCACCCGGGCGCTGGCTAGTTTCGCATCCTTATATATATGTGAAGGGCCGCCCGGGGAACTACCCGAACTCTAGCGGCCAGGCGAAATCCCTCGCTGTGACCGCCATCACAAAATCTGCCCAGCGGGCTCAACCGCGCATCCCCGCCGCCTCCAGCGCATCTGCAATAGAAGAATCCGATTCCGGAGACCCGTCATGAAAGCCATTCGACTGCACGCCCGCGGAGGCCCCGAAAACCTCGTCTATGAAGACGCCCCGCTGCCCATCCTTCAACCCGGCGATGCTCTCGTCCGCGTCCACGCCACGGCCATTACGCCGACCGAACTCACGTGGGACCAGACCTACCAGCATCCCGACGGTTCCCCGCGCCTGCCCACCATTCCCGGCCACGAGCTCTCCGGCATCATCGAGACGCTGCCCCCAGACTCAATCGGCCTTGACGTCGGCGATGCAGTCTTCGCACTCGCCGAATTCCCGCGTGACGGAGCCGCCGCTGAATACATCGCCATCCCCGCCGCCAACCTCGCCCCCAAGCCGAGCACCGTCGACCACATCCACAGCGCTGCGCTCACACTCTCCGGACTCACCGCCTGGCAAGCTCTATTCACCCACGGCAATCTCCAGCCCGGCCAGCGCGTCCTTATACACGGCGGAGCCGGCGGCGTCGGCGTCTTCGCTGTTCAACTCGCTCACTGGAACGGTGCTCACGTCATCACCACCAGCTCCGCCGCCAACATCGACTACCTGCGAAGCCTCGGTGCCGATGAAATCATCGACTACAACAAAACCCGTTTCGAGGATGAGCTGCGCGACATCGATCTGGTCCTCGATGCGGTGGGCGGCGACACCGTCGCCCGTTCCTGGCAAGTGCTCCGCCACAACGGCATGCTCATTTCCATCGCAACGTCCATCGCACCCGACGAGCCTGCGCGGCATGGCGCGCGTGGCCTCTTTTTCATCGTGGAGCCTGGTCGCGACCAGCTCACAGAAATGGCAAACCTCGTCGACTCCGGGATCCTCAAAATCGAAGTCGCCAGCGTCTTCCCGCTCTCGCAAGCCCGCGCAGCGTTCGAGCTGGGATTGCAAGGCCACAACCGCGGAAAAATCGTGTTGCAGGTGCGCAGCGAATGACTCCACCGAATCCACGCAACCGCGTTCGACTTCAACCCACCCCAGCATCTAGCATCAAATCATGACGACCAAAGCCGACGAGGAAGTCCACCAGAAAGTCCAGGCCCAGTTCGGAGCCACCGCCGCCGCCTACTCCACCAGCGTCGGCCACGGCGATCAGACCGCCCTTAAGACTCTCGTCGCCCTCGCCGCTCCCCGTCCCAACGATAACGTCCTCGACATCGCCACCGGAGCCGGCCATACCGCGCTCGCCTTCGCACCGCACGTCGCGAAAGTCGTCGCCTACGACCTCACCGAAGCCATGCTCCTCGAGACCGCGAAGAACGCCGCCCAGCGTGGGCTCACCAATGTCGCCACAGAACAAGGCCCCGCAGAAAAACTTCCCTTCCCAGACGCGGCATTCGACATCGTCACCGTTCGTCTCGCCTCGCACCACTTCGCCGACAACGCCGCCGCCGTCCGCGAAATGGCGCGTGTCACAAAAACCGGAGGCAAAGTCATCGTCGTAGATAACTACAGCTCCGAAGACGATTCCCTCGACACCCAGCTCCACAACATTGAGAAGCTGCGCGACGCATCGCACGTCCGCGCCCATCGCCTCAGCAGCTGGAGAAAATTTCTCGAGGCCGCCGGCCTCACCACCCAGAACGAAATCACCGACCACTACAGCGAAAGCCCGCGCGGCATGAACTTCGACGACTGGGTCCGCCGTTCCAAAACTCCACCTGACCGCGTCGCCGAGCTCCGCCGCCTCTTCGCCACCGCATCGCCCGATCTCCGCGACCTGCTCCAGATACAGCAAGACGGTGAAGCAATCTGGTTCCGCCTCCCCCAGGTCACCTTCATCGCGCAGCGCTAACGAGCCCGTGCCGGTCTCTTCGCTGACCGCTTCGCAGTCGACCGGACTTTAGCCGACCGGACCGTAACGAACGGCTCCTGCCCTGTCGACAATGCGGACGCCGCTCGCAACGCCTGCCCCGCCATCTCCCGGAAGGTCTCCCGAAGCTCCACAGGACTGTGCACAATAATGCGGCGTCCCAGACTCAGCAGCAGCGCAGCCAGCATCTCCAGCCGGTCGCGTCCGCAGCGGAGCCGCGTTCCTCCACGCTCCGCCTCAGTGGCAATCCTCCACGGCGCAACGCTGCGTTCAACTTCCTCCAACGGCATGTCGATCCACACGTCGATCTGATATTCGGACTGCACAAAGGGCATGTGTTCGTGCAAGTAGCGTTGCGCGTCGAACCCCACGGGGCGTCGGAACGCCGCCGTGCGAATCTCGAGACCCGTGATGCGGTCCAGGCGAAAGGTGCGCAACGCCCGCCGCGACAGGCAATAGCCGATCAGGTACCACCTTCCGTCGGTGTGGATCACTCCATATGGCTCGATCTGCCGCGTCGAAGCAGCGCCGTCATGCGATCGATACCTGAACCGAATCCTTTTTCCGGTGCGGATCGCGGAGGCTGCGCGAACCAAATAATCCACTGAAGTCGAAACCACCCATGGGCCCGGCTCCAGCGCCACCACATCCTCCACTGTCCTGATGCTCTCGCGCAGCTTCTCCGGCAAAACTCGCTCCAGCTTGGTCAGCGTGCTCTCGGTCGCCGGCGCAAACGCCGACAGCCCAATCTGACGCAGCGCTCGCAGTCCCAGCGACAGCGCGAACGCCTCTTCGTTGGTCAGCAGCAGCGGTGGCAAGCGGAATCCAGGACGCAACCGATAAGCCCCGCCCACCCCGCGCGAAGAATCAACCGGTATCTTCAGGTCCTTTAGCCGAACAATGTAGCGCTGCACCGTGCGCAGGTCCACTTCCAGCCGTTCAGCCAGTTCGGCTCCGGTTACATAATCCCGCGCCTGCAGGATCTCCAGAACCGTAAAGACACGCATGATCGGGTCGTACATGCAGAAACCATCCTCTGTCGAATTTACGACAGATCCTGTCGGGAATGCCTTATACAGTGAAAACCAGCCCACACAGGGCCACATCAAGGAGGATCGAAAATGGCAACCGACACAACATCCGTCACCGTCCTCACCGCGGACGATCTCCTGAAGGACTGGCAGAGAAACCGGCGCCTCACCCGCCGTACCATCGAGGCATTCACTGAAGACCAGCTCTTTCAGTTTTCTGTCGGCGGAATGCGCCCCTTTGCCGAGATGGCCTCTGAGCTCATCGGCATGACCGCCCCCGTCGTCGAGGGCGTATCCACGGGCAAGTGGGAAGAATATAAAGCCGCCAAACCCACCACGAAAACCGAGTTGCTGCGCCTTTGGGATGTGCAGACCGTCGAACTCGACGCGAAGTTCCCCGAGATCCCCGCACCCCGCTTCAGCGAAGTCGATAAGGTCTTCGACCAGTGGGAAATGCCCGGCATCGGCACCATTCAGTACGCCATCGAAAACGAGATTCATCACCGCGGCCAGGCTTACGTCTACCTGCGCGCTCTCGGCATCGAACCACCCTCATTCTGGAAACGCGACTGAGCAATTCCGTCATGGAACTCCCCCACTTACATTCATAGCGAGGCGCTGACCGCTCCCGGATGCCCTTCCGCTAACCGCTTCTTAGCTAACCGGCTCCCAGCTCCCAGCTCGCCGGCTACCTCGGCTGCGCCGGGGTAGCCGGCGCCATTTGCTGCATCAGGCTCTTGTCCTCTTTCTCATGCAGAGCACGAGCCTTCGCGAACTCCGCCTTGGCGGCATCCGGCTTCCCCATCGCCTGATACAGCCGCGCCAGCCGCCAGTGCGCATCCACAGCGCCAGGATCCATCGCAATAACCCGCTCGAAATCCTGCGCCGCCTCGTCGTTCTTCCCTTCATCCACCAGCACGATCCCCAAATCCAGCCACGCCAATGGAACCGCTCCCGCCTGATGCACCGCCCGCCGCAGATCGGCCTCCGCCTCTGCCTGGTGCTCCAGCTTGATCTCCGTGTCTCCTAAATACGCGAGCGCCTGCACATGCGTCGGCTCGTTCACAATCTCCAGCTTGAACTCCTGTTCCGCCTCCGGATACCGGTGCTGCGTCCACAACAAATATCCCAACCCGAAATGCACATTCGGCTCCGTCGGCGCCGCCTTCTCCGCCGCCTGAAACTCCCCAATCGCTTCCGGCGTCTCGTGCATCCCGTCCAGCGCCTCCCCGGCCAGCATGTGCGCCTGCGCCGACTCCGGATTCACCGCCAGAATCTGCTTGTACTCCTCCAGCACGCAGGGGTACTGCTTCGCATGCAGACAGCTCTGCGCCAGCACCCCACGCATCTCCACGTTGTCCGGAGATCTCTCCACCGCGGCCCTGAGATACGGCACCGCCGCCGCATACTGCGAAGTCCCGTAGTAGCTCATCCCCAGCAGAATCCCCGCCTGCGGATTCCCCGGAGCCGCCTCCACCGCCAACTTCAGCGGCGCAATCGCCTCATCCAGTTTTCCCTGCTTGAAAAGCGCCAGCCCCAGATCCAGCTGCAGTCCCCCCACATGCGCATCGAGCTTCAGCGCCCGCCGATACGCCTCCGCCGCACCCGGATAATCCCCCTCCCGCGCCAGCACCAGTCCCAAATGCGCCGTCGCCACAGCATCGTGCGGATTCTCCGCGAGCGCCTGCCGCCACGCCGCCTCAGCTTCCTTCCACGACCCCTGCTGCTCCAGCGCCTTCGCCTGCTGCGCCACTGCAGATTCCCGGCTCCCGGCCGCCCGGGCACCGCTCGCCTGCGCGAAACTCACATCACCACCAACACACAGCAAGGCCGCCACCAACACAGCCGTCCATCCCGAACCCACGAACAACCTCAATTCCAATCCTCGAAAATCATTAGACCACTTCAGCCCCACAAGAAAAAAGACGCAGTGGAGGACTACTCCACTGCGTCAGGAGGCTCTACGCGAAATCTAGAACAGGAACTTCGCTCCGAACTGTAACTCGCGTGGGTCATAGGTGCTCGTGACCTCGCCGAAGTTGCCGTCGGTAAATCCTGTATCGACGCCATTCCACTCAGTGTGGTTGAAGCTGTTGAACGATTCAAATCGGATCTCAAGCCGCGCCCCTTCATTGGGTACCAGGGCGAACGACTTGAACAGACTCAGGTTGGTGTTCTGCAGACCAGGAATATAGACGGCATCCTTACCCGCATTACCCCAACCATTGTTCGTGCCCCCGGCCCAGGGTGCGACCGGTGCCGAGAACGCGCCGGTTTTGAACCATTCCTGACGAGTTTTGGCCCCTCCCGCTTTGCCCGTCAGGTTGGGACGATTGGATGTGCCACCTCCGAGGCCCAGCGTATCCGGACCATAGCTGACGGTCTGCGGGAACCCGCTCTCCGCCGAGGTAATACCGGAGATGACCCAGCCTCCCAGCACGCTGCGTTCCAGCATACTTCCGGAGTGCTGGAAGAACGGCATGTGGTAGATGTAGTTGGCGGTGAATATATTGCGCCGGTCATAGGTTCCCGATCCGCGATCGTACCTCGGGTTGAAAGGATCGGAGAGCGTGGTGCTCAGATCGTCGCTCTGAACATCGATCTCATGCGCCCAGGTATAGCCCAGGTGCAAAGTGAGACCGTGCTTGTTTTCGATGCCTACGGCCGTTTGCAGAGAGTTGTAGCTGAAGTTAGTAGAGTTGTCGTCTTCCTGAATGCTGGAAAATCCAGGGAAGATTCTGTACAGGTTGGCGTTTGCACCC
>Ga0302177_10002725_pt1 | contig 12390 bp, 10 predicted proteins | sample I_Palsa_E1_2_FD_198780 | JGI IMG/M metagenome (GOLD analysis project Ga0302177, IMG submission 198780) | Peat permafrost microbial communities from Stordalen Mire near Abisko, Sweden - I_Palsa_E1_2 | ecosystem: Environmental > Terrestrial > Soil > Palsa > Peat permafrost | place: Sweden... | reverse complement strand
GGCTCCGATTATGCGTCTGAAGCGAGATTATCGATATCACTTCGTGTTGAAATCGCCCAGCCGCGAAAAGCTCAACACCACGTTGCGCGCCATGCTGGCTTACGCAACCGCACAGAAAATTCCACGAACTCAGGTGATTGTGGATGTGGACGCACTTTGGCTGATGTGAGGACGGCAGTCGTTGGTCGTTAGTCTGGTCGTTCGCCATTTCCCTGTTGCTGCGGGCCTTTTGATTCGCCAACGACCAACGACTAACGACCAACGACCGTCATTGTCGCACTACCTTGCGCGGGCGAGATTTCCCCGAATCACCACCACCGACGCCGCCGGCAATTCGTACATCGTGTCCTTCGCCGCGCTCAGCCTGTTGTAAACGATTGGTCCATCCGGATCGGCCCAGCCCTTGCTCGTAGCCACGATCGTGCGCTCCCCACCATTCTCCGCGTGTGCCATGAAGCGAGTCTGCGCTGGATGCCATTGATACTGTGCGCTTCCGAAAGTTGAAACCTCCACCGGCCCGGCGAAGGCGCTCTCTTTATCCGCCGGTCCGTTAAACGCAATCCGAACCCAGTGCGCATTCTGCTGATCCCGATTCACAATCATCACCGCCCAATTTCCATCGGGACGCTTCACCGCATACGCCGTCACCAGCTCGTGCCCGGCGCCATCCTCGACGTCGCTCTTAGCGGTAAACACGTCATGCTCTCCGCCTCCGGGCTGCACCCACTCCAGGTTGATCAACTGCGCCACAAAAAATTGCGCCAGCGGCTGCTGAATCTGGTAGTTGGCATCCACGGTAAACATGCCAAATGTTCCCGGAGAGCTGTTGCACCCCGGCTCCATTTGCAGCGGCAAGTAATGGAAAAAGTAAACCCCTTTCCCTCCAGAGCTCAGGAACGATCCGATATAGTCCGCCAGCCAGATTCCTGCAAAAATATCCTGATAGGTTTCGCTGGCGCCTGACGAAAGATTCCCCTCCGTGATGAACATCGGCATATCCGCCGGAATTCCGTCCTCACGCCACACCTGCATGATGTGGCTCACCAGCTCGGGTTCGTCATAGAGCATGCCCCACGGCGTTCGGCATGGATCATACGGATAATGTTCGAACGAAAAAAACGCAAGGTCGTTCATCCGCCCGTGTTGCCGCAGATAATCGACGAAGCGCGCGGTCCACGAAACTTTTCCGCTCGCGTCCGGCCAGACTTCAATGTCTTTGTTCACGCCTTGAAATGACGGCCCACCCAGCTTCAGCGCCGGGTCCACGCGATGAATCGCCGTCGCCCACTGCAGGTACAGCGCCGCGTAATCTTCCGGCAGCATGTACTGTCCGTCGGCTTCCTCGCCCATCTCGACGTAAGAAATCGGATAGCCGCGCTTCGTCAAATACGCAATCTCCGCCGCCGCGTTGTCGGGCGTGTCGTACAGCATCGCGATCGGCACCATTGCCGGCAGCCCGCGCGTCACGCCGCTGGTAAAGAACAGATCGAATCCCATCTGCGCCTGCTTGGTCGATCCCAAATCCGCCGGCCGATGCCATGGATCGACCGACGAACAATAAGTCGTCGTCTGCTCCTGATCCGGCGTGTGCCGCAGAATGTCGTGAAACGCGCCGTCCTCCGTGCTGGTCCCGAGGTACAGTTCGCGAATCGAATAGCCCGCACAATTTCGCGGATCGGCAGAGCCGTCCGCGTCGCAGGTGTTCGACGATTCCGTCATCCATATCCGCACAAAGCGCACCGCCATGGGATTGCCGCTCAGACGAATTGTTTCCGTCTGGCCCTTGCCGTCTGTAACCGTCCCTCGTGGAAACGTCTGCCACACTCCGCGCGTCACCGCCTTGATGGGATCGTCGCCGGTCCAATACTGCACCGCATAGCGCCGGGCATAAGGTTCTCCCCACGCGATGCGAATGCTGTCGACTTGCTGCGCCTGCGCCAGGTCCATCACCACCCACTGCGGATGCAGCGCATCGCTCTCCCCTGTGAAGCGTTGCGTGAGATAGGGATTGCTTTTCCAGAAAGTGTTCGCATCGCCATCGGTCAGGCGCGAAAACCCCACGTTGTCGGTGCCGTCGTTGCGCGTGGTTCCGCGTCGCGGCAGCGCATAACCATACGAGTAGCGAATCGTTTCCGCCGGAGTGGCCGAGCCGGTGAAATATCCCTTGCCGCCGGCATCGCTCCATGTTCCCTGCGGATTCCAGTGCCACGCTTCGATGGCGAGTTCGGTGTTCTGCCGATAGGTGACCGGTTGCCACCCCGAAGCCAGCGTCTTCTCCAGCGTCGGCTGCACGAGATCTTTGTCGATCGCTTCCACCGCAATGCGGTCCACGCCCGCACCCAGAGTTTCCCTGGGTACGAAATGGTTGGTTGGATGAGAGATGTCAACCTCGATGGTCTGCGCCGCGGCGAAGCCGGCGAAAGAAAAGAATCCCAGCAGGAACGAGAAAACCGTTAGCTTTTTCACGGAAAGACCACCTCGATTCTCTAATTAAATCGATTGAATAAAGGAGTATACGAGAGAAAAGGTTGTACGGGTGGATTCGCTGGTGGAGGTTTCGGGAAGGGTTGTATCGCGAGGCAACAATCAATGCTCAGAAAGCAACAATCCCTAATTGCCCCGGAAGGCGCGCACAACTTCCCGCAGAGAGCTGTGCGCCGAGGGCGCCGGCGTCAGCGTAAGCGCCAGCATCAGCAGCGCAAACACGGCCAGCCACGTCCGCCTGCCTGCAACCCTCGGCCACTCGGCTACCTGCGGATGCCGCAAGCTGCTTGCTTGCAGAAGAATTGCCCACACCAGCCATCCCGTCCACAGGTAGTACGCCATGGGCAGGAGAATCAGAATCGTCAGGCGCGACACAAATTTGTGCGCCTGCGGCGCAAGCGAAAAAATAATGTGTCCGCCGTCGAGCTGCCCGCCCGGCAACAAGTTGAGCGACGTGGCCAGCATTCCCACCCAGGCGGCAAGCGCCGTCGGGTGCAGCAGCACGCGATCGAGGGGCAGGGCCGCCGGTCCACGCAGCAGCCCGAGTTGCGCCAGCAGACGATGCGCTAACTGGAAAATCAGCGGATAGCCGAGCTCATACTCCGCCGCACCCAGACCGGGGCGCATCGGCTTGGACCATCCGAGTGAAACCACGAGCACGGCCACCGCCACCACGAACCCCGCGATCGGCCCGGCGATGCCGATATCGAACAGCGCGGTGCGCGAGCGAATCCGCGAACGGATCAGAATCACCGCTCCCATCGTCCCGATCGGAGTCAGCATCGGTATGAAAAAAGGCAGCGTCGCATACACCCCGTAGCGGCGGCAATATAGGTAATGGCCCATTTCGTGGGCCAGGAAAAACAGCATCAAGGTGGCCATGAATGGCAAGCCGCCCAGCAGCCGCGCCGGATGGGAATATGCCCACGACGCGGGGAAGAATGGAATTACCTCGCCGGCGATCGGCTCATCGCTGAACGACAGCGCCGGCCGGTTGTTATCGAAGTTGTATTGCATGCGCGCGCCCATCACCAGCGTAGTGAAACAAGTCGCCAGCAACAGCAATACATGCAGCCAGTAGCGCGGTTTCGGCGGACGCGGCGCCCACTCCGGCACGGGCCGGTAGTATTCGAGAGTGGAAGATACTGTGGGAGGAGTAGGTTCCGACATGCAATTCGCGGCCCCGCGATTCCATCGAGGCCTTTCCTTTAGATGCTACTACGAGAAGGAGTACCTAGTACCGAGTACCTGGTACCGAGAAAAAGCAACGCACAAGCCAGAACCGACGACTGGGAAGAAAATCAGAAATTACATAAAGCTGGAGAAGCGCAGGCGGAGGCAGAACGAATCTTCTTTCGTTACTAGGTACTGGGTACTAGGTACTCGATACTGCCCTCAATCAATCGACTGCAATTCTTTCCCCGGCTTGAACCGCACCGCCTTGCCGGGAGGAATCGACACCTCCGCTCCGGTGCGCGGGTTACGTCCGATTCCGGTCTTGCGCGGGCGCACATTAAACACGCCGAATCCCCGCAGTTCGATGCGATTGCCGTGGGCCAGCGCTTTCTTCATGCTCTCAAAGACGGTTTCCACCGCCAACTCGGCCTTGGTCTTGGTAATACCGGTTCTGGCCACCACTTCGTTGATAATGTCGAGCTTAATCACGAACGGCTCCCGGGTGCGGTGTCTGGATTATCCTTCAAGTGATTGATGCTATGGGAGATAACGGAGATTGTCAACGGGAGCATCAGTCTCGTAAACGGGCCGGCGCCAGGATGAACGAATTTAGCAATTTGGTAATTTTGTAATTGGGTAATTTTTCAGACGGCAGAGCCAGGTTCTCAAATTACCAAATTACAAAATTACCCAATTACTAAATCGCCCTACCGCCCGTTCTCATCTTCCTTGAACATGTACTTAATCGCGGGCTTGTAAATCATCAGGTTCGGCCGTCCGTCTTCCCGGATCATCTTGATGCAGGTTTTGTCGTACCATTCGATGATGCCGTGCACTTCCTCGCCGTCGCGCAGCACGATCACCATCGGCGTCCGCGACTGCATCTGCTTTTGATAATAAAAATTCTCCGCGTTGGTCTGCTCCGGCGGCGCCGTTTTTCGCCCGCCCCCCGCCGCATGATCCCCCCGGGTATGATCGCCCCGGGCATGATCGGCGCGGGCATGATCGCTGCGAGAATGCTCGCTGCGGTCGCCTCGTTCGACCCGGCGCTCCCCGCCGCGCTCCGGGCGGTCGTGCCGCTCCCGCATCTCCATGTGGTTGGCGTTATGATTGCCGTGGTTGTGCTCCACACGCGGCAACGCCGGACGAATCAGCTTGCGGTTGGCAAAATTCTCCTCGTCGCCTGCTGGCCGGGCGGGAGTCGAATCCATCGTTTCCTTCATAGTGGCGCTTACTCCTGCACACGCATTCGCGCAAACCTCAACAATCAGTTCCCGGGAAATGTTTAGTTACGAAGGCGTGAAATTTTACCTACCGTACCACAGGAATCTCCCCGTGACAATGACGCTGTTGTGCAGGTGCCGCACCACTTACGGGCACTATGCCAAGTCTTGCACACCTGGGTATTTTCGGCCTAACTCGTGTTCGTCAGGTCAGCGCCTTTTCGTTCCCGGCCGCTCCAGGTCACCAGCGCCACCAGCGAAGCGATAATCAGCACGGTCAGGGCCAGCACCGGAGCGAATCTTCCGCTGTAACGCTCCTCGGCCAGTTTGGCCTGCAGCACCGAGTTGCGCGAGGAGAGCAGGTTCCCCAGCTGATAGGCGAAACCTGGAAACGTTCCCCGCACCGCCGGCGGCGAGAGCTCGTTCAAGTGCGCCGGCACCACGCCCCACGCGCCCTGCACCATGAATTGCATCACAAAGCCGCCCAGCGCCAGCATGAGCACGCTGTGCGAATATGCCCACAGCGGAATGACTGGAATCGCCAGCAGCGACGCGGTCACAATCGCGCGCCGCCGCCCTACTTTCTCCGACCACGTCCCGAAGAAAATCCCTCCCAGCAGCGCCCCGATGTTGGCAATGATGGCGATGAACCCCACCGTTTGCGGCGTGAACTGGTGGTTCTTCTGCAGGAACGTCGGATACAGATCCTGCGTTCCGTGGCTGAATGAATTAAAGGCAAACATCAGCAGCGCCAGGAAAAGAAAAGTGCCCAGATACGTCAGAACGTCTTTGCCCAGGTGGCTCTCCGCTTTTCTCGATATTTTGCCCTGCAGCCACGCCGGGGACTCATCCACTTTCGTGCGAATGTAAATCACCAGAAACGCCGGCAGTGCTCCGATCACGAACATCCCGCGCCAGCCCACGTAGTGGAACAGGGTCCCATAAACCAGCGCGGCCAGCAGATAGCCCACCACGTAGCCTTCCTGCAACAGTCCGGAGAAAAATCCGCGGCCCTCCGCCGGAAGCGTCTCGAACGCCAGCGCCGCGCCCACGCCCCATTCCCCTCCCATGGCGATTCCGAACAGCGCGCGGCTAATCAGAAACACCTTCAGCGAAGGTGCGAATGCCGACGCCAGTTCGAATACCGAGTACGCGATAATATCCACCATCAGCGTGGGGCGCCGTCCAAACTTATCCGCCATCAACCCGAACAGAAACGCGCCCACCGGCCGAAAAGCCAGCGTGAGGAAGATCGCTTCCGTAACCACGGAGACTTTCGTCTGAAATTGTGTCGCTATAGCGCTGAGACAGAAAACCAGAATGAAGAAGTCAAATGCGTCCAGCGACCAGCCTAAAAAACATGCCGTGAAAGTGTTTCGCTGTACCGGCGTAAGCCTGCGAAAGTGGCCGACAAATTCCATAGGGGTTTCCTCCGCGTAATTCCGTACGCACTGGAAAGTCCTGCGAATGCTAGCATATGGGGTTCAATCGGCAATCAAAAATCGGCAACCCCCCACTCCATGCCCGAACTCGACCTTCCCCAACGCCAGGCGCCCGATTCGCTCATGCTCACCGGCTTCTGGTATCGCGCCCTGCCTGCGGATCGCATCCATCGCCATCGACTCCACCAGGCCACGCTGCTTGAGATCCCGCTCGTCCTCGGCCGCGACCGCGCGGGCCGTCCCTTCGCTCTGCGCGACGCCTGTCCCCACCGCGGCATGCCGCTGCACTGCGGCCAGTTCACCGGCGAAAATGTCGAGTGCTCCTACCACGGCTGGACCTTCGACGCCCACACCGGCCAGTGCCAGCTCATTCCCTCGCTCACCGCCGATCAGAACCTGAAAGTGGACCGCATCTACGCCGGCAGCTATCCCTGCGAAGAGCAAGATGGTTTTGTCTGGGTTTACATGCCCGACCCAGGCCCGCCGGGCGCGGGCTTCAGCGCCAGAGAAGAAGCTCCCGAGCCCGCCCCGGTGATCGAGAAGTTTGGAGAAAAGTTCGGGGTGTCGGGAAAAGACAAATACAAGCTCGCCTACCTCACCGCCGACATGCCCGTCAGCATCGACCACGGCATCATCGGCCTCATGGACCCGGCTCACGGACCCTTCGTCCATCAGGCCTGGTGGTGGCGCAGCCGCCACAGCATTCACGAGAAACAAAAAAACTTTGAGCCGATTCCCAACGGCTTCCGCATGAGCGCGCACACGCCCAGCTCGAACTCCGCGCCCTACAAGCTGTTGCGCCTCTACGCCGCCGCCGATTCCATCACCACCACCATCGATTTTGTTTTGCCCAACCTGCGCCGCGAAACCATTCGCGTGGGGAAGTACTGGTTCTCGTCGCTCACCACCGTCACGCCCATCACGCGCAATCAATGCCGCATCGATGTCGTCGCCGCCTGGAATCTCTTCCGCTGGCTGCCCTTCGGCCCGAATCTGCTGAAGTTCGTCTTCGCCAAATTCGTCGAGCAGGACCGTCGCACCATGGAACTGCAAGCCGAAGGCCTGCAACACAATCCTCATCTGATGCTGATCGACGACGCCGACCGTCCCGCAAAATGGTATTTCCAATTGAAGGCCGCCCATCTCGACGCCAAACGCACCGGCGCAGAGATGAAGCATCCCATGTCAGGCCCGGTCACATTGAAATGGCGAAGTTAGTCCGTGTGGGTCGGACTTAGATCGTGCGGGTCGGACACTCTTGTCCGACGCTTTTGAAGTTGCCCTTGCTCTTGCTTCTGAAGTTGCTCGTGGATGTTTCCGTAGCGTCCGGCGTCCCCACGGATAAGGTCAAGATCAAGAGCGGCGGACAAGAGTGCCCGCCCCACACGGACTAATTCAGCAGCGACTCCACCACCGCGTAAGTCCCATCCAGCGCCGCATCCAGCGCCCCGGCGTCTTTCCCTCCGGCCTCCGCCAGATCGGGACGCCCTCCGCCCTTGCCCCCAACTTTCTGCGCCACCGGACCGATCACTTTTCCCGCCTGCACCCGCCCGGTCAAATCTTTGGTGACGCCCACGATCAGCGACACGCTCCCATTCGACGCCGAGCCCAGCACCACCACGCCCGAGCCAATCTTCTCGCGCAGTTGATCGACCAGCGTTCGCATCTGCCCGCGCTCCAGATTATCCACGCGATGCGTCAGAACCTTCACGCCCTTCACGTCTTTGACCTTGTCGCCGATATTCGCCGTGCTCGATGACGCCGATTTCATCCGCGCCGAATCCAGTTCGCGCGTCAGCCGCTTGATCTCGGAATCCTTCTTCTCGAACTCCGCTTTGAGAGCTTCGGCAGGCGATGCCGGCATCTCCTCGGACGAGGGTGCCCCATCTTTGCCCCTCTTTTGGGCAAAGGTGGGCGAAACGAAAGCCGACACAACGCCTTCCAACTCGTGATCCTTCCGGAAATGTCGCAGCGATCCCTCCCCTGTCACCGCCTCCACCCTCCTCACCCCCGACGACACGCTACCTTCCTTCAGAATCTTGATCAACCCAATCTCGCCCGTCGCCCCCGTGTGCGTGCCGCCGCAAAGCTCCGTCGAGAAGTCGCCAATCCGCACCACGCGCACCTTATCGCCATACTTTTCGCCAAACAAAGCCATTGCATGATACTGACTGATCGCCTCGTCGATAGGCACATCAGTGATGGTCTCAACGATCTGGTTGCGCAGCACTTCCTTGTTGATGATGTCTTCAATATCCTGCAACTCTTCGTCTTCGACCGCGGTGAAGTGCGAAAAATCAAACCGCAAATGATCCGGCGCCACCAGCGACCCCGCCTGCTTCACATGCTTCCCCAAAACTTCCCGCAGCCCGGCATGAAGCAAATGCGTAGCCGTGTGATTGCGCATAGTCGACTGACGAACGTCAGCATTGACAACGGCATCGACTCGATCACCCACGCGGAGGGCGCCCCACCCTTCCGCGTTCTTTGCGGAGGGTGGGGGTTTTATGACGACCTGATGTGCCCGCACACCCTGAATCGGCGAATAACATCCCGTTACGTCGGCAACGACAGTATTGTGATCGTCCGAGTAAAACCATCCCTTGTCGCCAACCTGCCCGCCGGATTCTGCATAGAACGGCGTGTGATCAAGAATGACCTCGCCCGATTCGCCAGCCTTGAGTTCCTGCGCGCCCTGCCCGTCGTGAATGATGGCCAGCACTTCACAGCCGTCAGAGCGAGTCTGCCGATAACCTTCAAAAAACGATTTCGGAAGCTGCTGGTAGGCGGGGTTGGCTGTTTGCTTCGCGGCCCCTTTCCAGGAGGCGCGAGCAAGGCTGCGTTGCTCGGCCATCGCGCGCTCGAAGCCAGCTAGATCGAATTCGATCCCCTGATCTCGAGCCGCATCCTGTATGAAATCCAGGGGCATGCCAAACGTGTCGTACAACCTGAACGCTTTCTCCCCCGGATACGTGGGTACCTGCGCGAGCCGGATCGTCCTGAGACTATCGCGCGTTACTTCATGGCCAAAATAGTAGCTATAGGTAATTAGGCGGTTCTCTAGTTCCCCCTCGGGTGGCTTCTCTCTCTGATCTTGCGGCAGGTGCTTGTAGACTAGGGTGGTGAGCCGAAGCTCTTCTTCGAGTTTTCTAAGACCTACGTCTAAGGTGTGCGCAAACCGCGTTTCTTCGGAGAGCACTGCCTTTGCCACGCGGTCCGCCGTTTCTTCCAGTTCCGGATACGCATCCCGCATCAAATCCCGTACCGCGAATACCATTTCATGCAGAAACGGCTTCATCTGACCAAGCAACCGACCATGCGTAATCGCCCGCCGAATAATCTTCCGCAGCACATACCCGCGCCCCTCATTCGACGGCAACACTCCATCCGAAATCAGAAAGGTTGCTGCTCGCGAGTGGTCGGCAATCACTCGGAGGGAAGCAGCCGATTTGTCGTTGGGAGAACCCGCCGAGCCTTGCTCGGCTGCACGGCCGGGGGCGGCCGTGCCCACATGGCCGGTGCCCTCATCCACTCGTGTGGGGACAGCCGCCCCCGGCTGTCCGGCGGAGCGTAGCTCCGCGGTCTTGCCACCAGCGCCTAAAGTCAGTTCCGCTGTACGCCTAATCAACGGCGTGAACAAATCCGTCTCATAATTCGAAATCACTCCCTGCAGAACCGCCGCAACCCGCTCCAGTCCCATCCCCGTATCAATCGACGGCTTGGGCAGCGGATTCAGCTTCCCGCTCGCGTCGCGGTCAAACTGCATGAACACCAAATTCCAAATCTCGACATACCGCCCGCAATCGCAGGGAAAGTGGCAATTGACATGTCCCTGCTCGGAGGCCGCCGGACCCATGTCGTAGTGAATCTCGCTGCACGGGCCGCACGGGCCGGTATCGCCCATCTGCCAGAAATTGTCCTTCAGGCCCATCTCGAAGATTCGATCTTTCGGCACGCCCCGCAATGCCCACAAATCATAGGCCTCGGTATCGCGAGGAATAAGGTCGTGCTCCTCACCCGTCCCCGAACCCGACCCCTGAAAGATCGTCACATACAGCCTCTCTTTATCGATCCCAAACCACTCCTTCGAAGTAATCAACTCCCAGGCGTAAGCAATCGCGTCTTTCTTAAAGTAATCTCCAAACGAAAAATTCCCGAGCATCTCAAAAAACGTGTGATGCCGGTTGGTGAACCCCACATTCTCCAGATCATTGTGCTTGCCTCCGGCGCGCACGCACTTTTGCGACGTGGTGGCGCGGGAGTACTCGCGCTTCTCCAGTCCCAGAAAAACGTCCTTAAACTGGTTCATGCCCGCGTTGGTGAACAGCAGCGTGGGATCGTTCGCCGGCACCAGCGACGACGAATGCACCTCCCTGTGCCCCTTCTGCACAAAGAAGTCCAGAAACTTCCGGCGAATTTCAGATCCTGTCGGCATGATGTGGATAAACTTCGATTTTAGCACTGCGAAAACGGACCAAAGTAAACACACAGGGCACGCAAGAACACCAAGGAAACCGTGCCTCCGATCCCCTGTGCTCCTCCGTGCCCTCTGTGTTGGATGGGTTCTTGCCGCTACTTCACCGCGTCTTCCGTTTTCTCTCCCGCTTTTTTCATCGCGTGCCCGGTGTCCTCGGTTCCCTTCTTCACGGCGGTGCCAGTCTTCTTGGCGGCTGTCTCGGTGCCTTTTGCCGTGTCTTTGGCCGCCACTTTGGTAGCGTGGCCAGTCGCGTCTGCGGCTTTCTCGGTGCCTTTCGCGGTGTCTTTGGCCGCTACTTTGGTTCCGTGGCCAGTCGCGTCGGCGGCCTTCTCGGTGCCTTTCGCGGTATCTTTGGCCGCTACTTTGGTTCCGTGGCCAGTATCCTCGGCGCCTTTCTTTACGTCCGTAGCCGCGTCTTGCGCCAGCGCGAGCGGCACCGCGCTGAACAACGCCGCCGCGAGAACTGCTTTCCAGCTGAATTTCATAAAGCTCTCCTTGAGAAACGGTATTGGGACCGGTCTTGGAGTATGCAACATCGGGAACGCGATTGCCAAGCCCCTGATTTATCGGTAGTGGGCTCAATTTGAATTCTTCACCATTGAGCCCCCTCCGGAGTCATCCCGAAGTCCCGCGTTTTCACCAGCGGGACGAGGGATCTCGCGTGCACGCACAAGCGTCCGAATTATACCGAGCCACCACCGATTTATCTGATGCCGTAAAACGTGCCAGAGGCTGTCTCGTCCTATGTCTCGATGGCGGTCGCCCTACGCGCTTTCGCTCTCTAGCTCGCTCAAGATTTCGTCATCCACATTCCATTTCTTCAAAATGGTGAAGATGGTCTTGCCGCCGAATCCGGCCCGCACCAGCTGACGGAAGATGCGCGCCGCCTGCTTCTGATCCTTCGGTTTTTCCATGCGCTTCTTTCGCAGGAATTCGCGGGCTTGTTTTTCTTCGCTCACGCCGTCGAATGCCGTGTCCACGGCCTTATCGATTACTTCTCCGTGCACACCCTTCGCCTTCAGGTCGGTAACCACGCGCCTGCGGCCAAACTTCTGATTGTCCCGCCGCAGCGACGAAAAGTATGCGGCATACTGCGAATCGTTCAGATAGCCTCGGTCCTTGAGCCGTCGAATGATCAACTCGATCAGCGTCTGCCCGTACTCCGACTCCGCGTCTTCCACCCGCGCCCGCAGCAGCCGCTTCAACTCCGCTACCGTCCGCATGCGCCGCGCCAGCGCTCCCACGGCATATTCGTACAGCTCATCTTCGGAATAAGATTTTTTCTTAGGGCGCGGGAAGGCCATCCGCTAACGATAGCGCAAATTGATTTCGCGTAGGAGCAAGAATGTTTCGAGCGGGAAAAAATCGGAAAAGCGGCGTCCGGCCTCCGGCGTCCGGAAAACCTGGCAGTCGGCGTCCGGCCTCCGGGAGCCGGATGCCGGAAGCCGAACTTTATCTTCCGCCAAACCCCGCCGACTGCATCGACTGCCGCGAAATATCTGCGGTCGAGGCAATACCCTGCATGCGCAACTTGAAGTCGTCGGCGTTGGAGGCGTTCTCCAGCGCGGTGTCGTAATTCACCAGCCCC
>Ga0302177_10002719_pt1 | contig 12399 bp, 10 predicted proteins | sample I_Palsa_E1_2_FD_198780 | JGI IMG/M metagenome (GOLD analysis project Ga0302177, IMG submission 198780) | Peat permafrost microbial communities from Stordalen Mire near Abisko, Sweden - I_Palsa_E1_2 | ecosystem: Environmental > Terrestrial > Soil > Palsa > Peat permafrost | place: Sweden... | reverse complement strand
CGGTTGTCGGACCCGTTGATCCGACAACAACTGGCTCGTCTCTACGTCCTCAGCGAGACGGGGCTCTGGAATGCTCAGAGGGGCAGGGCAGAGGCGAAGCGCGGCGGCGGACAGGCGGTGGCGAGCACCGGCAAGCTGAGCCAGACCCGGATCGTCAAACTCGCAGCCGGGCTCGCCACCGAGATCGCGGGCCCGCACGGGCTCCTCTGGGGTCCAGATGCGATCGAGGGTGGCACCGTGAGCAAGGCGATGGTGTTCTCCGCTGCCTCTTCGATCTACGGCGGCACCGACGAGATTCAGCACAACATCATTGCGGAACGGACGCTCGGTCTGCCGCGCGAGGCAGCGCCCGATCGCACGCGGCCCTTCGGCGACGTGCTCCGGGACCATGCGCCGGTCGACGGTTCCAAGACTCCTGCCTCGCACTGAGCGGATCGCAGCGGCTGACGATTCGCACTGTGAGACCGTGACGACCGACGCCGAATCCAGACCGCGACCCGGCGCTCTTCCACAACGTGCCGGAAGCATGACACTGGCCGGTCTGGTGGCGCATCGGGCGAGCTTGACGCCCGACGCGTTGCTGGTCGTCGACGATCGGGACCGGTGCCTGACGGCGTCGGAGTTCCAGCAGGAGGCCGCCCGGGTCGCAGCGCGTCTCACGGAGCTCGCCGTCCTCCCCGGCCAGCTCGTGTCCTGGATCATGCCGACTGGTATCGATGCCCTACTCGTGATGGTGGGGCTTTCGGTGGTCGGAGCCGTGCAGAACCCGATTATCCCGATGTACGGTCCGCGCGAGGTCGGTCACATCTTCCGCGAGGCCGGCGTCGATGTCGTGGTGTCGGTCAAGTCCCACCGGTCGACGGACTACGAGCGGATGATCAATGAGCTCGGGGCTGCTGGCTCACAACGCCTCGGGTGGTCGCTGTCGAGCAGGTGTTGGGCCGACAGCGAGCATCGGCGGAGGAGGGCGAGAGAGGAACGTGCTCCCACGTCGCTGCCACGGGCGCCGGGTGGGTCTTCTACACCTCGGGATCGACGGGATTGCCGAAGGGGGTGCTCCATTCCGACGCCACCCTCTTCGCCGTTGCGGCTGCGATGGCCGATCGCCTCAAGATGACCTCGTCGGACCGGAGCGGCATCGCCTTCCCGATCGCCCATATCGGCGGTCCCATCAATCTGATGGCTGCCCCCATCTCCGGCTCGGCCCTGATCCTTCTCGAGAAGTTCGAACCGGCGGAGGCGTGCGACGTTCTCGCTCGTCACGGGGTCACGATGGCGGGTTCCGGAACCGCATTTCATCTGGGATATCTCGGTGTCCAAGCGGAGCGCCCGGATGCCCCCGTGTTTCCACTGCTTCGGTGCTGCCCGGGCGGCGGCGCTCCCAAGCCCGCGGGGCTCCACGAGAGGGTGGAGAGAGCGTTGGGCGGGGCCGGGATCGTGTCGGGCTGGGGCCTGACGGAAGCGCCGGTGCTGACGATGGCCTCTCCGGACGATCCCGACCTCGAGCTGTCCGAGACGGAAGGTCAGGCGTTGAAGGGGGTGCGGCTCAAGGTCTTCGCGGCAGACGGGTCTCCGGCGGCGCCGGGCCAACCCGGCGAACTTCGGGCCAAGGCGGCTCAGATGATGCTCGGGTACGTGGACGCCGAGTTGGACCACGAGGCCTTCGACGCCGACGGCTACCTGAGAACAGGCGATCTCGGAACGGTTGATGCCAGTGGGTACGTCCGGATTACCGGCAGGTTGAAGGACGTCGTCATCCGGAACGGCGAGAACGTGAGTACGGCCGAGGTGGAGATCCTCCTTCGGGCGATGGAGGCGATCGCTGACGCGGCCGTCATCGGCCTTCCTGACGATCGCACCGGTGAGAGGGTCTGCGCGGTCATCGAAAGGACGCCAGGCTCGGGTCCCCTCGATGTCAGCGCGGTCGGCACGTGGCTGGCTGCACGCGGATTGCGGCGCATCGCCTGGCCCGAGCAGGTGGAATGCGTGGCGTTGTTGCCGCGCACACCGGCAGGAAAGATCGACAAAACTGAACTGCTCAATATGTTCTCGTCCTGAGAGGACGCTGGTCCCACTGTTGGGCTCTCGTGGCCTGGTCTACGAACGCGCCGACACTGCCGCCGCAGCCTCGAGGTAGGGCCAGGCAATGTCGCGCGGAATCCCGCCGACCAGTGGCTGGAGCCCGAGCGCATTGCCGCTCTGTATGAGGTCACGGGCTTCGGCAGGAGTGATGATCTGATAGGCACCCTTCTCGGCGGCCAACGCGGCGACGCTCGCCGCCCGTGAGATCGACACCGTGCCCTCACGGTGGGCGTTCCATGCCGAGTAGCTGAGAGCGTCGAGGAGCATGTATTCGCCGATCTCGGCCCAGGCGCGCTCGGGGTCGTCAGCGACGAAGACTGTGTTCGGCACGCCAGCCGGCGCGAAGAAACAACCAGGTGCGGCGTCCCCGCCTGTGGCGCGGTAGGCCTCCTCCAGCGTGGTGTCGTGCGACTCGGCCATGAACATCAGGCCGAGCCGTCCCGCCCGTCGGGCTGCCACTTCCGTGCCACCGCCGTAGGCGAGCATCGGGCCGCCGGGGCTGAAGGGCGGTGGCGTGATGTGGACCGTGCGCCCATCGACCTCCACCTGCTCGCCGGACCAGAGGCGCTGCAGCAGGCCGATGCGCTCCTCGACGAGGCGGCCCCGACCACGGCGGTCGACCCCGAACATGTCGAACTCCTCGTCCCGGTAGCCGATACCGACGACATAGGAGACACGGCCGCGGCTGATCAGGTCAACGACCGCGAGATCCTCGGCGAGCTTCACCGGCTCGTACAACGCGAGGAGGAGGGCAGCGACCGTGATGGGCAGTGTGGTCGTCCTCGCCGCGATGGCGGAGGCCAACGGAACGGGCGAAGGGAGGTAGCCGTCGTCCGAGGCGTGATGCTGGCTAAGGATCGCCGCCAGCGCACCGTGGCTCTCGGCCCAGGCGCACATGTCGATGGTTGCCGCGTAGAGATCGGCCCGGGCCGCCGCGTCCGCTGTCGCGGACCGCTGGGAGAAGCGCATGGTGAACACCCTGGATGCGTAGCACGGGCTTACGGACGCCTCAAACGCGAAGCCCTCGACGGCCACCAGGTCAATCCGGGTCGGTCTCTACGAGGCGAAGGTGCGGATGAGATCCGCCAGCACGAGAGGCCGGTCGCTCTGTACCGCATGGCCGGCGCCCTCCACGACGACGACGTCGAGGAACGACAGCCGCCGCAGCATCTCCGCGATGTCCTCGTCCCGGACGAACGGTGAGAGCCCACCGCGTACCAAGAGCGTCGGGACGGTGATCGCGCTCACGTCGTCCCACAACGACGTGAAGTCGATCCACTCGGCTGTGGTCGCTGCCGCCTCGTCGGGCGCCCGGCCCAGCAGGTCGTAGCGCCACACCCAGCGGCCGTCCTCGAGCCGCCGCGCGTTGTGGCGTACTCCGCGACGGACGCCAGAGGCCGCTCGATGCGGGCTCAGTGCCACCGTCGCGTCTGCCATCTGCTCGAAGCTGTCGTAGACCGGCGGCTCGGCGATGAGGGAGACGGTGCCGCGTTCCGCAGTGGAGAGCTGGCGGGTCGGGTCGTTGATCTGCGGCGTCACGTCGACCAGCACGGCGCGTCGGCAGAGGTCCGGTCGGGTTGCGGCCAGGCGAATCGTCGTGGCCCCGCCGAGCGACATGCCGATGACGCACTGGGCCGCGGGCGTTACCGACGCCAACAGGGTTGCGACATCCTGAGCGTTCTGCCAAGGCCCGTAGTCACGGTCGCGCCGTCGGTCTGAATGCCCGTGACCGGCGAGGTCGATCGCGACCGCCGGTCTCCCGAGAGCGAGCAGCACGGTGTCCCATGTGTGGGCGTTCTGCGCGCCGCCGTGCAGAAAGACGAGCTCGGGTTCGCCGTTGCCCCAGCGCAGGTAGGAAAGCGTCTGGCCCAACGGCAACGTGAACGTGTGGCGGGACACCACCGGTGGCGTGTCGAAGAAGATGTCCCATTCGGCCGCGTTCTCGTGGAGCAACCCGAACTCGTCGTAGTCGTCCGAGTCGATCGTGTCTTCCAGCGATGTCACCACGGCTGGCGGCCGTTCCGGCTCAGATCCGTTCGATGATGACGGCCGGCGCCATGCCCCCGCCGGCACACATGGTGATGAGGGCCCCCTGCTTGTCCTGACGCTCGAGCTCATCGAGGGCGGTGCCGACCAGGAGGGATCCGGTGGCGCCGATGGGATGACCCAGCGCGATGGCGCCGCCGTTGACGTTGATCTTCTCGCGGTCGATGTCGAGGTCGCGGATGAACTTCTCGGGCACGACGGCGAAGGCCTCGTTGACCTCGAACAGGTCGATGTCGGCCAGGGACATGCCAGCCTTGGCGAGCACCTTCTTGGTGGCGGGAACCGGGGCGTTCAGCATGAGCGTGGGATCGTCGCCCATGTTGGCGGTGGCGACGATGCGGGCCCGGGGCTTGAGGCCGTGTGCCTGGGCGTATTCGGGCGTCGTCATCAGGATGGCCGCCGCCCCGTCGACCACGCCCGACGAATTCCCGGCGTGGTGGACGTGGGTGATCTCGAGGCCCGGGAATTTCTGCAGGACCAGGGAGCGGTAGGTCGTCCCGTCCTCGTCGAGGGGAAAGTCCGCCAGCGCCTCGAACGACGAGGGCAGCGACGCCAGGGAATCGGCGGTGGTCCCTGGACGCGGGAACTCCTCGCGATCGAGGGCGACCGAGCCGTCGAGGTGGTGCACCGTAACCAGCGAGCGGTCGAAGCGGCCCTCCTTGATGGCGATCTCGGCGCGGCGTTGCGACTCTGCGGCCAGCTCGTCGACGGCGCGGCGGTCGATCTTCTCGAGTGTCGCGATGGCGTCGGCGGCGACGCCCTGGTTGGTCTGCGGGTGGATGGCGCGCAGGTGGGCGTTGCCGCTGTCGAGGAAGGGCGAGCGCGACTTGGACACGTTGCCGGCGTAGGACGACATCATCTCGGTGCCGCCGGCGATGACGACGTCCTCCATGCCCGACATGACCGACGCAGCGGCGAAGTTGACCGACGAGATGCCCGATCCGCAGAAGCGGTCGAGGGTGACGCCGCTGGCGGTGGTGGCGTAGCCGGCATCGAGTGCGGCCATGCGGCCGAGATCGCCCCCCTGGGTGCCGACCTGCATGGAGGTGCCCCAGACGATGTCGTCCACGTCGCCGGTGTCGAGCCCGGTCCGCTCGGCCAGTGCCCGCAAGACGGTGGCGCCGAGGACCTGCGGGTGCAACTCGGCCAGTGCCCCCTTGCCCACCTTGCCGATGCCCCGCGGAGTCCGGCAGGCGTCGATGATCCAAGCTTCAGTCACGTCGTATCCTCATTCCTCGCCGCTCCGTGCGGTGTCGTTCGTTGGCCGAGAAGGCCGTGTAGAAAGAGTATCCCTAATTAGGCGCAGGATCGATCCGGTTCCCTGCACCCCGACAAGGAGGATCACCTGTGGCCAGCACACGAGAGCCAGCCGCGTTTCGCGAGATGCCAGGCGTGGCGCCGGACATCATGCGGGACTACGACCTGGCGACACTCGGCTACGAGGAGATCGAGTACAACGTCGAGGGGACGGCAAGCTCGTACGAGTTGCCGGGCGAGCGGGGCGCCGACGGCCGCTGGGACGTGAGCCCCGGGGCCGAGTCACCCTTCCGGACCCGCTTCGTGGCGCGCTGGCCCAAGGATCCGCTCCGGTTCAGCGGGACGGTCGTGGTCGAGTGGCACAACGTCTCGGCCGGCATCGACGCCGCTCCCGACTGGGGTTTCTTCCATCGCGCCCTGACCGCCGCCGGTCACGCCTGGGTCGGCGTGTCGGCGCAGAAGGTCGGCATCGACGGGGGCGGCTTCGTCGAGGGCATCCACCTCAAGCTGTTGGCACCGGAGCGTTATGCGGAGCTCGAGCATCCCGGTGACGCCTGGTCGTTCGACATCTTCACGCAGGTCGGCGCGTTGTTGCAGCTGCCGGCGGACTCGAATCCGCTGGTGGGACTGGCGCCGACGCAGATCCTGGCCGCGGGCGAGTCCCAGTCCGCCGCCTGCCTGGTGACCTACATCAACGCCGTCGATCCGCAGGCACAGCTCTTCGACGGCTTCTTCGTGCACGGGCGACCGGCGTCGGGCGTGGCGATGGACGGCGTGTTCATCCCGGCGTCGCAACGCTCGGGCATGGAGGCCACCCGGGTGGCCATCTCCTCGCGGGGCGAACGCATCCGTGACGACGCCCGGGTGCCAGTGCTGGTGCTCCAGAGCGAGACGGACGTGATCCTGCTCGGGGGTGGACTGGCGGCGCAGCCCGACTCCGACCGCCTCCGGACGTGGGAGGTGGCAGGTGCGGCCCACGCCGACACGTACACCGTCAGCGCGGGTCGTCTCGACGACGGCACGTTGACCGCCGAGCGCATGGCGGAGCTGCTGCGCCCCACCCGCAACCTCATGATCGGGCAGACGGACACGCCCATCAACGCCGGCCCCCAGCAGCACTACGTGGCCCAGGCCGCCCTGGTGCACCTCGCTCGCTGGGCCGCGGGGGGCGAAGCTCCCCCGGCGGCGCCATCGCTCGAGCTCAACGGTGACCGGACGGGCTACGTCCTGGACGAGCACGGCATCGCCCGGGGTGGGATCCGCACCCCGTGGGTAGACGTGCCGACGGCGGTCATGGGCGGACTCGGGCAGACCGGCGAGACCTTCGCCATGCTGTTCGGCCGCACCGAGCCCTTCGACGAGGCGACCCTGTCCACGCTCTACCCCGGTGGGGAGGACGAGTATCTCGAGCGCTTCGCGGCGGCGTTGGACGCGACCATCGCGGCCGGGTTCCTGCTGGAGGAGGACCGCATCGAGATTCTGGCGGTGGCGGCCCACTCCTATCCCTTGCTGCTTGCCGACGGGTGACGTCGGTCTGCTCCGGGGCGGGGGACGGAATTCATCATGCTCTTTCCGACTTTTCGTGGTCAGCGGCGACTCGAGCAGAAGGGGAAATGTCCCGCTTGACCTGAGGTGTCGTTCGCGAACTGAGCCTGAGGGCCCGCTCTGCTAGGGTGCAAAAAAGAGGGTCCTCTTTTACCCTGGGGAGGGTGCATGGAGCAGGCAATGTTGCGCTGTGAGGACCTGCGCAAGAGCTACGGCGACCGCGAGGCCGTCAAAGGCGTGACCTTCGCCATTGCGGAGCGGGAGTGCTACGGCCTGCTCGGGCCCAACGGGGCCGGCAAGACCACGACGATTTCCATGTTGTGCGGTCTCATCCTCCCTGACCAGGGAGAAGTCACCGTCGACGGCTTCGCCGGCGGCACCCTCGAGGCCAAGGCCGTCGTGGGGTACGTCCCCCAGGACCTTGCGCTCTACCCCGACCTCTCGGCGGTCGAGAACCTGACCTTCTTCGGTCAGCTCTACGGGCTGGGCGGTAAGGAATTGCAAGGGCGCATCGGCGAAACGTTGGAGCTCGTCGGGCTGGCGGACCGGGGCAAGGACCGCATCGGGACCTATTCGGGCGGCATGAAGCGCCGGGCCAACATGGCGGCCGGGCTGCTGCACCGGCCGAAGCTGCTCGTGCTCGACGAGCCTACGGTCGGCGTCGACCCGCAGAGCCGAAACTCCATCCTCGAGACGGTGGGGCGGCTGGGCATCGCGGTCCTCTACACGACGCACTACATGGAAGAGGCCGCCCGGTTGTGTGACCGCATCGGCATCATCGACGACGGTCGGCTCATTGCCGAGGGGACGGCCGAGTCGTTGATCGGTACGCACGGCGGCAAGGACAAGGTGCACCTGTCCTGTGACGAGGCCTCGCTCGACGTCCTGTCCGCCGCCTGCCTGGAGCTCCACAACGTCCACAACGTCCACGAGCACGAGGGCAACCTGGAGCTGACCACCGACCACGGACCCGCCGTCCTTTCCGCGGTGGTCGCCGTGGCCACGAAGCACGGGGTCGATCTCACCGGTGTCGAGGTGCGCACGCCGAATCTGGAGGACGTCTTCCTGACCCTCACCGGGAAAGAGCTTCGCGATTGATCCGCGTCATCGCGTGGAACGAGCTCCACCGGCGGCTGCGCGATCGCTCCGTCCTCATCGGATGCCTGGCGGCGCCGCTCCTCATGGCGGCCGTCCTCGGGCTGTCGTTCGCCGGCGGGGCCAGCGCCACTCCGGTGCACATCGGGGTCTCGGGTGCGTCGCCCCAGATGCTCACGGCCGCGCTCGACGCCAGCCAACTTCCCAAGAACGTCACCGTCACCACGCTGCCCAGCCAGCAATCGGTCAAGAACGCGGTGGCCAGCGGCACGCTCGACGGCGGCGTGGCGGTGTTGCCGTCGCAGTTGCGCCTGCACACCCTGCTGATCCCCATCGTCGACCCGGGCGCGACCCACACTCCCGGCTTCGACGTGGTCACGAAGGGCACGTCGCCGCTGGGCGAGGAGTACGCCGAGTCCGTGGCGGCCGGGATCTCCAGCGTCATGTACGCCAGCCGTGTGCCCCACATGGAGGCGACGGAGGCAGCCGACCCGGCGACGGTGGCGGTCAACAGCGAGGAGGTGGGTCACGGCGGCAAGGTCAACCTGAACTTCTTCGCGCCCAACATCGCGGTCGTCTTCCTCTTCATCGGGAGCGGTCTCGGCATGCGCTCCTTGCTAATGGAGAGGTCGGCCGGCACGCTGGCCCGGATCACGGCGGCACCGGTGCGGCCTACCCAAATCGTCCTCGGCAAACTGCTGGCGATCTTCCTGACGGGCATGGCCACGATCTTCGTGATCTGGGCGGTGACGACCTACGGCTTCGGCGCCGACTGGGGCAACCTGCTCGGCGTCCTGTTGATGGCCATCGGTGCAACAGCGGCCATGTGCGGCATCGGGGTCTTCCTCACGTCGCTGGCCAAGACCGAGCAGCAGGCCTTCGGGATCACGTTGCTGGTGGGGCTCTTTCTGGCGCTGGTCGGGGGCAATCTGCTGCCGTCCGGCTCGCTCCCGGACGCCTTCCAGGTGATCGCGCTGGGCACACCCAACGGGTGGGCCCTGGTCGGGTTCGGCCGCCTCGACCAACTCGGTGAGCCGGCCAGCAGCATCATCGGTCCATTCGTGATCCTGCTCATCATCGCGGTGGTCGCCGGCGGACTGGCCATGACCCGCGTGCGGCGCATGGTGGAGCCGTGACGTGATCGCCGTCATCTGGGTGAACCTGCGCCGGGCCATGGGCGACCGCCGCCTGCTGATCATCGGCACGCTGGTGCCGGTCGTCATCATCCTCATCACGGGGCTGCTCGAGGGCAGTCCCAAGGAACCGATCGGCCTCTACCACCCGTCGGCGCGGCTGCTGCACCTGGCGCAGACGACGGACGGGATCAAGGTGCGGATCGAGAGCAGCAAGACCGACCTCACCGACGACATTTTGCGGGGGCGCGTCGTGGCGGGGATCGAGCAGCTGCCGGCGCCGGGCAACTCGGTGAAGGCGAACTTCCTGGTGGAGTCGTCCACCACGGACGCCGTGCAGGCTCGAACGGACGCGGTGGCGCTCATGGACCTGATGGCGGCCGAAGGCTCGAACACGAAATTCACCGACGCCACGCTGCGGGCGACGCCGGTCGAGGCGCCGTTGAGCCCGTTCTGGTACGTGGCGCCGGCCAACCTGGTGCTGTTCATGGGGATCGCCGTGCTGGTGCTCTCGGCCGGCATGGTCGAGACGCGACGGCTGGGGGTGCTGCAGCGGCTTTCTGCTGCTCCCGTGCGCAAGCGCGCCATCGTGTTCGGTCAGATGGCCAGCATGATGGTGACCGCAGTCACCATGGCGATCGGGCTGATCTTCGTGGGCTACGTCTTGTTCCGGGTGCACTGGGGCGATCCGTTGAGCGTGTTCCTGGTGATTTTGTTCTTGGGTATCAGCGTGGCCGCGCTGGCCGTGATCATCGGCACGTGGTCGCGCTCGCAGGAACAGGCCATCGCCACTGCCGTGATCGTCGCCATCATCGCCGGGATGTTGGGTGGGTGCGTCTACCAGTTGAGCGCAGTGAGTACGACCGTGAAAAACGTGGGGCATATCGTGCCGCAGGCGTGGGCCATGGACGCGTTCGTCAAGCTCATTTCCGACCACGCTTCGTTTGGCCAGACGTTGCCGGAGATCGGCGCCTTGGCTGTTTTTGCGGTGGTCCTGAGTGTGCTGGCGGTCTGGTACTACTCGCGCAAGGTGTTCTCGACGACGTAGTCGGTCTGCGGTCTGCGGTCGCCGTCAGCGCAGGTAGCTGCCGAGCGCCTCGAGGTGGCGGCGCAGGCGACGACAGGCCAGCTCCACGTCCCCGTCGGCGATGGCGTCGGCGATGGCGCCGTGGGCCTTGGACACTTCGAGTGCGGCGGCGGCCCGTTTCTCGTCCGAGACCTGCTCGACCTGGTGCAGGCGCATGAGGCGGATGAGGACGAGCGACACCAATTCGAGGGCACGGTTGCCGGCCAGCCCGGCGAGGACGGCGTGCAGGTCGTGGCCCCCGTCGGCGAACTCGGCCATGGTCAGCCTGTCCTCGTTCTCGAGCGCAACGTTGAGCTCGGACTCGGCGCCGAGGTCGTCGTGGGCCTGTTCGACCGCCAGCTCCACCTGCGCCAGCTCGACCCGGATCCGCAGTTCCACCAGGTCGGCCACGGAGATGTCGCGACGGGCCAGGTAGACGGCGACTACGTCGCTCACCCCGCGCACGCTGGGTGCGCTCACGAACAGCCCGCCGCCCGGGCCGCGACGCATGGTGGCGATCTGGTGATGCTCCAGCAGGCGGAGCGCCTCGCGAAAGACGGCTCGGCTCGCGCCGTAGCGCTCGATCAGCGCTGCCTGTGACCCGAGCAGCGTCCCGGGCGGCAGGTCGTCCGCCACCACATCTTGCAGAATGGCCCGCGCCACATCCTCGGCCCGCTTGTTGCTGACGCCGCCGCTGAGAGCCACGCTGCGGGACAGGAATTGGCGGGACAGGTTGCGGTTCTGCAGGAAGGCGGCCTCGGCCGCGAGGTGACGCCGCATGCGGCGGGCGGCGGTGTCGCGCTCGTTGTCGAGCACCGCCTGAATGATGCGGGTGTGCGCGTCCCGTGACGCCGACAGCGTGCCCTCGCCGAGCGTGCCGGCGCCGCCCCGGAAGTAGAGAAAGGCGACCCGGTTGAGAATGTCGACGAAGAGCTCAAGCGCCGGGTTGCGGGTGAGGGCGGCCAGGCGGGCGTGCAGGGCGCGGTGGTCGCGCACCTCTGCCTCATTGAGCGCACGCAGCTCGACGCGGTCTTCTTCGGTCAGGCGTTCGGTGGCCAGCTCGACCGCGATGACCTCGAGGACGATGCGCGCCTCGAAGACCTCGGACAGGCGGGTGTTGGCCCGGTGCAGGTACAGCACCGCAGCGTCGATGATGGCGTCGACCGTTGGCTCCGTCACGACCAGCCCGCCCCCAGGTCCCCGCCGCATGGACGCGACCTGTTGGTTCTCGACGAGACGCACCGCCTCCCGGAAGACGGCCCGGCTCACCCCGTAGCGCTCGATGAGGTCGGCCTGCGAGCCCAGCACCTCGCCGACCGGCCAGCCCCGATCCACGACGTCGCTCAGGATGCGCCGGGCCACGCTCGCCGCCAGCTTCGACTCGGGGTCGGCCGGCGGCGACATGGTGCGGGCCGCCGGCACGACAAGGTCGGTGGAAAGGGCGGCGACCATCAAGAATAGGTTATACTCAATTAGGTGTCAGGAGCCTTGCAACGCAGGTGGAGCAGTCGGTGAGCGAAACGGTGACGGATCTGGCCGACCCGGTCATGTTCTCAGATCCGTTCCCACGGTACGCCGAGCTGCGCCGGCGCGGGGCAGTGTCGCCGGCGTACTCCAAGCAGCTGATGGGTGGCGCCGGCTTCATGCTCACCCATCACGAGCACGTGCTGCTGCTGCACAACGACGTGCGGTTCTCGAGCGACCCGACGTCGGGCGACTCCAGCTACATGCTGCGCCACCTGCCCCGCATGTTCCGCCTCCTCACCAATTCCATGGTCTACAAGGACGATCCCGACCACGCTCGTCTGCGCCGGCTCGTCAACAAGGCCTTCACGCCCCGGATGGTCCAGCAGATGACGGGGGAGATCGAACGCATCGTCGACGACCTCTTAAACGACCTCGAACGACGGGGGGACAGCGCCTCGCCCGTCGATCTGGTGGCCGACTTCGCCACGCCGCTGCCCCTGTCGGTGATCTCGACCATGCTCGGTGTGGGCGACGAGGACCGCGACGAGTTCCACGTGCTGATGGAGCGGTTCGTGGCCCGACTGGGCAGCGGCTCGGGCGTGGATGCGCTCCGGACGATCCCGACGGCCCGACGTCTGTATGCCGTTCTGGAGAGGCTGGCGGCCCAGCGGCGTGCTTTGCCCGACGACGGGCTGATCTCGGGGTTGC
>Ga0302177_10002716_pt1 | contig 12412 bp, 10 predicted proteins | sample I_Palsa_E1_2_FD_198780 | JGI IMG/M metagenome (GOLD analysis project Ga0302177, IMG submission 198780) | Peat permafrost microbial communities from Stordalen Mire near Abisko, Sweden - I_Palsa_E1_2 | ecosystem: Environmental > Terrestrial > Soil > Palsa > Peat permafrost | place: Sweden... | reverse complement strand
TGCACGGTACCGGGTACTGAACGAGCAGATCTTCGCGGCGCGCGGTGAGGACATGCGGATCGCGATCGACGGGCCGGAACGGCTGCTCACGCACGCCGGCAGCATCACCCCCGAAGCGGCCTGCACGAGCGTCCAGCTGCACGTCCAGGTCAGCCCGGAAGAGTTCGCGAACTACTGGAACGCGGCCCAGGCCATCGCGGGCGTCCAGGTCGCGGTGGCCGCGAACTCCCCGTACCTGTTCGGCCGTAGGCTGTGGGACGAAACCCGGATCACCCTGTTCGAGCAGGCCACCGACACCCGGCCCGACGAGCTGAAGCATCAGGGGGTCCGGCCCCGGGTGTGGTTCGGCGAGCGGTGGATCACCTCGGTGTTCGACCTGTTCGAGGAGAACATCCGGTACTTCCCGGCGCTGCTGCCCGTGTGCGAGGAGGAGGACCCCGTGGTCACCCTGGACCGCGGCGGCTGTCCCCAGCTGGCCGAGATGAGCCTGCACAACGGGACCGTTTACCGCTGGAACCGGCCGGTGTATGCGGTGTCGGACAGCGTGCCGCACCTGCGGGTGGAAAACCGGGTGCTGCCGGCCGGCCCGACCGTCGCCGACGTGATCGCGAACGCGGCGTTCTACTACGGGCTGCTGCGGTCCCTGGCCGAGGCGCAGCGCCCGATCTGGACGCAGCTCTCGTTCGCCACGGCCGCGGAGAACCTGCACGAAGCGGCCCGGCACGGCATGGACGCCCGGCTCTACTGGCCCGGCCTGGGCGAGGCGCCCGCCGCCGAGCTCGTGCTGCGCCGGCTCCTGCCGCTGGCCCGCGAGGGCCTGGCCCGCTGGGGAGTAGCGACCGACCACGCCGACCGGCTGCTGGACATCATCGAGCAGCGCTGCCTGACCGGCCATACCGGCGCCGCCTGGCAGACCGCGACCGTGCGGGCGCTCAGCGACCACGGCGCCACCGGCCGCGCCGAAGCCCTCCGGCTGATGACAGAGCGCTACATCGAGTACATGCACACCAACGAGCCCGTCCACACCTGGCGCTAGCCGGTCCGCCGCCGCCTGCCGCTAGCGCGCTAACTCTCTGACCTGGTGCAGGACTGCGTTACGGATGAAACACGGCCGTAACGCGGGGCCGGATCATGGAAGGATGGGATACCTGTCCGTTGGCAACGGCCAGCACGCGGAGACACCGCCGACGGGGTACCTGCCGATTGAGGAGCACGGGATCGTCGGTGATCTCCGCACGGTGGCGCTCGTCGGCACGGACGGCACCGTCGACTGGTACTGCCCCTCCCGGTTCGACGCCCCGTCGCTGTTCGGTGCCCTCCTCGACGCCCGCAAAGGCGGGTACTTCTCGCTGTCGAGCCGGGCCAGCGGACGGCCCAAGCAGCTCTACCTGCCGGACACCAACATCCTGCTGACCCGGTTTCACGGCGCCGAAGCCGTCGGCGAGGTAATCGACTTCATGGTGCCCGAGACGAGCGGCACCGGGAAGGCCCGCGATCTGCTCGTCCGCCAGGCGCGCGCGGTCCGCGGCCGCGCCACCTTCGAGCTGGCCTGCCATCCGGCCTTCGACTACGGCCGGGCCCCGCACTCCGTCGAGCTCGTGCCGGGCACAGGGGCCGTCTTCGAGTCGGCGCGCGGCCGCTGCGTGCTGCGTACCAACGTGGCGCTGAAGATCGAGGACACCGGCGTCGCCGCCACCTTCACGCTGGAGGAGGGGGAGACGGTCGACATCGAGCTGGAGTGGGCGGGAGAGGTACGGCCGCTCGCGACCGGGGAGACCGAGCGGCTCTTCACCCTCACGTCAGACTTCTGGCAGAACTGGGTCAGCCAGTCCCGGTACCGGGGCCGGTGGCGCGAGACGGTACAGCGGTCCGCGCTCGTCCTCAAGCTGCTCGTCTACCATCCGACCGGCGCGCTCGTGGCCGCTCCGACCACGTCGCTGCCGGAGGACATGGGCGGTGGGCGGAACTGGGACTACCGGTACAGCTGGCTGCGTGACGCCGCGTTCACCGTGTACGCCCTCATGACGCTGGGGTTCCTGGAAGAGGCCGCCTCGTTCATGGAATGGGTCGAGCGGCGCTGCGAGAACGCTACCCGTGAGCACGACATCATGATCATGTACACCGTGGACGGCCGGGAGGACCTGGACGAGACGATCCTCACCCACCTGGAGGGCTACCGTGGCTCACGGCCCGTCCGCATCGGCAACGACGCGGTGCGGCAGCGGCAGATCGACGTATACGGCGAGCTGATGGATTCGGTCTACCTCTACAACCGCGAGGTGCCGATCTCCTACGACCTGTGGGTCGGGCTGTCCAAGCGGCTGGACTGGCTGTCCAAGCACTGGGAGCAACCGGACGAGGGCATCTGGGAGATCCGCGGCCCGCGGCAGCGTTTCACCTACTCGGCCCTGATGACCTGGGTGGCTTACGACCGGGCCGCGCGGCTGGCCCGCGACCGTGGCCTGCCCGGCCCGGTCGAGCGGTGGCGGAAGCTCGCCGCGTCCGCGCACCGCTTCGTCCAGGACTCCTGCTGGGATCGTGACCTGCGCACCTACGTCATGCATCCCGGCAGCAAGCTGCTCGACGCGTCGCTGCTGGTCATGCCGCTGGTCAAGTTCGCCGGGCCGACCGATCCGCGGTTCCTGTCCACGCTGGACCGGATCAGTGCCGAGCTCACCTCGGACAGCCTGGTCTCCCGGTACGCGATCACCGGCCACGACGGCATCGTCGACGGGGAGGGCACGTTCAACCTGTGCTCGTTCTGGTACGTCGAGGCGCTCACCCGGGCCGGACGGCTCAAGGAGGCCCGGCCGATCTTCGAGAAGATGCTCACCTACGCCAACCACCTTGGCCTCTACGCCGAGCAGATCGGCGCGTCGGGCGAGGCGCTGGGCAACTTCCCGCAGGCGCTCACCCACTTGGCGCTGATCAGCGCGGCCACCAACCTGGACCGTGCCCTGGACCGTGCCCAGGACCGCCGCTGAACAGGCCTATGACCGTGGCGCGGCCACGGGCGAGCCGCGCGGAATCCGCCAGGCAACCCGGAGCCCGTCCGGGATGGCCTCGACGTCAACGCGGATCCCCGCCGCGGCGCCCCGGTCCCGGACGCGGCCGAAATCCTCGCCCCGCAGAGCCTCCGTGGCCTCCGTGCCATCCGGCCCGGCTGCGCCCGGCGCGGCTCCGGGACCGGCCTCGATGACGGCCCGGCAGGACTCGCCCTCCGCGGCGATGTCGATCCGCGCGGCCATCGCGTTCGTCCGGACCGGGCCGAGCGCCTCGGTGAGCATGTCGACCAGCTGCGCTCTGGTGTCGGCGCCCAGCGCATCTACCGGGCCGCTGAAGCTGATCTCAGGTGCGGGGGACAGCTGCGCGCACACGTCCGTGATCGCCTGCCGCAGGCCTCGTTCCGTGGGCCGCTGCTCGAGCCCGAAGATGGCGTCCCGGAGCATCCGGACCGTCTGATCCAGCTCGTCCACCGACGCCTCGATCTTGCCCCGTACATCGCCGCGGGGCGTCTGGGATGCGGCGCTCTGCAGCCGCAGGCCGGCCGTGAAGATCCGCTGGACGACGTTGTCCCGCAGTTCGGCGGCGATACGGTCCCGGTCGGCGAGGACGGTCAGCTCGCGCAGCCGGCTCTGCAGCTGCTCGCTGCGCTGCTGCGAGCGCCGGATCCGCTCCCGCAGGCCGTGCGCCGCGACCGAGATCAGGGTTCCCAGCGACGCCCAGAAGACCGCCCGGCGGGCGATCACCGCGTCCGGGGCTGCCACGGGCGTGAGCGAGATGATGATCTCGACGGCGACGGTGGCAGCCACCACGCACACTGATTCCCACCGGCGGTGAAACAGCGCCGTCCACACCAGCGGGATCAGGATCACGATGCCGACCCCCGACGTGGAGCCGGCCGCCAGGTCGAGGGCCAGCACCGAGCCGGTGTAGGTGAGCGGGACCAGCACCTGCATCCAGTGCGGCAGCCGTGACCACGGCAGCAGGAAGCCGGCCGCGGCCGCGAGCAGCAGCAGCACGCTGGCCAGCGCGGCCCCGCCCGACTCGTGGCCGGACGGCAGGGCCAGGCTGGCCTCGGCCAGGACCGCCACAATGGCGAACGGCGCCACCCTGGCCCGAAGGCCCGGCCCCTGAAACGGTGAACCGGCGGTGCCGCCGGAGAGGAGCGACGTCCCGGAAAGCATCGCCGACTCGGCTTTTGATCCCATCTGCGTGACATTCTCCAGCGTCCGAAGGCGCCTTGCGTAGCGGCCGGGACTGCGGAGCGGAGCGCCCGGGATGTGTCGCCCGGGGCTGGACCGTGTCGTGCCCAGGACCCGGGCGAGGGCACTCTCAGCGTCCCATGGACGGATAAACCCCAGCGGAATTTTACGCTGCGTCCGCTCTCCTGCCTAGATGGAGTGACTTAACGTAATCGCAGCGGCCGGCCGCATGCCGCGCCAGACCGGGGCGGCGAGCCTGTTTGACCCCCAGGTGTCGGGGCACGGCAGAACTACGGCGGGCGGCAGCGACGTTGCTGCTGGACCGGGCAGGCCCAGACCACGTCCTAGTTCCAGAAGGAATCTGATGACCAATCCTGGCATGCACCACCACGTCGAGATCAAGGAAGGCGACGATACGGTCGCCACCGCCGACGTCACAATCCCAGCCGAAACCGAGGGCACCGCGCAGGCCTCGCTGCACTCATCCCCGGGGCACGTGACCCCGGGGCGCCGGGCCAGCCTCGTTGATGCCGTGATGGACCTGCCGGAAGTTAAGGAGAGCTCGCGGCTGGAAGCCGCGCTCCCGCTCGGCGACAGCGAGACGCTGGGGCGCCTGCGCGAACGCAGCGAGAACGCGACCACCCGGCCCGCGGGATCGAGCGCGCTGGTCGACGCCGACATCCCGGCCCCGGCCGGTGACATCCCGGCCCCGGCCGGTGACATCCCGGCCCCTCCGGCCGGGGATGTGCCGCCAGCGGCCCTGGGCGAGGTCCCGCCCGCTCCCGCCGGCGACGCCGCGCCACCCCCGGCGGAATGATCCCGGCGGCGGCTCGGTTCGGGCGGTTATGGCAACTGTGGGGTTCATCGGCAGCGGAATGATCGGCGGCACCGTCGCGCGGCTCGCCGTGGCGGCCGGGCACGCGGTGGTGCTCAGTAACTCGCGCGGCCCGGACACACTTAAGGAGCTGACCGGCGAGCTCGGCCTGATGGCGCGCGCGGCGACGGCGGAGGAAGCGGCCGATACAGGCGACCTGGTCGTGGTGGCCATCCCGCTCCTGGCCTATCACAGCGTGCCCGTGCGGCCGCTGGTCGGCAAGGCCGTAGTCGACGCCAATAACTACTACCCACGACGGGATGGGCACATCGCCGACCTGGACTCCGGCCAGCTGACCAGCAGCGGGCTGCTGCAGTCCCACCTGCGGGAGTCGTCGGTGGTCAAGGCGTTCAACAACATCTACTACCGGCATCTGGCCTCGCTCGCCCGTCCGGCCGGCGCGGGTGACCGCAGCTACCTGCCCATCGCGGGCGACAACACGCAGGCCAAGGCGGCGGTGACCACATTCCTCGACACGACCGGCTACGGCGCCGTCGACGCCGGCCCGCTCGCTGAGAGCTGGCGCCAGCAGCCGGGCGAGCCGGTCTACGGTACTCCCTACGGACCCTACGAGGACCCGCGCGGCCGACCGGCCAGCGAGGGCACGATCCGGGCCGCGCTGGCCGCCGCAACCCGCTGACCCGCCTTTGTTCTGGCCAGATCCTGGATGCGCCTTTACACCGCGGACACGTTGCTGACCGGCGCGAGCGCCGAGGTCATCCGCCGGGGCGGCGTGCTCACAGACGGCGGTCAGATCGTCGCGGCCGGCCCGTCCGAAGCGCTCCAGTCGATGGGGCCCGGCGCGGAGGTCGTCGACCTCGGCGCGATGACGCTGCTGCCCGGCCTGATTGACGCCCACGTCCACCTGGGCTTCGACGGCAGCCCCGACCCGGTGGCCCGGATGCGGGCCGAGACCGACGCTGAGCAGCTCATCCTCATGCTGAACAGCGCCCGGCAGCTGCTGCGGGCCGGTGTGACCACCGCCCGTGACCTGGGCGCGCGGGCTTTCCTGGATATCGCGGTCCGCGACGCCATCGCCCGCGGGACCGCGGATGGCCCGCGGCTGGTCACCGCGGGCCGGCCGCTCACCCCGACCGGCGGCCACTGCTGGTTCATGGGCGGCGAGTGCGGCTCCGCCGACGAACTGCGGCGCATGGTCCGGCTGCACCACAAGATGGGCGCCGACCTGATCAAGGTCATGTCGACCGGCGGCTTCATGACCACCGGCTCCGCGCCCTGGTTCGCCCAGTTCACCCCGGCCGAGCTCAGCGCGGTAACGGGCGAGGCGCACCGGCTCGGCAAGCGGGTGGCGGCGCACGCGCACGGCAAGGAGGGTATCGCCCGGGCCGTGGCCGCGGGTGTCGACACCATCGAGCACTGCTCGTTCGCCGGGCCGGACGGGGAGTTCGGCTCCGACTTCGACCCGGCGCTCGCCGAGGAGATCGCCGCCGCCGGGATCTTCGTCTGCCCCACGATCAACGTGACCGCGCCCATCATGCGCGAGCGCCATGGGCCCGTCCTGGAAGAGGTGATCATCGGCCTGCACCAGCACGGCGTGCCGCTCATCGCGGGCACCGACGCCGGCACCGACAACTGCCCGCACGGCGCCTACGTCTGCGGGCTGGAGGCGATGGCGGAGGCCGGCCTGCCGGCCCGCGAGGTGCTGGAGGCGGCCACCCTGCGGGCGGCCCGCGCGCTCGGCGTCGAGGACCGCACGGGGTCCATCGCGCCGGGCAAGGACGCCGACCTCATCGCGATCCGCGGCGACCCGCTGCGCGACGTCTCCGCGCTGCACCGCATCGAGCTGGTCGTCACGCGCGGCCGCGAGTTCATCCCGGCGCCCTCGTCGCCGAGATGGACTTCGGGACCTCGCCGGCGGTAGAAGCGGCGTTGCGGGAGGTGATCGCCCGGCGGGGCGGGAGCAGCTCCTGGTTCGGCCCGTACGCCGGGCCCGTACCTGCTGATCCGCGGTCAGCCGTCGCTGTCCCCGCTGAACAGGTGCTGGCCGGGTGCTCCCGGTACCCAGTCCAGAGTCTTCTCGAAGTGCACGGTGGTGCCGTGGCCGTCGTTCCTGGTCAGCCGCAGGTTGTCGACCATCGCGTCGATGATCTTCAGGCCCCGGCCGTGCTCCTCGGTCGTCGGCACCGGGCCGGCCGAAGGGGTGACCACCAGCCCGCCATCCCCGCTACCGGTGTTGACCACTTCGATCACGCACCGCCCGTTCTGGGCGCGGGCCAGCACTTCGTACTCGTCGCCGGGCCCGGCGTGCTGGATCACGTTGGCGCAGGCCTCGCTCAGGGCCAGCGCGATATCGGTGCGCGTGTCCGCGGTGACCCCGAGGGTCTGCAGGCACCCATCCAGGACCTGGCGGGTGATGGGCACGCTCGCCGCGTCCCGCGGCAGGAACAGCACCATCGTGATTTCCACGCCATCCACCTCCACCCCGCGCCCGCCCGTCACTCCGCCATTGGCCTGGTGGTGGCGCCATTACCCCGGCCAGGACAGGGATGATGGCGCCATCACCGCGGTAAGAGATCGGGTAGGAGGCACGATGACCGAGTTGTGTTTCATGACCGCACTGGAGCTGCGGGCTGCGCTGGGCCGCCGCGAGGTGTCCGCGCGCGAGGTCGTCCAGGCGCACCTGGACCAGATCGAGCGGTTCAACCCGGACGTCAACGCGGTGGTCACCCTGGTCGCGGAGCGCGCCCTGGACAGCGCCGCCGCGGCTGACAGGCGGGCGGCCTCCGGTGCGGACCTGCCCGCGCTGCACGGCCTGCCCGTGGCGCACAAGGACGTCCACGAGACGGCGGGTATCCGCACCACATACGGCTCGCCGGTGCGGGCGCAGTACGTGCCGGCCGAGGATGAGCTGGTCATCGAGCGGATGCACGCCCCCCATCGCGGACGGCAGCGACATGGGCGGATCGCTGCGCAATCCGGCGTCGTTCAACAATGTGGTGGGGTTCCGGCCGTCACCGGGCCGGGTGCCGGGCTGGCCGGCGCTGCTCGGCTGGTCCACGCTGAACGTCAGCGGCCCGATGGCGCGTACCGTCGCCGACGCGGCCCTCCTGCTGTCTGTGCTGGCCGGGCCGGACCTGCGCAGCCCCATCGCACTGAGCGAGCCGGGCAGCCGGTTCGCCGCGCCGCTGCAGCGGGATGTGCGCGGGCTGCGGGTGGCCTGGTCGCCCGATCTGGGTGGCGCCGTCCCGGTCGAGCCCGAAGTCGCCGCGACGGTCCGCGACGCCGCGCAGGTATTCGCCGCGCTGGGCTGCGAGGTGGCCGAGGACTGCCCGTCGTTCGCCGGAGCGGATGAGGCGTTCCGCACCCTGCGGGCCTGGCAGTTCGAGGTCATGTTCGGCGCGCTGCTGGACAGCCGGCCCGGCCAGCTCAAGCCCAGCCTGCGGGACAACGTGGCCCGCGGCCGCCAGCTGACCGGAGCCGACGTCGGGCGGGCCGAGGTGCTGCACACCGCCCTGTTCCACCGCGTCCGGGCCTTCTTCACCGCCTACGACCTGCTGCTGCTCCCGGTCAGCCAGGTGCTGCCCTTCGACGTCGAGCTGGAGTACCCGGCCGAGGTCGCCGGGGTGCCGATGACGGACTACCTGGACTGGATGCAGTCGGCCTACCTGGTCTCGGCTACCGGCTGCCCCGCGCTGTCCGTGCCGACGTCCTTCAGCGCCAGCGGGCTGCCGATCGGGGTGCAGATCGTCGGCCCGCATCGCGCCGACTTCGCCGTGCTGCAGGCCGGCCATGCCTTCGAGCAGGCCACCCACGTCGCGCGCCGCCGCCCGCCAGGACTGTGACCGTGCTGGTGGTAACAATGTGACTACAAGCATGCTCTTCTTGCCCGTCGCAACCAGCGGTGGCTATTGTCAAGTAAATGGCCGATCATCAGTCGAAACGGAGCGCTCGTGTCGCGGCGCTCGCGGGAATAGTGTGTCTCGGGCTCGTCGCCGTCGGCTGCAGCTCTTCTTCCTCGACCGCCTCGGGGAAGAGTTCCGCCAGCGCGAGCGCCTCCGCCAAGCCGACGGGTACCGTCAGCGTCGCCTATGCGTCGTCCCTGGAGTACCTCAACGAGAAGGTCGTCTCGCCCGCCTTCACCAGCGCCGAGGGCTACAAGTTCTCCGGCCGCGGCGCGGCCTCCGGTGACCTGGAGACGGACATCGCGTCCGGTGAGATCAGCCCGAACGTCTTCGAGAGCGTCGGCGGGGACAACATCACCCCGCTCCAGCCGAAGTTCACGAAGTGGTACGTGCAGTACGCGGGCACCTCGATCGTGGTCGCCTACAACCCCAACGGGCCGCACGCCGCCGAGTTCAAGGCGATCGCCGACGGCAGCAAGCCGATCTGCACCCTGTTCAGCAGCGCGCTGCAGACCCCCGGCCTGAAGCTCGGCCGCACCGACCCGAACGTCGACCCGCAGGGTCGCGACTTCATCTACATGTTGCAACTGGCCCAGTCCTACTGCCACCTGCCGTCCGACACGGTGGCCAAGATCCTGGGCACCTCGGACTTCGGCACGGCGTCGTCCTCGCAGATCTACGCCGAGTCCTCCCTGGATGCGACGCTGCAGTCCGGCCAGCTCGACGCGGCCAGCGCGTTCATCACCCAGGCCATCGAGCTGCACCTGGCCTACATCAAGCTGCCGGACGCCATCAGCCTCGCCAGCGCCGCCGACGCCGCGGCCTACAAGAAGGCCACCGTTAAGCTCGAAAACGGCATGGTCAAGTCGGGCAGCCCGCAGGTCATCGACATCACCACCATCGGCACGCCCACCCCGGCCGGAATCGCCTTCGTCAAGTACACGCTGTCCCCCACGGGCCTGGCCCAGTACAAGGCAGGCGGCTTCACGGTGCTCACGCCCACGGTATTTGGCGACAGCAGCGCCGTGCCCGCGGCGATCAAGAGTGAGCTGGGCGGCTAGAGCGGCCACCGCCGTGAGCGGGGCGGTCCCGGGAGCAGGGTCTCCCGGGCCGCCCCAACCGCCTGGCCCGGTGTGGCGCACCGGGCCAGCCCCGAAACAGGTCCGTTCGGTTTCGGGTTTCGTGTCGGTCATCGTGGCGGCGGTCATCTGGATCGCGCTGCTCGGCCCGGTGATCGCGCTGCTGACCCACCTGTCCTGGAGTGCGATCCGCAGCTCGCTGAGCGCCCCCGGGGCGCTCGACCCGCTCGTGGTCTCGCTCGAGTCCGGCGCCGTCACCCTCGGCGTGCTGGTCGTGATCGGCACGCCGCTCGCCTGGCTGATGGCCCGCGGACGGCTGCCGTTCCCGCGGGTCTGGGAGGCGGGCGTGCTGTGCAGCCTGCTGCTGCCGCCGCTGGTCATCGGGCTGCTGCTGATCTTCATGGTCGGCCCGTACACGCCGATCGGCGAGCTGCTGGGCCACCTGAACCTGTCGGCGACCAACACCTTCCTCGCCCTCTGTATCGCCGAGGTGTACGAATCCGCGCCTTACTACGTGCTGAGCGCGCAGGCCGCGTTCAGCGGCGTGGACCCGCGGCTGGAGCAGCAGGCCCAGCTGCTCGGGGACCGGCCGGCCCGCGTCTTCCGCCGGGTCACCCTGCCGCTGGCTACGCCGGGGCTGGCCATGGGCCTGTCCGTAGCGTGGGCGCGGGCGATGGGCGCGTTCGGCGCCGTGATCATCATCGCCTACCACCCGTTCGGCATACCGTTGCAGATCTATACAACGCTGCAGGAGACTGGGCTCGCCTCGGCGCTGCCCTTCGCCCTGGTCCTGCTGGTGGTCGCGCTGCCGCTGCCGCTGGCCGCCTACATCTGGAGCGCGCGTGCTGAACGCCGACGTCGAGGTTGACCGCCGCGACTTCACCGTGCGCGCGTCCATCGCCGTCCCGCCCGGCGGCCGACTCGCCCTGTTCGGCCCGTCCGGTGCGGGCAAGACGACGATCCTGGAGGTCATCGCCGGCCTGGCCGCGCCGCGCCGCGGCCGGATCGTGCTCGGCGAGCGGGTCCTCACCTCCACGTCGCCGCCGGTGCGCGCGGTGCCCCCGTGGAAACGGCGGGTCGGCCTGCTGCGCCAGGACCCCGCCCTGTTCCCGCACTTGTCCGTGCGGGCCAACCTGGCCTACGGAGGCACGGTCGGCGAGCCGGAGCTGGCCGAGATGGCCGGCGTGCTGGGCCTGGGCGGGCTGCTGAGCGCTATGCCGGCCCGGCTGTCGGGCGGGCAGGGGCACCGGGTGGCGCTCGGCCGCCTGCTGCTCGCGCCCTGCGACGCCCTGCTGCTCGACGAGCCGTTCACCGGCCTGGACGCCAGCCTGCGCCGCGGGCTGACGGACCTGGTCGCCGGGCTGGTGACCGCACGCGGGGTGCCCGCCGTACTGGTCGCGCACGAGCTCGCGGACGCGCAGGCCTTCGCCGACCGGCTCGCGGTACTGGACCGCGGTGAGCTGCTGCAGGACGGCCCGCCGGACGAGGTGGTGCTGCGCCCGGCGTCGCGCCGGGCGGCGGAACTGGTCGGCTACCTTGGCTTTGTGCCTGTGCAAGGGCTGCCGGAGGGCGCCGGTCTGGCCGGAATTCATCCTGAACGGACCCTGCCGGGAGCCCACCCCGACCACGGCGTGGTCCTCACCGGGACCGTCAGCACCCGGCGCCCGGCCGGCGCGGGCTGGGAGGCCGACGTGCGCGTGGCCGGCACGGTGATCACCTGCCGTCTGCCGGATCGGCCGCCGGACGGGGAGTTCGTGCTGACCGCGCTCGACCCGCCCTACTTCGGCCCGGACGGCACGGCGGTGCCCGCCCCGGATCGCCGCCCGGAACAAGGACGCGGGCAAGGGCGCGGGCAGGTGCGCGGCTGATGGGCCCCGGCACGAGCGGTTCCCGGCTCCGGCTCGCCCGCCAGGCCCGCGGGTTCTCCCAGCAGCAGCTGGCCGGGATGGCCGGGGTGTCCCGGCAGGCGGTCTCCGCGGTGGAGTCCGGGCTGTCCGACCCGTCGCTGCGGGTGGCGCTGGCCCTGGCCCGCGTGCTCGGGATGACGGTCGAAGAGGTGTTCGGGCCCGGCACGCCCGCCCCGGAGACGGCGGCCCGGCCGCTGGCGCCGCTGGCCGGCCGGGCCACCCGGGTCAGGCTGGCCGAGATCGGCGACACGCTCGTGGCGCTGCCGCTGGCCGGCGCCGCGGTGAGCCAGGGTGGTTTCGTGCCCGCCGACGGGCTGGCCAGCGGTTCCGGGCCGGCCGGTGCCCCCTGTCCCGTCCGCCCGCTCAGCCCGCCCCGCCCGACACTGGTCGTAGCCGGCTGCGACCCGGCGTTCCCGCTGCTGGAGGCGCCGCTGGCCCTGCTCGACCCGCCGGTGTCGTTCGCCTGGTGGCCGTGCGCGAGCGG
>Ga0302177_10002715_pt1 | contig 12416 bp, 10 predicted proteins | sample I_Palsa_E1_2_FD_198780 | JGI IMG/M metagenome (GOLD analysis project Ga0302177, IMG submission 198780) | Peat permafrost microbial communities from Stordalen Mire near Abisko, Sweden - I_Palsa_E1_2 | ecosystem: Environmental > Terrestrial > Soil > Palsa > Peat permafrost | place: Sweden... | reverse complement strand
GCCCCGCCGTCCTGCTCATCGACGAGGTCGACCGGGCCGAGGACGAGTTCGAGGCATTCCTGTTCGAGCTGCTAGCCGAGGCGGCGGTCACGATACCGGAACTCGGGACCCAGAAAGCGATCCTGCCCCCGGTCACCGTGCTCACCTCGAACCGGACCAGGGACCTGCACGACGCGCTCAAGCGGCGGTGCCTGTACCACTGGATCGCCTACCCCGATACCCCCCGCGTGGCGGAGATCATCAGGCGCCGGGTGCCCGCGTCCGGTGACCACCTGGCCGGGCAGGTGGCGGCCGCCGTGCACCGGCTGCGCAACCTCGATCTCACCAAGCCGCCGGGCATCTCCGAGGCGATCAGCTGGGCCTCCGCCCTGAGCGTCTTCGGTGCCGCCGAGCTTTCCGCCTCCGTGGCCGACCAGACCATCAGCACGGTGCTGAAGTACCCGGAAGACGAGGAAATGGTCCGCCAGGCGGGCCTGGCCACCATGGTCGGCCGTGACTGAGCCCCGTTGACCGACCCGAGCCCCCCGGCCGACCCGAGCCCCCCGGCCGACCCGAGCAGCGTGGCCGTCCGGCGCCGGCCTGACGTGGCGGCGCTGGCGTCCGTACTCGGGACGGCGCTGCATGCGGCCGGGCTCCCGGTCGGACCCGATCGCTGCGAACGGCTGGCCCGCGCGATGACGGTCATGGAGGTCAGCTCCGTGGCCGAGCTTCGCGCCTGCGCGCTGGCCACGCTGGTGTCCGACCCGGGCCAGATGGGCACGTTTGACCGGGTGTTCGCGGCGCTGTTCGGCGCTCCGTCGCCACTCGCCGGGCTGCCGTCGGCCGATCCCGCGTACCAGCCCGGCGAACAGGACGGCAGCTCTGCGCCGGCCGCCAAAGCCCAGGGCGATCCGGGCCGCTGGCCGTCCGGGGTGCACGTGTCCGAGGGTGCCGAGGCGACGGCGGACGGCGACGAACCGCCGGCCGAGGTGGCGGCCATCCGCCGGGTCGCTTCCGCGTCCGAGCGGCTGCGCGGACGTGACTTCACCCAGCTGTCGGACGCCGAACTGCGAGAGCTCGTGACGCTCATGCGCGAGCTGACCCTGTCCGTCCCGCCCCGGCGGACCCGCAGGTACCGGCCCGCCCGCGATGGAAAGCGGCCGGACCTGCGCCGCACTCTGCGCCAGGCGCGGCGCAGCGGCGGTGAGCCGATCCGGCTCGCCCGGCGGGCGCCCCGCAACAAGCCGCGCCGTCTCATCGTGCTCTGCGACATCTCGGGCTCCATGGAGCCGTACGCCCGCGCGCTGCTGATGCTTCTTTACTGTCTGAACGGCGGCCAGCTGCGGGGCGGGCAGAACCGGCCCGAAGTGTTCAGCTTCGCGACCAGGCTGACCAGGCTAACGCCGGCGCTCGCCGCCGCCAGCCCAGACACGATGCTGGCCAAGGCGGGCGAGGCGGCGCCCGACTGGTCGGGCGGAACCAGGATCGGCGCCGCGGTCAAAGAGTTCAACGACCGGTACGGCTGCCGTGGCCTGGCCCGGGGAGCGGTCGTCCTGATCATCTCCGACGGCTGGGAGACCGGCGAGCCCGAACTGCTCGGCGCCCAGATGGCGAGGCTATCCCGGGTGGCATACCGGATCGTGTGGGCGAATCCCAGGACCTCCTCACCCCGGTACCGCCCGGAGGTGGGCGGCATGGCCGCCGCGTGGCCGTACTGCGACGCCGTGGTGAGCGCGCATAACCTCGACGCGCTCGATGACCTGCTGGCCGCCCTCCGGGCCCACTGACCGCCGGCCCGGGTGGACGGCGGTCAGCGGATCCGGGATAAGCCGCTGGTGCGCAAAGCGGGTGCGCGCCCACGGCTAGCTCAGTGCTCCCCGCTTAGGCGACGTTGACCTGGACGGTGTGGTATCCGGTCGCGCCGTTGGGTTCGGTCCGGTGCACCATCGCGGTCTGGGTGTAGCCGGTCCGGTCGGTGGCCCGTACCTGGAGGACGTGTGGCCCCGGAGTAGCGTCCCAGACGTAGTACCACTGCCGCCAGGTATCAATCGTGTCCTGGACGGCCACTTTCGCGTCGTACCAGATGCCGTCGACCGACACCTCGACGGCCTCGATGCCGCGGTTCTGGGCCCAGGCGACGCCGGCGATCGTCACCTGGCCCGCAGCCAGGCCGGTGCCGCTGCCCTTCGGGACGTCGATGCGCGACTCGGTCTTAATCGGCCCCTGCTGGGACCAGCCTTGCTTCACCCAGTAGGCGTCGAACGCGCCGAAGGTGGTGAACTCCATGTCGACGACCCACTTGGTCGCGGAGACGTAGCCGTATAGCCCGGGTATCACCGCCCGCACCGGATAGCCGTGCTCGGCCGGAAGCAGCTGGCCGTTCATGCCCACCGCCAGCATCGACTTGCGGCCATCCAGGACCGGGTCGGTGGCCACGCCGATGGTCATCCCCTTGACGTCCCGCATGACGATCTGGTCCGCGCCGGACTGGATCCCCGCCTCGCGCAGCACGTCGGCCAGCAGGATGCCTTGCCACCGGGCGTTACCGATATAGCCGCCGCCGACAGCCTCCGACACGCAGGTCAGGGTGACGTCGTGCTCGACCATGGGCCGCTGGATCAGGTCGTCGAACGTGAGGATCATCGGCTTGTCCACCATGCCATGGATGCGCAGCTGCCAGGTGGAGGCCGCGACCTGCGGCACGACGAGGGCGGTGTCGACGCGGTAAAACGTCGACTCCGGCGTGTAGAACGGCGACAGCCCGGCGATGTTCAGCGTCTCGTCGGCCGGCAGCGGCGTCATCGGGGCGATCTCAAGTTCAGGGGCTCGGGTCGATGCCGGGGCGGCGCGGCTGGCCGACGGCGGGCGCGCGCGGAGACCCTTGCTGACCAGGAGCTCGCCGCTGACCCCGGCCGCGGCCGCGGCCACGGCGGTGACGCCCCCTGCGGCCAGGAACTTGCGCCGGTCGATGGTGGCCGTCAACGTGCCCTCCTTCGGTTGCCGCCGCGAGCCGGCTGCGTCGGCACGACCGGTGCCGACGAGCGCACCAGCCATAGCAGCGCCGTCACGCCGACCATGCCGCCGACGACCCAGGGGATGGCGTCCGCCGGCCCGGCCTGCGGCCTGGTGATGGTGAGGAAGGCGGCGACAAGCGCGCCTGCCGCGATGCCGGCCACGCCAAGCGCGGGCACGCGCCTGGTCAGGACCCCGAGCGCCGTCGCCAGCAAGGCGATGATGACGTACATGCCGAGCAGCAGCACGGTCCTGCCGTGCTGGCCGAAGTGCGTCACGGCCAGGTTCTTCAGCGAGGTCGGCGTCCGGTCGATGAATACGTTGCCGACGGCGACGATCGGCGAGACCTGCGGCCGGACAAACGCCGCGGCCAAGATGGTGACGCCGATCGCGACGGCCGCGGCCAGGAAACCCGTCACCGCGCCGACCATCGGCCCGCGTCGTCTCTCTTCCCGCCTGCGGTCCCGGTCGGCCTGCCAATGGTGCGGAAGCAGGCCGGCGTCGGGAGCCGTGAGCATCGACCCCGCGCCGAGTCCGTAGTCACCGCGGCTTGCGTCCTGGTAGCCGTTACCGCTCCAGCCGTTGGCGTTTCCTTGGTCCGCATACGCTTCCGGGGCGCCGTAGCCGTCTTCGGCGTCAGCGTAGCCGTCGAATCCGTCCGCAGGCTCGCCGTAGCCGTTTCCGGCCCCGTCGAACCCGTCTGTAACCACGCCGTAGCCGTTTCCGCCGCCGTCGAATCCGTCCGCGGGCTCGCCGTAATCGCCCGTCACTGCGTTGCGGGCATCGTGGCCGCCCCTGCCGTAGGCGTAACCGTCCGGGGCAGCAGGGAAGGGATCGATTACGCGAGTTTGCTGGTAGTCGCGATATTCGTGATCGGCCGATCCGTCGAAGGCGTGCTGGTAGCCGGGCTCCGCCTGGTAATCCGGCTGGGCTCCGTAGGCCGGCTGGGCTCCGTAGGCCGGCTGGGCTCCGTAGGCCGGCTGGGCTCCGTAGGCCGGCTGGGCTCCGTAGGTCGGCTGGTCTTGGTAGGCGGCGGGCTGGCCCTGGTAGGTGGGCTGGTCTTGGTAGGTGGGCTGGTCTTGGTAGGTGGGCTGGTCTTGGTAGGTGGGCTGAGCCTGATAGGCGGGCGCCCCTTGGTAGGCCGGGCGGGGCTCGTAGGCGGGCTGGCCTTGGTAGGTCGGCTGGGGCTCGTAGGGGGGCTGCGCCTGGTAGCCCGGCTGGCCTCGGTAGGCGGCGTGGCCTTGGTAAGCCAGCTCGCGCTGGTACGCCGACTGGCCTTGGTTAGCCGACTGCGGCGGGGAACTCCCGTCGTCCCAGTACGAGCCCTGGCCCGTTGCCTCGTCTTGGCCGGAGGCCTGATCGGCGTCCCAGTGGGCGCTGTCGTCCCGGTGGGCCGGCCAGGCTCGCGGCGGCGTCGCTTGCGGCCAGCCCCCTTGCCGGGGTGGCAGCCTGCGGTGCGACGGATCGTAGCTCATATCCCTATTCACGGTCGTGATGGCCTATGTCGTTTGACCTTTGCCCTGCGGGTAACCAACCGGTAAGAAAGCACTCAGCTATTCCCGTCGGTCAGAGCCGTACTTCGCGGGGTTCACGCTTCGGAAGCGCCGCCCGGGACGGGAGCGCATCGACGGTGTTGTCCCGGGCCGCCGTGAGGGCGGGGGCCGCAGTGAGGGCGGGGGCCGCCGCGATATCGAGGTCGGCCGCGACGGCGGCTGCCACCTCGACGGGCAGCGTTTCGGCCGGGACGGCGCCGCGCCGGGCTAGCTCGCGGCGGACCAGCCAGCCGCCCGCTACGACCAGTATGGGCACCCCGTAGGCGATCGCGTAGACGAGACGGTAGGGAGGAGTGTACCGGCCCATGTTCCCATCGGCGGCGTAGTACGCGCCCGCGGCGAAGGCGAGCCATTCCGGATGGCCGTCAAAAGCGACCAGCATGACCAGGAGCAGCGCATACCACTGGTAGTGCGGGGTGGTGACGGCCAGGGCGGCCGCGGTCATGACGACGGCACCCTGCCACGGCCGGTCAGGGTCGCCGAACTGCAGGACGGCCAGAGCGACCGCGGCCAGGATGAGGACCGCCATGGCGGAGGCCAGCGGCCCGGTCACGAGCAGGCCGATGATCCCGTACCTGGTCCCGGTGGTGTAGTTCTCCTGCTGCAAGTAGCCGGGCAGGAATCCGATCACCTTGCTGCCGACCGCCAGCAGGTGCGGGACGTAGACCGCGATGAACGCGCTGCTCGCGGCGGCGGCGACCGTGAACCAGCGGCGCCGGAGCAACGCGGGTACGGTCAGTACGGGCGTCAGCTTGGTCGCGATGGCCAGGCCGAGCAGGATCCCGCCCAGTATGGTCCGGCGGGTGGTGCGCGCTGTGGCCAGCACCAGGATCGCGGCTGCGGTGAGCCCGGCCGCGACCACGTCCACGTGGGCGCTGTTGCCGGCCTCCAGGGCCACCATCGGACACCAGGACCACAGCGCGGCCGTGCGCATGTCCCGGCCCAGCCGGCGCAGGCCGAACAGCAGCAATACCGTGATAAGGACGGCGACCAGCGCCGTGGTCGCCTGAATGGGCGTGCTCGAATCACTGCCCCCGGGCAGGTAGTGCACGCCGAGGAAGTACGCCTCGGCCACCGGCGGGTAGATGGTGGGAACCGTCGGCCGGTTGATCGCCGTGCAGCCCGCGGCGAGTTCGGCGGCCGGATGGCTGGCGACGTAGGACTGCGACACGCAGTACTGGGCGCCTGGGTGGAAGAGGAACTCGTCTCGCAGGCCGGTGAGCTGCCGGGCCGTCGGGACGTACGCGTACGGGTCGACACCCGCGGCCTGCACCCGGCCGTCCCAGATGTAGCGGTAGAGGTCGTTGCTGTTCTGCGGCGGCGCCGACACCGCGGCCAGCTGGACGGCGATGCCGCCGAGCAGGATCAGGGCGACCGCGGACCGCAGCGGCACCTTCCGCAGCAGCCAGGCGGCGGCGATGAACGCCATCCACGCGCCGATCAGCAGCGGAAGCGGCCGTACCCGCGCGGGATCGGAGGCGGGCCGGACGAGTAGCAGCACCAGGCCGGCTATCACGATGAGGGCCAGGCTGATCGCGGCCACGCGGAGTTTTGCGTTCATGCAGGTTAGGGTGCCATCTCGGGAGGCTGCGGGGTCATCCGCGCGGGGAGCGGTAAGCATTTCTTAACAGGGTCACCACGGATCGTTCTGAAGGAATTGGACTGGCACCTATGGAGGCGAACCATCGGTCGTCGACCGTCCAGATCTCGACCTGACCCAGCCCGGCGTCATCGGCCACCTGCGCGATCTGATCAGCGCCGACGTAGGCCCAGGGGAACCAGGCGCTGGCTGATTCGGCATGGCAGAGCCGGACCTGCTCGCGGCGCAGCGGCGACCCCGGCGGCTCCAGTTCCACGATGGCCCGGCCCCGCGGCGCGAGCAGTTCAGCGACCCGGCTGAGCAAGGCCGCCGGATCGCCGCCGATCCCGATGTTCCCGTCGGCGAGCAACACGGTGGTCCACCGGCCGGTCCCCGGCACTCGGCCGAACACGTCGCGCAGCATCGCCAGTGCCCCCGACGAACGGGCCAGGTCCACCGCGTACGGCGTGATGTCGATGCCGAGGGCAGGAATGCCGCGCTCGGACAGGGCCACGGTTAGTCGTCCTGGCCCCGAGCCGATATCCAGCGTCGGCCCCTCGCAGTGGTCGAGGATCGATTTGTCGCCGGGGCTCTCGTGTAGCCAGCCATCCACGGAAAGCGGCTTGCGGCTGCCGTCGGCGTGCTCGATCTCCGGCCGCACCCAGCCGGCCAGCGCGTGCTCGTAAAGTTCTCCGATCACGCAGACTCCTACCCTTCATCCGAGGATGGTCGTGAGGCCAGGGCGCCCCCCAGCGGGGATCGCTCGACTGCCCCGCCGGTCACGGCGGCGCAAAAGCATCCCTCAGTGTTAACCCAGGTGATTTGTCGCGGAGCCGGATCGGCGCCGATCCGGCCGGAACTCACAGAATCGTCACTGTGCTTACGGACTGGTGACGCTTTTGCCCGGTTAACTGGCTCAGACGGTTGCTGACGTCTTACCTTGGAGGCGTAGCCATTATCTTTTTGCTGACCTCTGGAACGGGGAACCCTTGGTAAGTAACCCCGATCCACCAGGTCGGATCGTCGTCGTTGACGACGATCCGACCGTGGCGGACGTTGTTGGGCGGTACCTCGTACGTGACGGTCATACCGTCGAGTGCGTGCACGACGGATACGAGGCACTGCGCCGGGTGGCCGAAGAGCCGCCCGACCTTGTCGTGCTCGACCTGATGCTGCCCGGCATGGACGGTCTGGAGGTATGCCGCAGGCTGCGGGCCCGCTGGCCGATTCCGGTGGTCATGCTGACCGCTCTCGGCGACGAGACGGACCGCCTGGTCGGCTTCGAGACGGGAGCGGACGATTACGTCACCAAGCCCTTCAGCCCCCGCGAGCTGGCGCTCCGAGTGCGCTCGGTGCTGCGCAGGTCTCGCGGGGCCGGCCTCCCCGACAAGGCCGACCTGGGGGCCATCACCGACGGCGACCTGCTGGTCGACCTGTCCGCGCACGAAGTCAGGACCAGCGGCAAGCTGATCCAGTTGACCTCACGGGAGTACGACCTGCTGGTCTTCCTCATGCGTAACCCGCGCAAGGCCTTTACCCGGGAGCAACTGCTCACCGAGGTATGGAGCTGGACGTTCGGCGATACCTCCACCGTCACCGTGCATGTGCGCCGGCTGCGGGAGAAACTCGAGTCCGACCCGACACTGCCCAAGCGCATCGTCACCGTGTGGGGCGTCGGGTACCGATACGAGCCGGAAGCAGCGTGATCACGATGCACGGCGACCTTGCCCTCGCGGATATCCAGTGGTCGGACCTGGCGCACATCTCCGAGCGGGTGTTCGTGCTCTCGGTGGTCGTGACGTTCCTCGGGATTGGCCTACTCAAGCTACTCGCGGCGAAATCCGTCGGGCTGATGCTGGCCCTGGTCGTCGGGGTGTCGGTCATCTGCTCGCTGCTCGGGGTGGGCGTCATCGCCTGGCTGATGATGGGCTCCAGCTCCGACCGTGATGTCATGATCGACCTGATGTCGATCGCCGGACTGGCCGGCTTCGTGGTGGCCATGTTCGTCGGGCGGCGGCTTGTCAAGGCCAGCCACGCACTCTCTTCCGCGGTGCAGGATGTCGGCGAGAGCGGCGTCTACGTCGCGCCCCAGATGACGCTGCCCGCTGAACTCGCCGGGCTCTCGGCCGAGCTCGCGGGGACGCACGAGCGGCTGGCTCAGGCCCGGACCAGGGAGCGTGCCCTTGAGGCCAGCCGGCGTGAGCTCGTCGCCTGGGTCAGCCATGACCTGCGCACCCCGCTGGCCGGGCTGCGGGCCATGGCCGAGGCCCTCGAAGACCAGGTGGTGGTCGATCCGCGTGAGGTGTCCCAGTACCACACGCAGATCCGGCGTGAGGTGGACCGGCTCACCGCGATGATCGACGACCTCTTCGAGCTGTCCCGGATCCACGCGGGCGCGCTGCGGCTGGCCCGGCGCATGGTCGGGCTCGAGGACCTCGTCGCCGAGGTCGTGGCCAGCGCCGAGCCGGTGGCCCGGGCCAAGGGCGTCAGGCTCTCCGGCGCCGCGGTACGCGGCATGCCGGTGTTCGTCGACTCGGCCGAGATGGGCCGGGCGCTGCGCAACCTGGTGACCAACGCGATCAGGCATACGCCGCCGGACGGCGGCGTCGACGTGCTGGCCGAGGTGCAGGGCGGGATGGCGTGCGTGAGCGTGTCGGACGCCTGCGGCGGTATTCCGCCCGGTGATTTGCCTCGGGTGTTCGACGTGGCGTTTCGTGGCGAATCGGCCCGCACCCCGGGACCGCAGGAAGGCGCCGGGCTCGGCCTGTCGATCGCGCGCGGCATCGTCGAGGCGCACTCCGGCCAGATCGCCGTGCGTAACGCGGGTCCCGGCTGTCAGTTCCTCATCAGGCTGCCACTGGCCCGTCCGGGTGTGCCGGCCATCAACCGCACCGTACCCCGCCGTCGCGCCCCCGTCGTCGGCTCCGACCAGGACGCCAGCGCCATCACCGCCCGCTGAGAGCGTGCTGACCATCCGCCGAGAGCGTGCATTACCGCCCGGTCAGCGTGTAGGCCACGGCGCGCTGCCCTAGCGCACCCGCCCCGCCGCGGACTGTTGCGGCCACCCGGCGTATTGGACAAAGCGAACAATTCCGGCGTAGCAAGGCTTGCTACGGATGAGTGTGTGTAGTTACCCCCCGTTCGGTGGCGGGTAACTACACACAATGACGAAAAACGGCGCCTTAGCGGGCGGCGGCGGTGAGCGTGGCGGGCTCGCGGAGGGGGGCGTGGGCGAATTCGGCGATGCCGTCGGCGAAGCGGGTCTGAGCGCGGAAACCGAGATCCCGGGCGGCGGCGGCGGGGGAGGCCACGATGTGCCTGACGTCGCCGAGGCGGAAATCACCGGTCACGATAGGTTCGATACCGCCGAAGGCAACAGCCAGCGTGCTGGCCATCTCGCCGACCGTATGCGGCTCGCCGCTCGCCACGTTGTAACAGCGCAGCGCGCCCGTCTCCACACCAGAACGCCCGGCACCCGTCTCCGCGCCGGTCCCCGTCTCCGCGCCGGTCCCCGTCTCCGCGCCGGTCCCCGTCTCCGCGCCGGCGACCGCCCGGTCGACAGCCTCCAAGGCGAGCAGGTTGGCGCGGGCCACGTCGCGGACGTGCACGAAGTCACGGCGCTGGCCGCCGTCCTCAAACACCCGGGGCGGGGTCCCGTTCTCCAGGCAGGAACGGAAGATCGCGGCCACACCCGAGTACGGGGTGTCGCGGGGCATCCGCGGACCGTACACGTTGTGGTAGCGCAGGCCGACCGCGGCTCCGCCGGTCAGCCGGGCCCAGCTCGCGGAGAAGTGCTCCTGTCCCACCTTGCTCGCGGCGTAGGCGTTGCGCGGATCCAGCGCTGCGTCCTCGCCGACCGTTGTGGTGCTGAGCGGCTGCGCGCACTGCGGGCAGCGCGGCTCGAAGCGGCCCGCGGCCAGGTCGGCCGGATGGCGAGGGGCGGGCCGGACCCGTCCGTGCGTCGCGCAGTCGTACGCCCCCTCGCCGTATACGACCATGGAGGACGCGAAGACCAGTCGCGGTATGCCGTGACGGCCCATCGCCTCGAGCAGGACCGCGGTGCCGGTGACGTTGACGTCCGCGTAGGCGGGCAGGTCGGAAAGGTCCACGCCGAGTCCGACCATCGCGGCCTGGTGACACACGGCGTCCATCCCGGCCAGCGCCTCGTCAACGGCCGTAGTGTCGCGCACGTCGCCGACGATGAGCTCGCCCGAGACATAGTAAGGCCTGCCGTTGTGAACAGCGGGCGTGAGGGAATCCAGGCCGCGCACTTCATGTCCTGCCGCCTGCATGCTTTCCACGATGTGCGATCCGATGAAGCCGGCCGCACCTGTGACGAGAACGCGCATGACCTCAGCGAACCACGCGGCCGACGCGAAACGCACGACCGGCCGCCACCGTCACAGGTTCGTAAGGCCCGGCGGGCCACTTTACGGACCTAATCGACCTGCCGCGCAAGTACTGTCGGGCGCCATGGAAATAGATGTTGTCCTGCCGTGCCTCAACGAGGCAGGCGCACTGCCCTGGGTCCTGTCCCGGATGCCGGCCGGGTACCGGCCCATCGTCGCCGATAACGGCTCCGACGACAACTCGGCGGCAATTGCGGCGGCCTACGGGGCGCGCGTCGTGCACGTCCCGCAGCGTGGTTTCGGCGCCGCTTGCCACGCGGGCCTGGTCGAGGCGAGCAGCGATGTCGTTTGCGTCATGGACGCCGACTCCTCCTTCGACCCCGGTGACCTGCCGGCGGTAGCGGATCCGGTCCTGGCAGGCGATGCCGATCTCATCCTGGGACGGCGCTTGGTCCAGGGCAAGGGCGCCTGGCCGTTGCACGCCAGGATCGGCAACCGGGTGCTGGCGGCCGAACTCCGCCGCCGGATCGGCGTCCCGGTACGGGACCTCGGTCCGATGCGCGCCGCCAGGCGCGAGGCGCTGCTGGCCCTGTCGCTGTCAGACCGGCGGTTCGGCTATCCGCTCGAGATGGTGGTTCGCGCGGCCGAGGCGGGCTGGCGGATCGCGGAAACCGACGTGCCGTATTACCCGCGGACCGGGAAGTCCAAGGTCACGGGGACGCTCGGCGGCACGGTGCGGACCGTGCGCGACATGCGCCGGGTGCTGGCCTCGGTGGCGTCGCCCGCCGCTTCGGCGCAGGTGACGTCGTGACCGGCGAAGAGTACGCGGGCAAGCACCGGCGGGCCGGCGCCGGAGCGATTCGCGTACCCAGGTGGTCCAGCGGACCCCCGGCGGATCGGGTGCTGGCCGCGCAGGTCGTGGTGATCGCGAAGGAACCCGTTCCCGGCCGGGTCAAGACCCGGCTCACCCCGCCGTTCACGCCCGCGCAAGCGGCCGCTCTGGCCGAGGCGTCCCTGGTCGATACGCTGGCGGCGGTGGCGGCCACGCGGGTCTCCCGCCGGGTGCTCGCCTTGGACGGCAGGCCCGGACGGTGGCTGCCTGCCGGTTTTGATGTCATCGGCCAGCGCGGCGCTGGCCTCGATGAGCGGATCGTCTGGGCCCTGGTTGACGCTCAGGAGACGCTGGCGGTGCCGTTGGTGCTGATCGGGATGGACACCCCTCAGGTGACGCCGGGTCTGCTGGCCGCGGCCGCCGAGCCACTGGTGTCCGATACCGCGGATGCGACGTTCGGCATGGCCGAGGACGGCGGCTTCTGGCTGCTCGGCCTGCGCAGGATCGATCCGGCTCTGGTGCTCGGGGTCCCGATGTCCCAGCCGGACACGGGATCGCGGCAACTCGCACGGCTGGAGCGGGCCGGGCTCCGGGTCCGGCAGCTGCCGGAACTCATCGACGTGGACACGGCAGCCGAGGCGGAGCACATCGCGGCCGCCACGCCGGGCTCGGCCTTCGCGACCTGCCTGACCGGCTTGAGGTACGGGGCCGCGCTGGCCGGAGCAGTTGCCCGATGAAGGCATTTCCGCCGGTTGGGACCACGCCGGTAGCCGAGAGTGGTTAAATAGTTTCTGGTTGCACGAAGTTCGTGTACGTGTCACAGCGCCTGCGAAATTCTGACCGCGGGCGTATGCATTTCCGAACGCCCGGCCCGCCAGGGCAGTCCACATGGGCAGTGGTCGCAGCAACCCGGGGCACACGACCGTGGTTCCCGAAATCGTCTCAGTAGGAGAAGTACATGCCTCAGGGCACCGTGAAGTGGTTCAACTCGGACAAGGGCTATGGTTTCATCGCCCCGGACGACGGTTCAGCTGACGTCTTCGTCCACCACTCCACCATCAAGATCGACGGCTTCCGTACCCTTCAGGAGAACCAGCGGGTTGAGTACACCG
>Ga0302177_10002709_pt1 | contig 12431 bp, 17 predicted proteins | sample I_Palsa_E1_2_FD_198780 | JGI IMG/M metagenome (GOLD analysis project Ga0302177, IMG submission 198780) | Peat permafrost microbial communities from Stordalen Mire near Abisko, Sweden - I_Palsa_E1_2 | ecosystem: Environmental > Terrestrial > Soil > Palsa > Peat permafrost | place: Sweden... | reverse complement strand
ATGAAGACACGAGTCCTCATCGTCGATGACGAACCGATCGCCCGGCGCGGTATCCGTCGCTATCTGGCCGAACACGACGGCATTGAACTTGTAGGTGAGGCGACGAACGGAATAAACGCTGTGGAGCGGATCAATGAACTTCATCCCGACATCGTTTTTCTCGATGTGCAGATGCCTGATCTGGATGGTTTTGGAGTCATCGAGAATGTGGAACCAGTGAACGGCCCCGCTCCCATATATATCTTTGTCACGGCTCACGATGTGCATGCCATTCGTGCATTCGAAGTGCACGCAGTTGACTATCTCTTGAAACCTTATGATAAGGAGCGATTTGCCAAGGCCCTGGTTCACGCACGCCAGGTCCTCGAACAGCGCAGGGAAGCAAATCGAGGTCTCGAACCACTGCTCCAATCCCTCCGAAGTCTCCGCCCGTTGGAACGCTTTGTGGTGAAGGACAAGAAGCGGATTTTCTTTGTCCCCGTTTCCAACGTGCTGTGGATCGAAGCCACGGGAAACTATGCCTGCATACACACCGCCAGCGACCGTCACCTGTTGCGGGAAACCATGGCGCACCTGGAAGAGAAGCTCGCGCCACACCACTTCATCCGCGTGCGGAAGTCGGCCATTGTGAATGGTGCCTGCATTAGCGAGATTCGCCCCATGTTCGATGGGGTTTACGACATCGTATTGGCTGGAGGAGCGGTGGTCACGTCGAGCCGCAGATACGCTCATAAGTTACGGGCACTGCTGGAATCCTAGTCTTGGCAACTGGGATGTAAATTGGCGCGTAGGCGTGGAATGCCAGCGGCGAAGATGACCGTAGCCCTCCTCGAAGCGCATCGTGGCTTTCAGCAGGATCGGGACCGTGAAGAAGCGAACAGTGCTTTTCTTGGACTCATCGACCGGGGAACGAAAGGCGTGCAATCTGCCTTGGAAGGAACACCGTACATATAAAACGTCGCCCGCGAAAGGACAGTAGCTTCCTGCCGCTGCTTCCTGGGTCAGGCCACATATGCCAAACCTCGACAGGACTGGGAGGTTGGTATGAATGAAGCAACAAACAGAACGCTCGCAGGCTGTCGATTTGTTGATCGTCGCGCTTGAAAGGACCTGTTGAATTACCCGGAATCGCTACAAGTATTAACGTCGTCTTCTCTTTTCGCATTAGGCAAACTTTCTCAGAAAGTAAATAATAGAGAAAAGAGTGAAGATAGATCCAATGAATATGAGCCAAACTCGGTCGTGCTGAAAATGCTACTCGATCAATTGGGCTACCTGATTTCTGGCGATGTGCCGCAGCGCTTTGTTTTTAGGGAATGTTCTCAGGCTACGACTCTCGTTTGAGCCGAGAACTATGACACTGGCTTCTTCGGGGGAACAACGACATAAACTCAAAGCCAGAAAAAATGACTGTTTGCCCCTAGTGCCCAAACGAGGGAGATTCTGCGGAACACCCGCTCCCCGCCACCAGTTCCGACATTCGCGCTAAATGGTGATCGTCGTGTTCGGCGACAAAATACAAATGGTCTACAAATCGCATCGGCACCTTCAAACGCGGGTGGGGAATAGCTCGGGCAAATAGCGATGCGTCCAATTCGTCCACACGCTTCAGCAGTCTCTCCCTTGCAGCGCGAAAGTCAGTCAGAATCTGTTCCAGTGGGCGCGCATTGTGGTTCGCTTCGTCGGTTTTTCTATTTTTTAAATCTGCCGCAGTGAGTTGGTCGCTGGCCGACGCGTAATCGCCCACTCGCGCCAGCCATAGCGGTTCGAGATCGAGTAAGTGGCCGCCGTGTTCTTGAGCCGACCACTTTTCTTGCGGCTTCCTGGTCAGGACTTCGTGAGAACGGCCACGAAGCGCCTCTTCAAGTCTCGCCGGTGTGTCGCGCAAACGTCCGCAAAGCTTTGGAAACAGTTCCACCGGAAACAAAAACTCGAACTTGCGGTCAAACCAGATTGGTACCTGACTCATGGATTCTCCCTTTGGTTGTCAGGACAGTGCGGTTAGTTTCCCATCCAGACCTCTGGCGCCGGAGGCGGCGTTCGTTGAGCCTCGACAGCTAAGTGATTCATCCGCCCTCCTGTCGGTTACTTCGTCTGAAAAGGTCGCCGGGCCTTTCAGTAGAGTTTTCATTCTTTTGGGCTGTAATGTAGGACATCGTCAACTCGAGGACGTCCTGAGTATTGGCGTTGGACGAATTTTCGTCTGGGCATAGCCAATTTGCGATGAAACCTCTTTGGGCTGGATTTTGCCACATCCGCAGAGATCGAGCGTCGGCGGGGTCGTGCCGGAACGGAGCCATGCTCAAAGCATCTGCGGACGGCCACTACGGAGGGTTTTCGCGACCCAATCGGAGTGCGGGAGAATTCGCAGGGTAGAAAGAACTTTGATTTCCTTTTCCACGTCGTATTCTACGCGCCGGATTGTTGCTCTGGAGTCATCCAGCAACAGGTACGCGGCCCGGCAATCGCCGTCGTACGAAAGGCTCACGCTCCCGGTGTTGGCGACGAGTATTTCTGCACCCTGTGAACACGGAACTCTTCGAACAAATGAGCGATGAATATGCCCGTAGACACTAATCGACTGTCCGAGCGGGCCGTAGACCGATTCCAATTCAGCGTCGCTAGCTTCCGGTCCTGGCGAGCGCCAGGGAGTCTCAGGACTGGCATGAACCAGCGCTATCGGATCTTGAATCAGAACGCGTGGTATTCCGCTTAGCCACGCAACCCTCTCTTCCCCAAGTGCTCGACGGGTCGCCGCCATCATTTCACGCACAGCAGCCCAAAGGGGGGGCGGCGCTGCCGATTTGCTGACAAACTCCTCCAGCGAACCGGGGGTCGAAAGTGCTTCCTCTCCATTACCTAGAACACCTTGCCAGCCAAGATCGCGAATTCGGTCCACGATCTCAATAGGACTGGAACCCCCATCAGCTAAGTCACCGCCGTGGAGGACCAAGTCGGGAGCGGCATCCCGCAGATCAAGCAAGACCGCGTCAAACGCCGTTCGGTTGCCGTGGATGTCGAGTACAATCGCAATGCGCATCTTTCAATCCCCTTGCCTAGTTTGTCGATGCGGGGAATTTCTCACCTCTGGAAGGACCCGTGCTCTTTAGCTATCCGCTTTGCGAAGACGAGGCTGTCAGTTTGATGGTTCGGCTAATGGTAGATCCTTCGCGTCCATAATCAAGAGCCACAAGATAGTCGACCCTTCCCCAATACCGCCAAACAGCCCGGCAAGCATAAAAGATCGAGAGCAAATTGGCTCAAGCCGCCAAATTTGTCGCCAAAGACCGTGAACTAGACTGGAACGTCGTCGAACAGGTGGGATTGAGCGGTGCCATGCTTGAATGGAAAGCCGATTTGTTCTATCAAATCCTCGGGAAGCGAAAACCACAAAATGCAAAAGAAGCAAATGAAATACGAGAGGTCCTCAGTTGCCCTGAGCCGAAACCAATTGGGGGCCGCTTGTTCAGATACTTGAAAAGTTTGGTCGGCAGTCTGATCGAGGTGGCAAAGAAAGACACTAAACTTCGATTTGTTCTCGATTGCATCAAGGAATACATCGAATGTCTCGACGCGTCCATAAAGTTTGTGCAAAGCGCCAATGAGGATGCTGAGTGGCGGGAACTTTGCGGGGCTCTGAGCGTGTGCCGCACTGCAGGGCATCGGCGGAACCCTAGCAGTGGCAATTATATAGTTGGCGTCTTCAAGCGTATTATTGTGGGACGAACCAAATGAGTGGAACAAAGAATAAAGCCTGAAATTTGTCCGCCATTTGGCACCTGCGTCCAGGGTGTTTCGAGTGGCGGATAAGCAGAGGCGTATTTCGCAATGCTCACAGCTGCCTTTGACGCTAGCGGAGATGACGGAACTCCCATTGTAGCCGTTGCTGGATTTATCTCTTCCGTAAAAGACTGGGAAGATTTCAGCAAATTGTGGACTGCTCGCCTAGCCCGCGAGAACATAAGATATTTCCGCGCCGTAGAAGCAGCTCACTTCAACAAGGAATTCAAGCCGTGGAGGGATTGGCCCAAAGAAGATAAGGAAACTTGGCGGCAAGCATTATTCACCGACCTTATGGAGATTGTCCAACGCCACGTCTACAGATACTTTGGATGCAGTATCGCCAATAGCTCACTCGGCGCGATGAATGAAGAGTTCAAAAAGGAATTTTTTCTTACCGCCTATAGTATTGCTGGCAGGACATGCGAAAAGAGAGTTCGCCATTGGATTATTGATGAAGGGAAAAACTCTAACGTTAACGTCGAGTTGGTATTTGAAATGGGGGATGACCAAACCGAACTATGTGAGCGGTTGTCGCAAGATCATTGTTTCCGTCCAATATTTTGACCGAAACTGGACGCGGTTGACGACAACGGCGTTTTCCGTGCTGGTTTCGTCCCACTCCAAGCGGCCGACTGGCTTGCTTATGAGCTGTCGATTGCAACCAGGGACCTAACATCAGGAAGTAAACACATTCAATCCACAGGTGACCTGCGATGGCCCCTGCAACAATTCTGCCGAATACAAGGAACTCCAGGCGTCTTCGCCACCGATGACATCAAGGGGTTTGAGAAAAATATCGCGTTATACAAAGAATTGAAAAATTGGTGGGCGTCTATTGGAGCTTAGGTGGATGTAGGGGAGGCGGTTAAGGGCTGAATAAGGAGTTGTCGAGCGCCGGCCTACCGTGTATGCTCGCCGCCGTCCCGAAGGAAACCCGAACGAAACTAGGAGGAAGTTATGCCAGAGAAAAACGCTGCGGCGGAAGATACGAAACCGAAGGCTTCTTCAGAAACCGAGAAACCCCTGGAGCCCGAAGCAATGGACAAAGTCGTGGGCGGAGCAGTCCCGCGTGGGGTGATCGTGCGCAATGGGGATCCCTGCGATGGAAGCGAAGTTCTCGAGCGATAAGCCGCCCGCACGAGACGCGATGCCATGAAGGTTTACAACTGGAGCCAGGTTCCTGAAGAGCAGGTGGACTCCCTGGCATCACGGCAGATGATCCACGGCGAGACCATGAGCGTCATACGGCGCCGGCTGTTGAAAGGCGCCGTAACGCGACTCCATCAGCACGCCGACGAGCAGATCACCATGGTCGAGCACGGGAAGCTCCGGTTTTCAGTCGGCGGCAAAGACTGCGTCGTAACAAGCGGAGACATGCTGAAAATTCCACCGAATGTGCCGCACTCGGTCGAAGCACTCGAAGATTCCGTGGTGATGGATTTGTTTGCGACGCCGCAGTCGTAATTCCCCAGCCAATAACCAATTTTCGCCGCCTCAGAACTTTTTCCGGTCGCCAAAAAATTGTTGAAAAAAGTCGACGATGCCGACTGGCGATGGTTGCGCCACCATTCAATCGCCCCCCCATCGTCCAGGCACCGAACCGCGACAGGTGCGGATGATAGAAGGATGATCAATGGCTGAGTTCACGACCCTTGTCGGCGGCTTGTCCTTGACCAAATGCCCGCGATGGCGTGACGGGCGGCTCTACCTTTCCGATTTCTATACCCACCGCGTCCTCGCCCTGGCCATGGACGGCACCGCAGAGACCATAGCGTATGTACCCCAGCAGCCTGCGGGGCTTGGGTTTCTCTCCAACGGGCGGCTGCTGATCGTGTCCATGCTGACCGCAAGGTCCTGCGGCGTGAGCTCGACGGTTCACTTGTTACCCATGCCGATCTGTCCGGTCTCGCAACCATGCCATCGGGCTCACAAAATTATCTAATTTCTCCACCGTCGGAGTTGCTCGCTGGCTTGATCAAGAGAAGAGAACATGCTGGTCGATTCAAGGACCATGATCCTAGGGGACGAGTCCAATTTTTATCATTCCGTGGCGCGGTACCCGTAAATCGTCGTCTGCTCTGGACGGCTCCATGTCACTTTCCTGGCGGCGGCCCATTGTCAGGATCTGTGGCAACACTTATTGCGCACCTCGGAAAAAGACCGCAGTGAGGCTCTCGGCACGGCAATCAACAGCAAAAGCGAAGGACGCGATGCTCAAATGGGCGACGATGAGCCCAGCGTTGAATCAACTGGGCCAACTCTCTATTGATGCCATAACAACGTCGGCCTCGCTACGTGCCGAGTAGACTTGTTCGGTGTTCACCCCAACAGTGCTCGGATCGAAGGAGGCCGAGATGCGGATTATAGGATGTGATTTGCATGCTCGCCAGCAAACGTTGGCGATGCTAGACACCGCGCCAGGAGAAGTTGTGAACGAGACTCTGGCGCACGAAGGCGAAATCGTGCGGGAGTTTCATTCGAGGCTTCCCAGTCCGGTACGAGTAGGCATCGAAGCGACCGGATCGATGAAGTGGTTTTTGAACCTCAAAACATAGGCTGCATGGGGTGTCTCCTTGGTGTTTCTGAATCAGCGTCTGCTGAGTTCAGCTTTTCTACACCAAGCGCTCCTCCTTTGACCTATACATTCAAACTAATCAAGACTTGAAGTCGGGAATAGATTGAAACAGCGGCGGGGCACGAAATAACTTTGTTGCTTCTAGGACAGGCGAAGCATACGATGTGCTCCGCGCCCAAATCCTGTGCTCCGTTTTGAAATCGAAAACCCCAGTTTAGAAAGGATTCGCATGAGAATCAAAACTCCGATCGCTGTGGCAACATGTTTGATTTGTGTTGTGGCCGTGCTTCCCGGTGTGAGCAGCCAGATGAATAGTTCCGATGTTGCTGCGGCGGTGACCAAACTCGAGAATGATCAGGTCAAGGCAGCATTAGCGAACGATGTGTCGTTTATAAAGACGAATCTAGCTGATGATATCGTAGAGGGTACGAGCTTCGGAGAATGGCTCACGAAGGCGTCGCTGGTTGCCGACGCCGGGGATCCGGCTAAAAACAAGACCAACAGCATGACGATCAGCGACTTGAAAGTCAGCGCCCACGGCAATGTCGCAATCGCACGTTATCTGGACACCTACGACGATATATACCACGGCCAGCATCGCAGCCGGTCAGTGATTTGCACCGACACCTGGGCAAACGAGGACGGCGCGTGGAAACTTGTGGCAGGCCACTGCTCGCAGAAAAAATAGAACCGGTTGTTTGCGGTGAACTGAGGCGGACAAAAACTCTGCCTCAGTTTTTTTATGGGCTCTGCTTTGTCCCTTGCCCTCGGTTTCACTGGTCCGTACCCAGAGGTAAAACCCCTGCGCGACGGCTCGCCCGAGCTGTAGGCAAAAGGTCAACGTTTAAATTTAATGGTCCGACGATAGTTTCACTCGCGCAACCCGCAAGTTCAGTGACCTAGAGCCAGCGGGCGCGCTCGCGCAGCAGCGGTGCGCTTCTATGTCGTGCAAGAGCCGCGGGGCGAAGGAAAATTATGTTTGGCATGGTTTTTGGGGAATGCAGACAGTATCCTGCGTCGGGGCCAAAAGCAATCGCCTGTACACGGAGACTCATACTCATTCGCTGATGCAGATAAACTGCGATCTCAGAGAGGCGCGGTCCGATCAAACGAATATATGTAACACGAGGCGGCTAGCACTGGGCTGCTTGTCCGGACGGGGGCCTTCGCTGATATTATCAGCGCAACGAGGAGTCACGCCGCAGCCTGCGCAGAAGCGAACTATGGAGAGATCGGCATCAGTAGAGTTGCCGCTGGAAGCTAACGCCACGAGCGCGGCTTCGTCGGTCCCATTCGCGACGGTTCGGTCACGGCACTCCGCGCTAGTTCGCGTCACTCACTGGATCACGGCGCTGTGCTTTGTTACGCTGCTGGTCACCGGGATTGAAATCCTGATTTCGCATCCGCGATTTTATTGGGGCGAGAGCGGCAATGTGTTAACCAAGCCGCTATTTCAAATCCCTATTCCAGCGTCTCGCAAAACGGTGCCAACAGGCTACGGTTACGTGCTGCCAGACCAGAATGGCTGGAGTCGCTACCTGCACTTTCAATCGGCGTGGGTCGTGGTGTTGACGGGCTTGTTGTACGTGATCAGCGCTGTGTTCACGGGCCATCTACGTAAAAACTTGCTGCCGTGTAAGGGCGATGTTTCGTGGCGTGCGATTTCCGCAGTCGCAGCCAAGAGTTTGCTCTTGCGAAGGCCTAGCGAGGCGGAGGCGTGGTCGTACAATGCGCTTCAACGACTGTCGTACTTGTTCGTGATCTTCGTCTTGTTCCCGCTGGTGATCTGGACGGGCCTCGCAATGTCTCCAGCGTTTGTTGCGGCGGTGCCAGTATCAGTCGAACTGCTGGGCGGGCAGCAATCTGCGCGCACGATTCATTTCTTTGTGTCGGTGGCGCTGGCGCTTTTTCTGGTGGTGCACGTCGCGATGGTTATTGTTGCCGGATTCTGGAATCGCGTGCGAGCGATGATCACGGGACGCGGCACGGGTATGGAGCGCATATGAGCAATGTCTCGCGCCGAAAATGGATCAAAGCGGGAGTCGTTGCCGCCACAGGCGTGGCAGGTCTGGGAGCGGCAGCACGCATCGCCCAGAGGTACGGACTCATTCCACCGGATCACGGAGGAATTTACGGAGTCGGCGAGACGTTGAACTACGCTTCGTACAAGTTATGCACCCGACACTCGCTGGCGCGCGAGTTCAGCCCGAGCCAGATTTCGAAGCCCCCATTCGCGAACGAAATAGCACCGCTGAATGACGCGTACAAGCGGCTCCAAGCCGGAGGATTTGCGGACTGGCGGCTGACGGTGGATGGGATGGTTGATCGGCCGACGACGTTTTCGATCGCCCAGCTCAAGAGCTACCCGTCACAAAGCCAGATCACACAACTGGCGTGCGAGGAAGGTTGGTCGTATATCGCGGAGTGGATCGGAGTGCGCCTTTCGCACGTCCTGAATCTTGTGGGAGCTCACCGTCAAGCGAAATACGTCGTATATTTTTCAATTGATTTGAACTGGTGGGACAGCATCGATATGGGAGACGCGTTGCATCCGCAGACGTTTCTGGCGTACGGGATGAATGGCGACGACCTCCCGGTAGGCAACGGCGGGCCGCTAAGGATGCGAGTGCCGCGGCAACTTGGATACAAAAACGTGAAGTTCATCACGAGACTGACGCTCACCGACAGTATGAAGGGCTTTGGCAAAGGTTTAGGCTCAGCATCCCCCGAAGGGGGATACGCCTGGTATGCAGGAATCTAGAACTTTATTGCAGGGCCACGGCAGTTCGCTTGAGGTTCCCCAACGGCAAGCTTTGCCGCCGCGTTTATTTCTAGCAATAGAGAGGTCGCCGCCTTTTACAAATTGACTTCAGCGCGTCGATCTCTTCTGCAAACGAGCTATGCTCAGTTTCGCGATCGTGTCTTGATGTCGCCAAGCATTTAGGCTCGGACCTCGGTCCCAGTGACTGATTATTTCGCCGCAAAAACCGTTTCTTTCTGGCGGGTGAAAAGCTAGCTCAGCCGGCTGTTGTTCGCAATCACTTACGAGAACGGCACCTGCGGGTTTTTAGCGGAAGCCCGGCCAGACTGGGGCACGCTAACCTTCGCATCGCTCGAGCGCTAGCAATTCATCGACTTTAACGTCATGCAGACCATGCAACTTGACCAAGTGCATCAGACCGTCTCGCTTATGATGGACGTAAACGAAAGTCCGCAATATCGTTGGGGAAACGTTCAAGTGATTGGCCTTGACCCGAATCTAGAAGGAATTCTAAGGTCAAGAGTGACGGTTGGTAGCCCCGCCAGTCCAAAACTCATGCGGGATTTCTACCGAGAATACAAATCCCTTCTGCCTACTGGTGCATCTCCCGAGACTGTTAAATGGCAGCCTGACGCGAAACGCGCAATTGTAGATTTGACATTCGAATTCAGCACTCCTCCCGCACCACCGGTTCACGACTAAGGTCCTTGCCAGTAGATGCGATTCGGCCTGGAGACGTCCCAGATTAGCTAAGATCTCCACAATGGGAACGACGGCACACAAGGAAGAAGAAAAGGGGATGTCCTGCGTGTTGAGAAAGCCTAGAAACATTCTGCTTATGTGGTGCCTCATCCCCATTGTCAGCATGGGATGCGCCGACCTGAAAACGGGCGTGGGTTCAAGTGCGATTCGAGGGCAGATTGACCTCAAGCGAGTGCTCTCATGGCTTCCTACTGATACTGAAACCCTTCTGGTTGCCAACGGACCCTTCTGGATGTCGAATTTTCAAATCGGAGGAGAGGACTACAAGAACCGTCGGGTAACAAGCGAGGAATTGGAAAAACAATTCGAGGGTCAGACACTGAGCCTATTCAATTCCAACAGTCTGCTTGAGAAACGCCTAGAGCGTAAAAAGGTTTTGTTCGCACTCGAGGGCTCTCGCCACTTTCGAGCGCCAGCTGACTTGGGGGAAATGCCTTTTGAAGGGTGCGCCCTAGCTGTCTTCAACGAAGACCTCGGCGACGTCCGGAATGCCTTCATGAAGGATGCAGCTCAGGCTGCTGTGCGTATAGAGGAAATCGAAGGACAACAGGTCGCCGAGTTCGAAGAGCGTATGGAGCGGGACACCTGGACGATGTTCATTACGTTCCCGCAAGAGGGCGTGCTGCTGGTAGCCACCAACAAGCGGTTCCTGCAGGAAATGCTAGCGAGGATGCGGGGCGCGGAAGGAGAAAGGGCCCTACCCGACACCATGCCTGAATGGAAGCATGTAAACAAACAAGCTCAGTTCTGGGGCCTAAGGCACTATGACAAGCAGCAAGAAAAAGAGGACCCTACTTCGCCATTTGGAGGCAGAAGGACCGCTAATCTGCCAGATGACCAAGCCATCGGTCTGATTTACCAATGCGAACCGAGGAAGGAACGAAACGCAACAATTACCTATCTCTCCGGCCCGACAGCGGATACTAGGAAAATCGAGGAGGGCAGATTTCCGAGTTCTTCAGAGCCTGAAGCAACAGCGGGCTTGCACATTCAATATCGGGACCTTGGACCTGGAGTGATCCAGAGCATTTACGACTTAAGTTATTCGCAACCCTTAGAGTGGTTCTTTTTTGTCTTGATGGGAAATGTTGGGCATGCGGTTTACCTTTAATGTGAGCCAAGCGTTTTGAGGATCAAGAAAGCTAGCGGTCACGCAAGTTCCACACAGTTTTCTCGACTCCCATTAACGCCGATTATTGAGCCTCCAACCCGTTTGCATCGAGAAATGCAGGGACAGTTTGTTGGGTTTGTGGCACGTTTATAGCTTGCGATCAGCCGTCTAACGATGCTGTATCTTAGTTATTCACTCAGAAACAGCACACGCCAGTCAACCAAAACCCAATGAGACCGTGATAGAATTCGTCGGCGTACGCGCTGTGCTAGAGTGAACGAGACCAAAAGAAATAACAAATGCCCATCTCGCAGAACGTTTATCGAGACAACTGCGCTCGGTGCCGCAGCGCTTGCAGGATTTAGTAAGGCCCAGACTCAAAAACCGGGGGAGCACGAAATATGGGACAAGGAAGCGGATGTCGTTATCGTCGGAGCGGGTGCAACGGGACTTCCCGCAGCAATTGAAGCGGCCGAGCGGGGTGCGGTGGTTGTATTGGTCGAAGCCAATTGGGATGTCGGTGGGCACGCCATTCTGAGTGGAGGACATCTTGCCCTTGGTGGTGGAACGAGCCTGCAACGTAAGTATGGTATTGCGATTCACCGGAAGTTCTTTTTTCGGACCTGACAGACTGGTCAGTTATAGAACCGAATGGTTTCCCCGATTACCGATACAACGACAAAGAGATCGTCCGCGCATTCTCAGACCAAAGTGCCCCAACATTTGAATGGCTGGCTGAACACGGTGTGACATTCGTCGCACGCAGACCAGACACATTTGGGTCGAACGCAACTGGCAACTCGGCTCCGAGGTCACATCACGTAGCCGCGATGAGTTGGCCACTTGTTCAGACTGGCGTACCAGTCGAGCCGGAAGACGAACTTCGGACTTCGTCCGGTGTGGGCCTGATTCGACCGCTTGAATCCTATGCGCGCAAACTTGGCGTAGAGATACTTTTGAAACATAGAATGACGGCCATCATAAGAGAACTTTCGGCATCCGGGAGAGTTCTTGGAATTCAAGTAATGAACGAGGACGACACATTAAAGATTAGAGTGAAAAAGGGTGTCATCATTGCGACTGGTGGGTCGAGCGGAAATGTGAATTTCCGCCGCATGTTCGATCCCAGCCTGACTGAGGAGTACGACTCATTTAGTCTCGGCGACCAACTTCAGTAATACCAATACACACCTGAAATTGAGGGGGAAATATGAAGGATAGGGTAAAAAAAAGGAAAAACGGCACAAATCAGAAATCTGAGGTCCTGAAAGGAATCCGGCGAACGTCGAATTGGAATATGTTGGATTCGAGCACGTGCGGTTGACCCGGTTCAATCGCAGCAGCGCGTTATCGATTAAGCATCCTCCCGACTTCCTCAGCACCGCGCGCCGCCACACGTGCTATCAATATAGTCGCCATTCCCGCGTGACCCGGCCGTA